>OFRM01000179.1_pt1 | contig 28533 bp, 29 predicted proteins | sample 1543101 | NCBI WGS metagenome assembly OFRM01 (sample SAMN07774223, study PRJEB24372) | wastewater metagenome | isolation source: Exp Tend VB 0WW | collected 2016-02
CTAGAACCCGGTCTCCAAAAAACCATTCATTACTTTAAGGGTGTAAATAGTCACGCCAAAGAATAGTTGTGCCGACCTGCGTGGCTTGGTAACATGTAGGTAGATGATAGTACTCATAGTTGCAGGAGGGTCGGGGACGCGTTTGTGGCCGCTGTCTACTCCTGATTACCCAAAACACCTGCTCACCATTGTTGGCAACACTTCTCTGCTGCAGAGTACGTTTGCCCGTGCTAAGCGTATTACTAGTATCGACAAGATATATATCTCAACAGAAGCGGGGCACTCTGACCATGTGGCTAGTCAATTGCCAGAGCTAAAACCCGAGCAAATCATTATAGAGCCCGCCCGCCGCGACACCATGCCGTGCATTCTGAACGCCGTGCAGTTTATCAGTACACGACATGCGCACGATGAACCAATCGCCTCTATCCATGCAGACCATCACGTACGAGATGCCAACGGATTCGCTCGGGCTATCTCTATGGCTGGGCGAGTATCAGCACAGCACAAACGTATCTGTTTGCTTGGGGTTGAGCCCACCCAGCCGGATACTAAATATGGCTATGTGCACAAGGGTGATATCTTCAACGGCGAAGAGAATGTCTATGAGATTGAGAGCTTCAAAGAAAAGCCAGAGTACAAACTCGCTAAGCAATACTTTGAGAGTGGTGAATATTTCTGGAATGCAGGGTATTTTGTTGCACCATATGAAGTCTTTGAGCGAGCGATTCACGACTTCGGCAGTAGTCACTGGGGTGAACAACTCAAGCGACTTGAGCATGCAGATACAAACGAAGAGCGCGACGCAATTTACCTGGACTTCGAAAAAGAAGCGATAGACATTGCACTGATGGAGAAGGCGACCAATCTGCTGGTTATGCCTGGCAGTTTTGACTGGATGGACGTGGGCAGCTTTGATGATGTGCACAGGGTGAGCTCGCAAGACCAAATTGGCAACGCTATTACGGGTGACAACGTGCATATCATCGAGAGTGAGCAAGTGTATGTGCGCAACGACTGCAAGCGACCTGTTGCAGTGATTGGGCTGGACAACGTCACGGTTGTAAACACAGAACACGGCCTGTTGGTCATGCGCACCGATAAATCACAGAAGGTCAAAGATGCCGTTGCGGCTATCAAGGCAAAAGAAGAAACAACAGAAAACAAGGAAGGCTAACCAACTATGACCAAAAAACTTATAGCATTTGATCTGGATGATACTCTGTCAATTTCCAAATCTGCCATGAGTGATCAGATGGCTGAGCTGTTCGGTCAGCTGCTCGATAAGTACGAGGTTTGTATTATTTCTGGCGGCAAGTTCGAACAGTTCAAAATTCAAGTAATTGACCGGATAAGTGTCCCGAGTCATGCGTTGCTCAAGCTTCATCTTATGCCAACCTGTGGGACACGCTATTATCGCTATGATGAGTCAAACCAAGACTGGGATTTGCAGTATTCGGAAGACCTCAGCGAACAGCAGAAGGCAAAAATCATCTCAGTACTTAAGGCAGAAGAAAAGAACTTCGACCTTAAGAATGAGAAAACATGGGGCGATATTATCGAGGACAGAGGGAGCCAAATTGCCTACTCAATTCTTGGGCAGCAAGCTCCACCGGATGAGAAATATAAGTGGGCAGAGCAGTATGGTGACACCAAAAAAGCGTTCCGAGACAAGGTTGCTGAGCAATTGCCGGATCTTGAAGTTCGTTTAGGTGGGTCAACAACGCTAGACATCACCAAGCTAGGAATAGACAAAGCGTATGGCATGGAAAAACTAATTGCGGAGCTCGGAATATCAAAAGACGAGATACTGTTTATGGGCGACAAGTTGCAAGAAGGTGGCAACGATTATCCCGTCAAAGCGATGGGTATAGATACGATTGCTGTAGAGCGATGGCAGGACACAGCATTGGTAATTGAGACTATCCTGAAGGCAGCATAAAGCCGATGACAGAAGCTGAGCAGAAACAACTGTTGTCGTTGCTAGAGAAGCTTGAACCGGGATTTTACCCGATTGAGATATTTTGGCAGTTTGCTCGTCTGAGCACTATGCCAACTATTGAGTTTGTACCGTTTCGCTACATAGGTGAGTCGCTAGAGGTGTTGCTTCTGCCAAGGGCTGATGATGATAAGTTTTGGCCGGGCATGATGCACATACCTGGCTGTGTGATTCGGCCAAATGACACTCGTGATGATGTGTTTGCACGCATTATGCACGATGAACTGCTAGATGTATCGCTTGGCGAACCAACGTTTGTAGCAACTCATGTTCGAAAAACCACGAGGGGCAACGAGCACGCCGAAATATACTGTGCTGAAGTTTTGGGCGAGCCAAAAGTCGGGAAATTTTACCATGTAGAATCATTGCCAGAAAACATCATCGATGTCTATCGTAATTTGATTGCCGAAGCTGCTAAGGTTTTCACCAAAGAGTGATGAGCCTCTGGCCCAGCCGTCTCCACTGAATTCAGTTGATTATTCCACTGTGACAGATTTGGCTAAGTTGCGGGGGCGGTCGACATTGAGGCCTTTGTGGCTGGCTACGTGGTAGGCAAATAGCTGCAACGCGACAGCAACGAGTAATGGCGCGGTTTGCTCGAGTGTGTCGGGTAGGTAGATGACATCATTGGCAATGCGTTTTGCTTTGGTGTTTCCCTTGGTCGCTATAGCAAGTACAGGGCCTTTGCGGGCACGGATTTCTTCTATGTTGGACATGGTTTTGTCCAGTTGTGGTGAGTTTGTGGCTAGCGCTAAGGTCGGGAATTGGTCGTCAATCATTGCGAGCGGACCGTGCTTCATCTCACCTGCTGCATAGCCCTCGGCATGAATATAACTGACTTCTTTGAGTTTTAGCGCTCCTTCCAGTGCGGCCGGGTAGAGCTCGCCCCGTCCGATGTAGAGGAAATCACGGTAATGAGCGTATTTCTTTGCGAGCGCTTTGATGTTGTCTGACTGCTTCAGCACCTCCTCTATTTTGGTGGGCAGAGCAAGCATCTCTGTAATCAGTGGTTTGTACAATGGGGATCTGCCGTCGGATAGGTGGAGCGCGATTTCTGTGAGGACGCTTACTTGTGCCATAAATGCCTTGGTGCTTGCTACGGATTTCTCGGGTCCGGCATGGCAATAAACACCAGCATCAGTAATCCTGGCAATGGTGGAGCCCGGTGCGTTGACGACGCCTAGCCGGAGCACGCCGTAATCTTCGACCTTCTTAAGTGCAGCAATGGTGTCAGCCGTTTCGCCAGACTGGCTGATAGCAATCAGTGCCGTACTGCGGCTGAATGGTTCGTGTCGGTATTTGAATTCGCTGGCCAACTGGACTTCCACGGGTATACCAGCAATTTGTTCAATTAAGTATTCCCCAACCATGCCGGCGTAGTAGGATGTACCGCAGGCCACAATGACGATACGGTCGATATAACGAAGTTGTTCGCTGACCGATTCTAAACCACCTAATTTGATGACAGTACTTTTGGGTCGCAATCGTCCCTGAGTTGCCATGCGTACTGTGTCGGCGGCTTCGTGAATTTCTTTGATCATAAAGTCAGGGTATTCTGCCAACTCTGCTTGCTCGAGGCTGTGCTCGAACTGAGTTGCTTTGCGATGGGCTGTGCTGTCGTTCTGCAGATTGGTGATGTCCAAGCTGTTCGCTGTCAACACAGCGAGCTCGTAATCTTCGAGCTGAATGAGTTGGTCGGTATGGTGCAAGAGTGCTGTGCTGTCAGACCCAATCATGTGCGAGTGCTTACCAACACCAATGGCGAGTGGGCTTGATAGTTTGGCTGCATAAAGTGTATCGGGTTGTTTGCTGTAGAGTGCGGCAATAGCATAGGCGCCGTGCAACTCGTCAATAGCTTGTTTGAGCGCTTGCAAAAAGTTGCCCGTTTTCCGCAGGTGATAGTCGATCAGGTGAGGGATGACTTCGGTATCGGTCTGTGATGCAAAGCTGTAGCCTTTGTCTATCAGGAAATCACGAAGCTCGGTATGGTTTTCGATAATGCCGTTGTGCACGACGAATATGGTTTGGTCGGCATTGGTGTGCGGGTGGGCATTTTGCTCGGTTGGCTCGCCGTGTGTTGCCCAGCGAGTGTGACCAACTGCTACGGTTGTGTCTGTTTTAACTTGCCTTGTGAGCTCTTTGGCGAGTCCAGCAACCGGGCCAGGCCGTTTGATGAGCTTGGGTGAGTTAGCAACGAGTGTGGCAATGCCCGCAGAGTCATAGCCACGGTATTCTAGTGCTTCGAGCCCAGTGAGCACGGTCTGTGTTGCTTCAGGTTTCAATCCAATATAGCCTACGATTCCGCACATGATGCATCCTTTCGATTAGTGAGGGTGTGATACCTAGCGTATCAGAGCGGGTATAGCCCTATTTAAAAAACTCACACAGGGCCTCTGCATGAGCATTATTTATACCTGGAAATGCATATTTGTATGTTTTCTCACATAGGGTGGACGCAATGATAGTCGGGTTAGGGTTTTGTGAGAGTTTGTTGCCAACGCCAGGCATCAGCTAGGGCGTCGTCTATGGTTTTCTCTGCATACCATCCAAGTAATGTGTTTGCTTTGGTTGGGTCGGCGTAGGCGGTTGTAATGTCTCCACTGCGCCGCGCACCAATTGTGTGTGGAACTTTCTGCCCAGTTATTGATTCGAAGTGCTGAATGACTTCTAGCACGCTTGTCGGCTTGCCGGTGCCAATATTGCAGGTATCATAGGTTCCAGCCGCCTGGTTCTGAGCATAGTCTAGTGCTTTGATGTGCGCCTTTGCTAAGTCAACAACGTGGATGTAGTCACGAATACAGGTGCCGTCGGGAGTAGGGTAGTCATCGCCATAAACAGTGAGCGACTCCCGCCATCCCGCTGCCGTTTGCGTGACGAACGGGATAAGATTTGCAGGAATACCAAACGGTAGCTCACCAATCTTTGCTGATGAATGAGCACCCACAGGGTTAAAGTATCGGAGCGCGAGACTCTGTATGTTGGAGCTGGCTTTTGTTGTGTCATGCAAGACCTCTTCGCACATTTGCTTGGTCGCTCCATATGGCGATACAGCGGGTTGTATAGTAGCCTGTTCGGTAATTGGCTGAGTTTCGCTGTTGCCGTATACAGTGCACGACGAAGAAAATATAAAACTGATTGGTTTTTCTGCTGCCTCAATCTCGGCCAGCAATGTAATCAAACCAGCCACATTATTTGCATAATACTTGAGTGGCTCTGCGACGGATTCACCAACAAACTTATAAGCTGCAAAATGGACGACACCCACAATATCGTGTTCGGCCAGTATGGTGCGAAGAGTTGGTATATCCTGGTAGTCTGACTGGTAGTAAGGGATATCTTGGCCAGTGAGCTCTTTGAGCCTGTCGAGAACTTCTATTTTGGAGTTGACCAAGTTATCTACGATAACTGGTTGATAGCCGGCCGCTACAAGCTCTACAACGGTATGCGAACCAATGTATCCTAGGCCACCCGTGACAAGTATAGGTCTCAAGACATAATCCGATCTATTTGTGTGCGAAGGTTTTTGTGGAAATTACCAACACTAAATTTCTCGACCTCTGCACGTAAGTTCTTGGTTTGATATGATTTTGGCTTGAAAGATTTTAGCGCATCTCTGATGGCTGCAACGGTTTGTGTCTCAAAAAACTCTCCAGTTTTTCCGGGTGTCACGTAGTCGAGTGCTCCGCCGGAACTGTAGGCAACAACGGGTAAGCCAAGTGCCATAGCCTCGACGGGTGCAATACCAAAGTCTTCCTGGCCGGCAAACACAAACGCCGATGATTGAGCTGCCAGCTTTGCAAGCGTTTGGTCACTCGCAAATCCGGTAAACGTAACTGTCGGGCCTGCCATTGCTTTGAGTGCTGCAGTCTCTGGTCCGGTTCCCACAACTGTAAGCGGGAGTTGGAGTTCGTTGCAGGCAGCAATGACCAGGTCAAATCGTTTATATGGGACGTGTCTGCCCCAAGTTATGAATTGTGTTTGTTTGGGTTGTTTGTGGTGTGTCCCATCAAACTTTTGAGCATCAACTGGCGGGAATATAACAATGCTATCTCTGCCATAGCAGGTTTTGATATCAGCCTTAATGTGGTGACTAATAGAGATAAACTCATCCACTAGCTGAGCTGCACGATAGTCACGACCGCGGAGTGGTTTTACAAGCAGCTTCAGGCCAAGCCTAGCCAAACCATTCAATGCGCCCATACCAGGATTCGCAATGTACTGCTCGTATTTCTGCCAATAAAAATGAGGCGGGGTGAAACAGTACGAAATGTGTTTTGCGTCTTTGCGTGTTCTCACGAACTTGGCTTCGCCGTTGCCAGTACAACTGATAACTACATCGTACTCTTTGAGGCGCAAGTGCTTAAACCAGTGCTGGCGCAAGAGCGGCAAAAACTTTCGCGCTTTTGCAAACGGCCACCACTGCAAGTAGCCTGTAACAACAGTGTTATTGAGTTTCTGCCTCCATTCTGGGCTGCAATAGGATGTGTAAATCGGTGCATCCGGGTACATGTAGTGAAGTTCTAAAACAACCTTCTCGGCCCCACCCCCATAAATCCAGTCGGCAATAATTGCGACACGAGGACTAGCCATTATTTGTCGCCTGATCCAGTAAAAATCACGCGAAGTGTGCGGATTAGGATGCTAATATCGAGCCAAAAGCTCCAGTTTTGCACGTAATAAATATCTAGCGTGCGCCGCTCTTCGAATGTGATGTCTTTGCGCCCAGAGACTTGCGCGAGCCCCGTGATACCAGCTTTGACACTGAGGATAGCGTGTTTGCGTTCGTAGCTGTTAAGCTCTTGTGGTACAAGCGTGCGTGGCCCGACTAGGCTCAGGTCACCCAGGATAACGTTAAACAGCTGAGGTAACTCATCAATGCTTGTCGACCGTATGAACCGTCCAATACGGCTAAATCGAGGGTCATTCGGCAAGTAGTCGCCATTATCCCTATATTGCTTGAGTAAGTCTGGCCGTTTGAGTATGGCAAAGCCTTCTTCTGGAGAACAGTTGAGTCCGCGCTTAATGCTCCGGAATTTAAATACACGAAACTCGCGGTTAAACCGAGTCAGTCGTACTTGCCGGAAGAATATAGGTTCTTTGAAATCAGACAGTTTGATAGCCACCGCAACCAAGATAATCAGTGGCGATAGAACCACAAGTGCACACAATGACACAATAAGGTCAAACAAGCGCTTTACAATCCGACCCCAACCAATCAAAGCTGTTTGATGTACGGCAATCATCGGTACGTTGCCAAATAAGTCCACTGAAATATTGCCCACGAACTGGTCGCTGTTACCTGGCACAAATCGGTACGAAATGTGGTGATTGCGTGCATGCGCTAAAATCTCGTCGTTTTGGTCAGTCGAGCGGTACAGCTCGGTCTGGATGATGCCGTGTATGGGGTTTTTGAGGCTACTAATTGCAGTCTTGAAGTCGGCAAAGTGAGTAACGCCCCGCACGCGGCGACCCACAACTCCCACAACGCGTATACCACTACGATTGGTGTCTCGTAATTCGCTTGCGAGTTGTTCGGCTATGTCGGTATCTCCGATTATCAATATATCGCTGACTCCAATGCCATAGCGGAATAAGGATTGGCGAACGATACGAGCTGTGTTGCGGAATATGACCAAAAACCCAAACCCCAAGACGAGGCCGTAAAATGGCACGAGCCGGCCTGGAAATAGTTCTCCAACAGTGAAGAAGTCATAGCCAATGACAGCCAAAATACCCACCACAGAAGCGACCAAGATACGGCCAAGCTCTGAGAATCGGCGCTCGTAGACCGACTGGCTATATAGCCCCATCAAGGCATGGATAACAATCCATACAGGAAGTGTCGCTAATATAGCAAAGAAAAACGTTCGACCAGAAATGCCAGCAACGGGCACACCATCCAAAATACGGAATCGCAGCAAATATGCCGCCAAGAACGCACATGCCAGCGCAGTGAAGTCACCAATGACTAAGAGCAGACCATAGACGACGGAAGCGTTATTCTTCATCTGTTGCTGAATTATACCATCGGTGTATACTTTATCTAAAGCGGTAACGGTATGCGAAAACTAAAAAAGTCACAAGCCAAAGAAGTTAAACGAATCACCGAGTATATGATTAGTGGTGGGGCGTATTTTTGGTCTGGCTATGCAACGTTTTTCTTGGTTGATAAAGTTTTTGGCAAGAGTTTTTTCTGGGCCAAGTCTATTTCAACCCTTGTTGGGTGGCTGATTAATTATACGTTGCAGCGCTATTGGGTATTCCGAAACCCAGCACTCAAAAAGCATCAGTCTGAGGTTACTGGTCGTTATGTCACCATCACCCTTGTCAATTTTGTGCTCGATTACTTCATTGTTTATGGGCTAAAACTCGCAGGGCTAACTCCGTATATTGGTCAGTTCGCAAGCTCTGGGTTCTTCACCGTCTGGAACTACTTGTGGTACAAGTATTGGGTTTTCCCAGAGAAGTTTGTTAGTCTCAAGCCAAAAGTTGGGGTTGCTCGTGTCGTAGCAAATCGCCCACTTGGACCAACAGCCTACCAGCGACGTCCATACAAATCTAGAAAACGAGCAACACGTGGCTAACCCCGAAACTGCCAACTCGGCAACACCTAACGACGTTATACGTCCAACCAAAAAACAGCGTGAAATCCTCGCGTTTATTAGTTCGTTTATTGCAGAGCATGGCTATAGCCCCAGCTATCGAGAAATCATGCAAGGGCTCAACTATACCTCGGTGGCTACCGTTGCACTCCACGTTAACAACCTCATCAAGCGTGGACATATCCGTAAACGTGACCACTCTGCTCGCTCACTCGAAGTGGTAGACTCACCAGCCACCACAGCACTCAAAACCAATCAAATCAAACCAGCAGATGAGAAGTGGCTGGTAGGCAAGGTGGAGCAGTTCATCGCCGAGCTCGAATCCGCACCAGGCATCCAAGAAGCCAACCTCGACCAAGTCTATGTGTTGGTAGGGGCGCTCAAGGTGCTCGGCCTGGACGCCGCCGCACAGTCATTTATTCCACGCTTGAGTGAACTCAAAAAACGAATACAAACGTAGATAGTATTCAGCTTATGGTTATATGATATTATCTAGAGTAGGAATTATCATGAAACAGATTACACGATTCGTCTTAGTCTTTGCACTTGCTGCTACATTGCTTACCGCGGCGCCACAGCAAGCATTCGCTGCGTCCGTTCCAGCCAACCCGGCACCAGGAGGTACGTTTGCAGATCGTTTGGCGCAACGCAAAGCAGAGCGCGAAATCAAGCTGGATGAGAAAGACCAAAGGCGACTCGCAAACCAGTGTGTCGCTGCTCAGGGCAAGGTCAGAACACTATATCAGAGTGTTACCAAAATAGCCGAAGAGCGCAAGACTGCCTACCAGAAAGTCGACGCTAAGCTATGGGTTACGATTGGGCGCCTTAAACTAGCTAACAGGGATACATTTGAGCTCGAAAAACAACGCGCAAATCTTGCTGGCAAGATTAACGACTTCCAGACCACGGCGGCAAATTACACCCAAACGCTCGACGATATACAGGTCATCAATTGCCAAGCAGACGTGGTTGGGTTTAAGGCGCTTCTAGATACAGCACGGTTGTACCGGCAGCAAGTCGTTGATAAATCAGCTGATATCAGAGGCTATGTGATAAACGACATCAAAGCGACACTTGCTGGACATGTGGCAGACATGCAGCCAAAAGCGGAAGGGAATAATTAGATGAACCCACAAGACCCGACACTCATCACGCCTTCACAGCCTGCTCCACCCACACAACCTGTTGTAGTGCCAGGTCAAGTACCCATACAGCCTATCCAGCCCGAAGCAATGTTTCAGCCTATTACACCACCCGTTCCTGCGCAGCCTCCATCCCAGTTCTCTCCCGCTGAACCAGTTCAGCCCATCACGAACCTGCCTAAACCGAAAAAGAAGAGCAAGAAACCCCTCATTATTGGCGTGAGTACGATAGTTTTGCTATTTGTGATTACCGGTGCGGCAATTGCGCTTGGGGGGACCAAGAAACAAGCCAACACCCCACAGCAGCAAACAGCAGCACCAGAGGGCCCACAACCAGCAGCAGCGATTGACGTAGAGCAGGCGAACAACTCAATTGGACAGGATGTCACCGGGCTTGATAACAACAAAGACTTCCCAAGTGCGGAGCTGGACGACAAAACCCTCGGCCTCTAGGGCCAGCCAGGTTGACGCGGTTATTGCTTATGGTATAGTGCTAAGTAGCCGTCGTATTACTGCGTTAAAACAAAGAGGAATAGTGTGTGAAGTTTAAAAAATCCTTATCAGTATTTCTGGCGTTTGCAATGGTTGCAGCGCAGTTATTTGTGTTTGTACGCCCTGCAGCTGCTGCTACGGCAACACTGCCACTGACGTTTACTTCAGATAATCCTCGCCTTAACAGCGACCCGTCGACTACTGCAAACTTTAATGCACTTACCATAAACAATGGTAGCGAAGGTGCACCTGGGGCCACCACTGCTGACACAAACCTCAATCAGATATACACCTGGCGTTTACCGGATTTGACAACACAAGTATGTAGCCAAGCAGCACTAACATCATTACGTGTTGTTGCGGATGTGTCAGCGGCGACTCTGGGCAATCCAGACCTTTCGGCGCTTTTTGCTTATCGTGTAGACGGAAGCGACCAATACAACCTGGGCAACTACACAATTCAGCAAGGAACTGATTATGCGACCAGTACAGGGTTTGCGACACCACCCAACAATGGTGGAATCTTTGGTGTTGTTCGAGGTAGTGCACCTGTGTTTGGCGGGCAGCTCAATGGCCAACTCGAAGCCACGTGGGACCTGAGTAGCTATGACGCGACTGACCAGTTTGGCCTTATGGTTCAGCAAGATTCACAAGACGGTTCGGTTGACCTGCAGACGTCCATTAGCACAGTAGAGCTTACTTATGATGACTCAAACTGTGTTTATGACGGTGCGGTCACTAAGACCCTCCTCGACCCTGCTTCCGTACACCCTGGCGGCACAGCTACTTACGAGATAGTTCTGACAAACAATGGGACCGAGGCAATAGGGGTCAACGGCTTAGAGGACAGAGGGGTATACGAAATCCCATCCTCATCACTTATATATCAAAGCGTGAGTAGCACAGATATACCAGATATTGCATGCACTGACTATGGTGCTATTCCAGACGTTGTTGGGAATGATCAAGATCAACTAGTGCCGTATCATAATCACCTAACGAGCCACATGTTGTTGTGCGCAAGTCAGTCTTCTGCGCTTATTCCAGCCGGTGAGTCACGATCGTTTCAGGTTACGTTCGCAGTAAGTGCCGATGCAACAAGAATCACTAATCTCGTAAGCTATGTTATAGAGGGTGACCCAGGCCTTGTGGTGTTTGCGGGTCTACTGGGGAGCATAACCCCCGAAGGTCCTGATATGATAGATATGATTCTTGACAATTCTGTGTCTGTTGACAACGCCGCAGTCGCTGACTATACATTCCCCATTGTTGACTCAGCCTCAGCTCCTACCAAGTTGGCTTCATCCGGCTCCGCACTTGTTGCGCCGGTCACTCTACTAACCCTTGGGGTTGGTCTCACAGCAATCTACATACTGCGACGTCGGCACGGCTTTAGTATTCGCTAGCCGCCAAGCTGTAGTTCATCTATACTTGTACGCATGGCAATATTGCAGGCAATTATACTAGGAATTATAGAGGGCCTCACGGAGTTCCTGCCGATTAGCAGCACTGGGCATTTGATTGTAGCGCAGCACTTAATCGGCTATAAAGACGTTGCCGAGTTGTTTACGGTAGTGGTACAGGTTGGTGCGATTGCTGCTGTGGTGTGGTTTTATCGCCAAGATTTGTTGGAGAAGACAAAAGGACTCTTCGCTAAAGATAAATCATCAGTGTTATTTTGGCGCAACTGGATTGTTGCCACGATTCCGGCAGGAATCTTGGCGGTTCTATTTGAGAAATCATTGAGTGCTATCGCTAAACCAGTAGTTGTTGCAGGCGCGTTGATAGTCGGTGGTGTACTCATCTGGTTAGTAGAGCAGTACCATCGCGCGCCAGAGCCTGCTACCAAACCAAAATTCGATACCCTTAGCCTGGGCCAATCGCTCAAGATTGGTTTATTTCAGACATTAGCGCTAATCCCTGGGGTTTCTCGGTCCGGCGCAACAATCATGGGGAGCTTGCTTGTTGGCGTCGACAGGGTGACAGCCACGGCATTTTCTTTCTACCTCAGCATTCCAATTTTGGTGCTTGCGAGTGGGTATAAACTCGCTAGTAACACAGCCGACATTCCAAATATATCAGGCGGTGGCTCGGCCATAGTAGCTGGGGTCATAGCTGCATTTGTGACGGCACTCATTGCAGTAAAGTGGCTGCTCAAATATGTCTCAAGTCATGACTTTAAGCCGTTTGCGTATTACCGTATCGTTGTTGGTGTACTGATTCTTTGTCTGATTTTGACAAACAAATTATAGCGTAAGCACTGCAGCAAAAACTACTACATCTAGCGTATGCAATTGGTGTTAGACTAGAGTTAGTCCTTTGAATAACAAACAAGCTGGAAGTGAGTGCGATTCTCACGCTGTGCCGCAACGGTAAACTGTTGACACATGGTGTACTACACCTGTTGTCAAGAGACAAGCCCGATACAGCTCTAATACACGTCTCTCGAGCAAGAGCAACATACCTGATATGTCGGCCTCTTGTTCTGTGGAGATTCGAGGTTTTATGGTCGCGACAGCCGAAGTCCCAAGAGCTCAAACACACAATTGGCAGACAGCCGAGTATGCGCTATCACTCGAACGATTGCGTAGCGTGGGTGCTATCGCTGTTGATGGTGCACTTGATGGCTTTGAAGCTGTGGGACCCATCCAGCAGCTGCGCGCAGAGTTTGATACAAGCCTGTCGGAGATGCTCAAAACTGATCAAGAGTTTGGGCGGGAACTTGAGATAACACGATTTGAAACCTACGATGTTACTAATGGCCATGTTATGTCTCATGACGGCACTACTCGCGTGGTGGACATGTTGGAAAATGGCTTTAGGCTCTCTTCGAGCATGGCACAAAGTGACAGTCGGATGGAGACACAAGCAAACAGGGATTGGCACGATCTCCAGAACGCTCTTGAGGTAGAGGCAATGGCAAGGGGTGAGCGACCGTACAATACACGAATCGTTGCAAGTCTTATGCCCGAAGAAGCAATAGAGGCAGACGGCGAAGACTACTGGCGAGGCATGGGGTATTTCCCCGAGACAAAGACAGCATTCCTGCAACTCTATCATACGACAAGTGATGGTCGGCTCATCACCGGTACACTGTCTGTGGATGCAACGGACAAAGCGTCAATGCGGCAGCTGTGGGCTGAGTTGGGCATAACAGTGCCCGAAGGTGAATCAACTGATAATTGGCTGCAGTATGCCGTAACAGATAACATGTCTGCGGCTGGCGCTGAATTATTCGTGAAACAAGTGCGCCAGAAACATTACGCAAACGTTGGGCACACACCAACAAGACCAACGTCAGTAGAGCAAGTACTTGAGGCGAATGCGGAGGTCGTCGACCAATCATTTGACCAGCTCTATGTCTCGCTTGCCGAATCACTAGCAGCCGGTCAAAAAACAGACATAGTGCAGAATCTCATACATGGATTCATGCAACGGTCACAGCAACTTGGGCCAGAACTCAGAGCAGGGCTACTGAGCGCACACAACAAGCAGCATTTTGATGACCGTCATGCACGAACCGTGTATAAAATCGTGATGTATGCGACGGTTGAACAGATTAGGAAGAGTTTACCAATAGTTGGTGCTGCGACAGACAAGACAAAGCCCATGTTGCACCGACATAGCCTCACCCCGGAGCAGTCTGCCTGTTATGTACCAACACAACACTTTGTAAATCAGCTTGTTCAGAGTGCGCTCTTGGGGGTACAACATAACAGAACTTATGGCGCATGTGGGGCACGTATTACACTGAGTGGCGGCGGGGTTGATGAAAGCCCAGAGGCTGTACTTGCTAGGGCGCTGAACCCACAAGAAGCCTTTGGTGGCAAAGCCGAGGGTGTGGAGGCCAACGAAGTAGAGGAAGATAGTTATGGGCCGCTAACCTTTGAGTGCACAGAAGGTCACAAGAACACTCGTAAACGGGGTGAGCTTATCGATGAGTGCCAACACAAGCACTGCACTGGATCAGTCGGTTGTGGATAGGTTCTAGGATATACTACTCAGGATATGAGTAAGGAAGACCACCGTATGAAGATTGGTATATTTGCCGGGACGTTTGATCCTATCCACGATGGGCACATTGCATTTGCACGGGCTGCATTGGCTCAAGGCTTGGATAAGGTGTATTTTTTGCCTGAGCCGCGCCCTCGTCGAAAGCAAGGTGTACGAGCGCTTGAGCACCGTGTGGCTATGATAGAGCACGCAATTGCGCAGGAGTCACAATTCGGTGCAATCAAGCTGGAGCAGGCTCGATTTACGCCTCACGAAACAATGCCAGTTCTCCAAGAACGGTTCAGAGGAGCACAGCTTGTTCTGTTATTTGGCGACGATGTGATTACACATATTGCTGGTTGGCCACAAGTCCACGAACTTATTGAAAGTGTTGAGCTGTTGGTTGCGGTACGTCACCACAATCAAGCATCGTTGACAGAGCGGTTCTTGACGCTTAAACAAGTCTCTGGCCTGGATTTTAGGTATCAGTTAGTTGACCCAGGCCATGCTATGACCTCGTCATCTCGTGTCCGTGCACAGTTGAGGGGTGGAGCGCACCCAACAGGTGTAGACCAGGCGGTGTGGCGCTACATCAAACAATCTAGACTGTATCGACCTCTTAAGTAGTTTGCCGAAAACAGCCAAGTCAGTATAATCACTAGCATAGAAGAAGGGTGGGTGTATGAAGGATGTGTTACTAAACAAAATACGGTTGAGTTGGTACCTGTGTGGGCTGCTTGTTGTCTATGGCATACTCACGCTGACATTGCCTCGCACGACGTTTGCGTCCGGTGCTTTGACACTATTCTCGGTTAACTCGTTTCTCTATGGGTTTTACATTGCCCCAATATTGAGCGCACAGAAATCACGAATTGAGGAGTTGCACCGGATAGTTAGGAGTGAAACAAACGCGCTTTTTTCTATCATGCTGAAGGTGAAGAGCTTACCGAGTGCAGCAAAAGACACACTTCAGGAAACTATAGAGATGTATATAAAGCAGACATACCGAAAGCAGCCAGATGCAGCCGAGGTGAGTTACGAAAAGCTGATTACCTATTGCTTAGAGTATAAAGGGGCCGACAAACAACATGTTGACACTGTCCTCGATATGATTGTGGCCAATCAGCAGAACCGTACACTTATGAATATGCAGCTTCGCAACGCAGTGTATAGCAACGAGTGGATTGTCATGTTTGTACTGTTTTCTATCACGCTTGGTTTCATACTGTTTATCGATACAGGCAACCAGATTATTTTTCGTTTCGTAACGGCATTTCTGTGTACAGGGCTGACGATGCTCCTGATTGTGCTAGTCAAACTGAGTACGCTGACGCACAAAAAAGCCAAACAGATTTACGACCCACTCAAAAAACTACATAAGACCAAATTCTACAGGTTCGACTAAACTAAGCAGAAAGCGCAGCCACCCCGATGTGGTGTTGTAGCTCCTCTAGGTGTTTGTCACGATATTTCTCAAACTCTGATTTCTTGAGACCGCTTTTGCGGATGAATGCACTGATTTTTTCGCTGCCAATGAAATGCGGTATCATCACGTATGCACAGCCGAGCTCGTAAAGTCTGATGGCTTCATTACGGTTGTTGGCATGACAGATAATCACAGTATTTGGGTTGCTACGGTGTACATTGCTAACTAATTGGCTGGTAACTTCAAAGTCAGAGAAGGCGCTGATGACCAGCTTCGTCTGTTCTAGACCAATTTCGTCGAGCAACTCATTATCCGTTGCATCACCGTATATGTAGGGGATTGCTTGTTGCTCTAGTGATTCGATAACTTTAGGGTCGTAGTCGACAACTAGGTATGGCTTGCCGATTTGCTTGAACGTCTTCACGAACTCGTGGCCACCGTGATGGTACCCAAAAAGCACCAGTGAATATCCATGGCGGGTACGTTTTTCTTTGTAGACTACTTCTTTTTCAAACGCGCGTATTTTTACCCTGTCAAATATCTTAAACAGTTCGTCATCGTAGTGCATCAAATAGGTTGATGTGGCAATGGTAACGATGGCAACCAGTGTAAGTACGGCACTTATTTCTTCTCGAACCATACCCGCCGAGGCGGCAAGCACAACAAGCACAATCGAAAACTCACTAATCTGGGATAAGTTGATGCCTGTTTTAAAGCTGACGCGCTTGGCATAACCGAGCATGCCCATAGCAGTTGTGATGACAAAAGGCTTACCGATAATAACAATCGCCGATAGGATTATGGCAGGGAATATTGCGCTAGATAAGTTTGTGATATTGAGGCTTTCACCAAGGGTAATAAAGAACAGAACGACAAAGAAATCACGAAGCGGTTTTAGCCGTGCTGCGATTTCTTGAGCGTATGGTGAGGTAGCGAGTGCGACACCGCTAAAAAGTGCACCAACCTCTATAGAGAACCCTGACGCCTCGAATAAGCTCGCAATACCAAAACCCCAAGCGATAGCAAACAAGAACAGCATTTCCTGTGAGCTCGCCATATACCGCGAAAGTTTTGGTAGTACATGTATGCTACATAGCGCAAGCGTGGTAATCAGGAGTGCTCCCTTAAGACCTAGTGATAGTAGACCAGCTGCATCGAGGCCCCCGTTTTGATTCGCAGCCACGAACAGCAGCGCCAAGGTTGCAACAATATCTTCGGCCAAAATAACACCAATGGCAATCTGGCCGTGGAGGCGATTTTGCTCTTTTTTGTCGCTCAAAATCTTCACGATAATAATCGTGCTGCTGAAGAATAGAGACAGTCCGATGATGAGGGCTTCAGTGCGGGTGAACCCAAGCAATAACCCAGCGGTTACCCCGAGTGATCCAACGATAAGTAAGGAGGACAGGGTTGTAGCTACGACAACCTTACCCAGTTTTCTTAGTTCAGAGACGTTCATCCCAAGACCAATGATAAATAGCAGCAGCGCAATGCCGAGCTTTGAGTATGCTTCGAATGTTTCAGCTGAGTGGATAATACCCAGTAGTGAAGGGCCTACCAAGAGCCCAGACAAGATATATCCCAGGATAAGCGGCTGGCGAAGGAGACGCATGACCAAAGAAACACCGGTCGTGATGGCTATAACAATACTTAATTCTGTGAAAACATCATGCATATTTGTGTTTGGAGCGTTATGTATGTATTGTACAACATGTAAGGATAAGCATCAAACATGAAAGACCTATTCCGAAAAATTGCAACCAAAGTATCAAACTGGACCGGATCCGCGAGTGCGTTCCTTCTGGCTGTGTTTGTCGTTATTGTTTGGGCTTTAACAGGCCCGACATTCAACTATTCAAATACCTGGCAACTAATAATTAACACGGGTACAACCATCGGTACGTTCCTGATGGTGTTTCTTATCCAGAACACACAAAACCGTGACGGTAAGGCGCTCCAACTCAAGCTGGATGAAATCATCCGCACAACCAAAGCACGTGATGCATTTGTTGACCTGGAGGATTTGAGTGACACAGAACTGGACCAGCTCAATGTTGAGTTTAAGCTTTTGCACGATAGGCAGGTTACTAGCCCGACCATGAAGAAGTTGCACGCCAAGATAGAAGAAGCTCACAGTCACCGTTCTTTGCTCCAAAACACAATATCTTCCGCAGGCAATGCTATCGGCAAGATTAACTCCATTGGCAACAAAAAGATTAATCTTTAGCTGGTCGGCTAAGGTTGACAAACCATAAGCATCCGTGAGACAATCATTCCACTTCAAGCGGCAGCATAATGCGAGCCAGCAAGAAAACAAAAATAACAAAACAATGAAATGTTCGCGTGGTCCCGTGAGACTGGCTGCGTGAGTGGAGGAGTGATGAGGTTATGCCAGTAAAAGTAAGAATTATAAGTAATAGGAGCACCCGAGTGGAAGTCAAAGTCCGTCGACCAAAATGGCAGCAGTACCTTAGCTACTAGCTAATTTCGTACAATGAAACATACACAATAACTCCCCAGACGGGGGAGTTATTGTTTTTCTTGCTTGGCCTTGATGGCTTCGTCAATTTTGGCACTAAATGCTTCGAGGCTTGATGGGTTAGGGTCGAGTTTCTTGCCGTCTAGTACGAATGTTGGTGTACCAGTGAAACCTTGTTTTTGTGCGTCTGCACGATCTGCTTGCACGATATTGTTAGTTTCTGTGCTTGCAAGGTCTGTTTTGAACTGTGCAACATCAAGCCCTACTTGCTCTGCATAATTCTCAAAAAATGTTTCGGGTGATTTGCTGCTGCTCCAAGTCGATTGATTTTGATATAGCAAATCATGGAACTCCCAGAATTTGCCTTGTTTGTCGGCGGCCACCGAGGCGCGTGCCGCAATTACTGCGTTAGGGTGGATTTCTGACAATGGAAAGTTACGGAATTGGAATGTAATTTGGTCACCGTACTTTTCTTTGACTTGCTGGACAATTGGGAAGAAGCTGCCGCAGACAGGGCACTGGAAGTCGCCATATTCAACGAGTGTGACACCAGTGGTGCCCTTGCCAGTTGTGATGCTACTTGGCTGGGTGTTGCTTGCTACTGGTGTGTCACTATCTTTGCTTTTGCTGACAAATACCGCTCCACCGATAATGGCGATAATAATCAGTAAAATTGCGAAAAATCTATTGCTCATAATGTGTGACACTCTCCAGTCTTCATTGAGTTTGCGTACGGATATAGTACCATACAAGCATGCAGGTATTGGCCATAATAATCCTAGCTGGGCTGACGCTTCTGAGCGTAAGTTTGCAGCGTACCTATTCTGCAGTGCCACTGCGCGAACTCAAACGCCGTGCACGCAGTGGTAACGAGCTTGCCGCCGCAATTGTACGGGCAGTTGGCTACGGATATAGTTTGCGTGCGGTACTATGGGCGTTTATTGGGCTTAGCAGTGCTGGTTTCTTTGTGCTGGTATCACTCCAGTCGCCTGTATGGTTTGCGCTGATTGCATCAGCATTTCTGATTTGGCTGGGGTTCTTGTGGTTGCCCGCCAGAGAAGTTACGGCTATAGGCGAGCGATTTGCCGCTGCTGCAGCACCATTGTTGGCAAAAGTTGCAGGCTGGGTTAGCCCGCTGTTCGATCGAGTTGGCCGGTTTGTTCAAAAACACCGTCCTGTTCGTGTACACACAGGTATGTACGACCGCCAGGATTTTGTAGACCTCATAGAACGACAGCAAGTCCAGGCGGACAATCGTATTGAGCAATCCGAACTGGACGTCGCCAAGCACGCACTGACCTACGGTGATAAAACTGTTGGATCAGTCATGACACCGCGCCGAGTGGTACACATGGTATCCGTTGACGAGCCAGTTGGCCCTGTTCTTTTGGACGAATTGCACAAAGCTGGTCATTCACGTTTCCCGGTATACGAGGGCAAGCCAGAGCACATCGTCGGAACATTGTTCCTTCGCGATATCCTTGGCGGCAAAGCCAATGGCACGGTGCGTGATCGTATGCAAAAAGCTGTGTACTACGTGCACGAAGACCAAAGTTTGCATGATGCATTCCAAGCCATTCTCAAGACGCACCATCAGCTGTTCATCGTTGTGAATAGTTTTGAGGAGTATGTGGGCATTATCACCATGGAAGATGTACTCGAGACTATGATTGGTAAGCTAATCGTTGACGAGTTTGATCAATACGATGACCTTCGTGCTGTTGCCGCACGTGCCGCCAAAAAAGACCATAAAACCAATAAAGAACCAGTCCCACCCATTTCAGAAACAGATAGTGCTTCAGTAGACTCGTAAATTTTCGAAGTTCACAAGATCAAGTTCGGGGAGTGGTTTAACAACTACTTCGAATCCTGTCTCAGCGTCAGCAAGCTGAGTTGGGGATAGTATTTTGGCGGCAAAGCCAGACTCACGCATTTGGAGCACCCCGAATCCAGTCCAGTATTTTGTGACGGTTCCCTTGGTTGTGCCGACGGCGAGAGCATTTGGTATGGGCGTCGTGAAGATTACAATCTTGTCGTCACCGCGGTTAAAGTCACGGCGTTTTGATAACGAGCAGTATGCATCATGATAGACTGGACCCATTTCAATGACCGCACGCTTTTCGTCATCGCTCAATGTCGTCAAATCTTTCGCGCCGTCCCACCGAACATTCAGCTCGGATGTTTGGTACATTTTTGCTTTCTTGTTTTCGTCAACGGTAGTTTGGTACTCTGTTCTAAACTTCTCGATATTCTGAGCAAGCTCAGCCTCCATTGCTTCTTTGTCAGCGTATAAGTCGGCAATCCGAATAATATCAACCTTCATATTCTCTGGGAAGTATGGCCGGAAGTAGCCAAGTAATTTTTGGAAAGAATGGAAGTATGCATCGGTGTCTACTGTCGGGATATTATCCATCCTCTCGATAATCATATCGTCAGACGCAAACTTGAGCTCTAGCCCAGGTTCATAAACGGCTACTATTGGGGCCAAGTAGCGACAATAGTATGCAACTGAGAAAAACTCCGCCCAATCAACTTCAGGGCTCGACGGCATGCGCCAGAGCTTGTAGCCACCAAACGGATATCTGAATTGTAGTGGTTTGTTTTCGGCAACAGCTAGTCTGATGGCTTGCCTGACTTGCTTTTCTGATAAATCGTCAACCTTCCACTTGCGAAACTTTTTTGAGGTTAGCTTGGAGTAGATAAATTCTTCGGTGCCCACTTTCGCAAGTAGTGCGGTGTCGCTGTCGCTCAATGTGTAGTGAGCGGCTGTTGTTAATTCTGATCTAAGGTATTCTTGTGGGTTCATAATGTTCCTGGAGATGCGAGGTAGGCATGACTCTACCGTGGATAACGTTCAAATTACCGCCTATTCTCGGCCATCGCATCAGGTGTATTGTACCAGAGTTATCAAGCTCAAAAAGAGGTAATGCTACAGAGTTTCGTCTTCGGCAGGTGGCTTGAGCGGGCGCTTGCGGATGATTTCGTAGCGTTGGCCGGTCATGGGGGACTCAATGTAATCGTCGTTGAGTAGGTTCACAAATGTGGTCAAATCTTTGCCATCCATGATAATAATTCGGCCAGAATCGTCTGTCATCAGGCTGACGCCCATCTCTTCGGCGTGGTCAACCAGCTCTTGTTGTTTGACGAGCCCTGGTTCGATTTTTTGCAACTTTTTGATGAGCGATGGTTTGTCTTTGAGCAGGCTTTGGAAGCCCGCACCTGCCTCAAAACTAAGCTTGAACTGTCGTTCAATCTCGGCAGCCTTGGCAGCAGCGATGTAGGCGTCCTTGGCGTTGTACCCAAACAGCGATTTGAGTTTGGCTTGGTTGAACACAAACAAATCCTGGTCGACAACAAGCAATTGATTCTCGCCAGGGATTTTGAGTGCAGAAAGTTGGTCAAATGGTTTGAACATGCCGTCTTTAAGCATCCACGCCGTGTGGCCTTTCATAATCTGGCTAGTCGGTAAGGTCTTAATCAGGTAGAACGAGTTCGGGAGGTCTTTGTGCGAGCATCGGGCGACCACGCCCTTCATGCGCTTAAGGTCATGTTCGGCGTCGTTAAATTCTTCGATTTCGTGCGTTTGGTGTTTAATCCAGTTAAGGACCTCGGTCATACGCTCTACATTAGCGGCAGGAGTGTACTGCAGAACGTTGTCTTCTTTTTCAGCCTCCTCAAACGTACGGATGCGCAGGCCGTTTTCGGCGCCCCCTAGCACAAACTCCAGCACGTCATCCAGAAATAACGGCCGGAGTTGGCGCATAGCTTCGCCAGCCAGCTTTACTTTGTAGACAGTGCGATTTTTGTTAAAGAAAAACAATGTAATCTTGAGATCATCCACATACTGGACGAGGTTGTTTGCCCAAGCAAAAATGTCGGTTTGTTCATAAGCAGTAGCGTTTGCATCGTTAGGCACTTGATCGGGTTCGTTTTCGTGAGGCTCCATGTAACTGTCCTTTGTTTTGGTGATAATAGTCCATGCCAGTGTAGCGCATCGGGGGCTGCACGCTTGTTGTAAAATCCTCAGACAAAATATAGCCATAGACCAATCAAACCACCGATGTTATAATGAGTGTTATGATACGAAGTGAGCAGAAAGATAATAATACTGGGGCCGACCTGCGGTAGACGAACCGCGGTCTATGGTCCATGCCTCCAGTCATTTCTGCCAACAACTTACTCTAAGGAAAAAACAATGAGAACACTCCATAAAGACATCGCTGAACAGATTGGCGAACAAGCAACTGTCCAAGGATGGTTACATAAAAAGCGCCTGATGGGCGGCCTTAACTTCATCACACTACGTGATCGTTCAGGGCTTGTACAAATACTGACAGAAGATAAAGCTGAGACCGAGAAGCTTCGTGGTATGCAGATTGGTACCGTGCTGTCTGTGACTGGATCAGTTGTCGAGGATGAGCGTGCGCCTGGAGGTGCCGAAATCCACGAGCCAACATTCACAATCATTTCACCCGTCACCGACGAGTCACCAATTGAGATAGACAAACCACTCAACCACAAATCAGAAAACCTCGATACGCTCCTCGAAAACCGTCCAATTGGTCTACGTAACTTACAAGAGACAGCAATCTTTAAAATCCAAGCCCAGGTAAGCAAAAGCCTGCGTGCATATTTTGAAGAACATGATTTTACTGAAATGCGTTCACCGAAGCTTTTGGCAGAGCCAACCGAGGGCGGGGCGGAGGTGTTCGCCATGGATTACTTTGGCAAAACAGCCACGCTCGCCCAGAGCCCACAATTCTACAAACAAATGATGGTTGGCGTATTTGAGCGTGTCTATGAAATTGCACCAGTGTACCGCGCAGAACCAAGTGCCACTTCGCGCCACATGACAGAGTACATTTCTATTGATGCAGAAATGGGTTTCATTGAGCTCGAAGACCTGGAGATATTCTTGAGCGGCCTGGTCAACAAAGTTGTCGATGATGCATGGGCAAACTATGAGCCGGAGCTTAAGCGTTGGAATGCAAGCAAACCAAAGCTAACCGAACGATTCCCAACTATTCCCATGGAAGAAATCCACGAGAAGTACAGCAAAGCAACGGGTGAAAATAGTGTTGGGGAGAAAGACATGCGTCCGGACGAAGAGCGGTGGGTTTGCGAATATGCTAAGAAAAACTTTGGCTCAGAAGCAGTCTTTGTGAGCAAATGGCCTGCAGGAGAAATGAAGTTCTACCACAAACGGAACGAACAAGACCCAGAGTTTGCTGACCGGCTTGACCTGATATTTCGTGGCGTAGAAATTGCGACTATCAGCATGCGCGAGCACCGTTACGAGGTTGTAGTTAAGCAACTCAAAGATCTCGCCGGAGGCGACCCAGATGACGCTGGCTTCAAGCCTCTCCTGAGTGCTATGAAGTATGGTATGCCACCACATGGTGGTTTTGGGATGGGTCTCGAGCGTTTAACCCAGAAGATTATTGGGCTCGGTAACATCAAAGAAGCCAGTCTCTTCCCACGTGACATTAACCGGCTTGCACCGTGACCCTGTTTCTAGAATTCGTATCCAAACTTACTCCCATCTACATCCTCATCGCTGCTGGATACGTCATGGGCAAACGACTACCCGTTAACCGCGACACAATATCAAGTCTGCTGATTTATCTTATCGCGCCGGTCGTGATATTTAACTCGGTCTATACAACTGAACTGACCAAACAAACAGCATTATTGCCAGTTCTGTTCTTTTTCTTGTGTTGTACGATGGCGTTTTTTGCCTACTGGATGAACCGTAATATGAAATCATCTGCTATGCGTGGTGTGCTTGCATTTGCTGGCGGCTCAGGCAACACAGGCTATTTTGGTCTGCCCGTAGCCCTGGCTCTATTTGGCGAACACGCTGTTGGGTTGGTCGTACTATGTGTGTTTGGATTCATTGTTTACGAAACGACTGTCGGATTTATGTTGATTGCACACGGCAAATACACCATCAAAGAGAGTCTTATGAAGCTTTTGAGTCTCCCAGTTGTGTATGCATTTTTGCTTGGTGTTGTTGCACAGGTGACACACTTCTATATGGGCAGTGTTTACCAGGGGTTTGTGCCTAACTTCCGTGGGGCATATGTACTGTTGGGGAGTTTGCTCATTGGCGTTGCGTTGAGCGAAATGAATCGTTCGCACGCTGAAGTTTCGCTTCTAGTCCGTTCATTCTTTGTGCGGTTTGTCGTGTGGCCCTCTGCGATGATTGTATTTATCGTGTTGGACCAATCCAAGTTTGGCTTGTTTAGCGGCCGCACAGACATATACCAAGTGCTGTTTCTGATGTCTATTGTGCCACTTGCCGCAAACACAGTAGCCTATGCTACGTTCCTCAAATCAGAGCCAGAGAGGGCGGCCTTCATAGTGTTTGTCAGTACCATATTCGCGATTGTATTCATCCCGCTCATGACCAGCTTCGTGTTACCTGCGATTGTATAGTGTCAGCATGCGCTGTAGGCTTAGGGCAGTGAAACGACTAATGCAAAAGAAAGGCGTAAAAGTGGGACTGATTATTATTGGCGTGCTAATTCTGGTTGAAGTTCTAGCCTTGGCTTGGCTATTATTAAGCGTAGGGCAGAACAAAAACTTCTGGGCAAACAAGGCCCAGCAACAAGGAGAGATTACGTATCTGGCACTGGGAGATTCTGCGGCGCAGGGGATTGGTGCCAGTAGCCCAATGCGCGGGTATGTTGGTCTGGTTGCCAAGCGGCTGGAAGCCAAAACGGGCAAGAAAGTCAGAATCGTAAACCTGAGTGTGACTGGGGCAAAACTCAGTGACTATCTACGCGATCAAGCACCACAGATTAAAAACTACAGCCCAGACTTCGTGACCATAGAAATTGGTGCCAACGACATCAAAGCATACAACGAACAAGTTTTTCGTGACGAATTCAAGCAAGTCCTGGCTACGCTCCCAGAGGGTACGTACGTATCCAACCTGCCGCTATTTAATAGTCGTCGGTCTAGTACCAAACCCGCAAAAGCTGCCAGTGTAGTCATAGAGCAAGAAATAAGCAGCAATGGTCGCATGGTGCTTGTCGATTTACAGAAACAGACCACGGAACACCAAAGTATATTTGGCTTCGCACCAGACTTATTCCACCCCAATAACCTCAGCTACAAAACTTGGGCTGATGCTTTCTGGTACCAGATAGATAAAAATCTGTAGTGCTATAATCCTGGTATGAGCAAAATTACTTCTAAACACAAAAACATCTGGTTCGTAAAAGTGCGGGGCAGTTACCTGCCATGTAGTTGGCAGGGCTGGGCGACGTATGTGCCATTCACTCTATTCCTCTTTGGGGTTTTCCAAGCGGCCATACGCAATGCAGATGCGCCGGCGGATGCATTCTATGCAGTCTTCCCGCAGTTCGTTTGCGCCGGCATAGTAATGACCTGGGTTGCATCAAGAAGGAGTAACTAGGTGGGGAAGCAGGTAGAGCCACAAGACATAATCGATAACATTCGGCGTGTCTTTATCGAACAAGAAAAGTATCTTTTTGATAAACATGTGCCCGAATTTTTTATAAATGGGAACTTTTTGGGCGACTATTACAACTTAATATGCGTTGAACCCAAAGCGGACAAGCCGCCACGTTTCTACCACACACTAAGTCCGTTTGATATGGTATCTAAAAAAGCGCCAGATAGGGCCATTGTATTTGAGAATGGCGAACTACTTCTGGACATGGATTTTACGGACTATGTGCCGCTGCGAACAGCCGCAATGACAACTCTGGTTTTGCCCACAGTTGGCGTTAAATCACTGAAAGATAAGAAGATTGTTATTTTTGGTGTCGGTAAAGTCGCCCAGCAGTCGGTCAAATTACTCAAATTGGTATACCCTGAACTATCTGAGCTATGGTGTGTTTCTAAGAGCAGCAAGCTTGATGTGATATCCAATCTCGCAAAGAGCCTAGATGTTACCGTACATCATGCCGATTCTAACAACCTCAGCGAGTTCGATATAATCATTTGCCACACATCGGCGGATGCCCCCGTACTAGACAAGGCTGCAAAGAGCAGTCTCAAGACTGGCGTTTTCATAGCGACGTTCATTTCTTCGACTGAACACGGGGAGGTCGACGATGATTATTACGACTCTGGGTCTGCGAACATCGTATGCGACTGGGAGCCAACGAAGACAGGCGCTAAAGACCTAAACAGAGCACTCGCAAGCGGTGCCGTGAGCGATGACAGTGTCATTGTGCTCAAGGATCTCCTGACAGGTCTGAGCAAGATTGACCCGTCAAAACAGAGAACCATTTATCGTTCAGTGGGCACCCCGATTCAGAACCTAGCTGTTCTTCAACTCCTAGTTTAGCCCATAATGAACGGCTACAAAGCGGTGGTATACTGGCTTTAATGAAAGAGGTCATTGGTTTTGCTGCAGTAGTGCTGACGTTTGTCGCCTATATTCCGTATTATCGAGATATATTGAAGGGCAAGACCCACCCACATATCTACAGTTGGTCATTGTGGTGCTTGATGACAATTTTGATTGTTGCATTACAAATAAAAGGTGGCGCTGGTGTCTCAACTCTCGTCACAGCCTCAGCAGGTTTGCTCTGTGTCGGGGTTATTGTGCTAAGTCTCAAAAATGGTAAGAAAGATATAAAAAAGTCAGATACCGTGGCTGCAATACTTTCTCTAGTCGCAATTATTTTTTGGCTCATTATTGATCAGCCAAATGTATCCATCGTCCTTGTCGTAGCTGCTGACTTATTGGCCTTCTACCCTACGGTAAGAAAATCTTGGAAGCAGCCCTACGCAGAAACCCTTTCTTTATTTATCACTAACTCAGTCCGGTTTGCTTTAGCACTACTGGCAACAGAGAATTATACGCTGCTAGCAACGCTTTGGCCTGCGGCTTGGGTGGTTGCGAATAGCTTGTTCTCAATCATGCTTGTTCTTCGGAGAAAGCGAGTCTAATGGCCCCTATCGGTATGTATAGTGGTTTTCGAGATACGGTTCAAAAAAAAGGGCGGGAACTATATCGGGATATGGCGTGGCGGGTCGATACTCGGCCGTACTATATTTTAGTATCCGAGATTATGCTACAGCAGACACAAGTTGCACGCGTTGAGGTGAAGTTTGCGGAGTTTATTGATCGATTCCCAGACATTCAATCACTTGCCGCTGCGCCGCTTGGTGACGTGCTGAAGCTATGGAGTGGGCTGGGGTATAATCGGCGTGCCAAGTTTTTGTGGCAGGCTGCACGCATGGTAATGAATGATTTTGACGGTGATATCCCAAGCACAAAGCACGACTTAGTGAAGCTCCCGGGTGTCGGCGAGAATACTGCTGGGGCACTGTTGGCGTATGCGTTTAATCAACCTGATGTGTTTGTGGAGACGAATATTCGTACGGTGTATATTCATCATTTCTTTGCCGATCGTTCTGACGTAAGTGACAAAGAAATTTGCAAATTGGTTGCAGAAACACTCGATGCAAAACACCCTCGCGAGTGGTATTGGGCACTGATGGACTATGGTGTTTGGCTAAAGAGCCAAAAGCTTGGCCGAATCACGCGGAGCAAGCACTACACTAAGCAATCAAAGCTATCAGGGAGTTTGCGTGAAATGCGCGGGCATATCCTCAAGGCTCTGGCAGAAGACCACCTTGGCACTAAAAAACTTAAGGTAGCCGTCCAAGCTGATGAGCGATTTCAGCCAGCACTGGACTCGTTGAGCGCTGAGGGCTTGATTGAGAAAACATCGCAATCCTGGCATCTTCCCAACTAGAGTGCAGGATTGTAGATATTACATGGCAATATCTTCGCCTTAGATCTAATTTTGGCCTACAATGAGCAGTCCATGAGACAAGCACAAGCACTCCACATCATGATGAGCGGCACCAATGTGTTCCTGACCGGAGCACCTGGTGCGGGCAAAACCTATGTACTGAACCAGTTTATCGAGGAGGCTAAGCGTCAGCACCGGACGGTGGCGGTGACAGCGAGCACCGGTATCGCGGCTACTCATATCGGTGGTGTGACCATACATAGCTGGTCGGGGCTCGGCATCCGTGACTATGTCACGCCACAGGATCTCCAGAAACTAGCCAACAACGCCAAGCTCGTCAAACGGTACAACGCCACTGATGTGCTGGTCATAGATGAGGTATCGATGCTCCATGGTCAGCGCCTCAATATGGTAAACCAAGTATGCAAGCACCTACGCAAATCAGAGCAGCCGTTCGGCGGTCTCCAGGTCATACTGGTGGGTGATTTATTTCAACTACCACCGGTCAGCCGCGACAATAGTCAAGTAGACTTTGTGCACAATGCCGATGCGTGGCGTGAGCTTAACCCAACCATCTGCTACATCAACGAACAACATAGGCAATCCGAGGATGGCCTGCTCACGCTCCTGCAGGCTATGCGCACAGGCGAACTTCAG
>OFRM01000180.1_pt1 | contig 28492 bp, 26 predicted proteins | sample 1543101 | NCBI WGS metagenome assembly OFRM01 (sample SAMN07774223, study PRJEB24372) | wastewater metagenome | isolation source: Exp Tend VB 0WW | collected 2016-02
TTAATGATAACGACGATGACTACGTCAATGCAGCAACTAATTCACTCTAGGCCACACATATAACCCATTCGAGATGGCTTTTTTGGGGTAAAAATTAGCGCTCATTGTGCTTGCTTATAGTTGTATTAAGAGCGTAAAAAATTGTGAATACACCTCAAAAAACCACGAGATAGCGGATTTTAGCCGTATGATGAGGCTAGTTTGTTATCATATTCAAACTATAAAACTTGCGCAAAACAGACGTTGGCGTTATTACTTCGCCTTGCCGTACCGCCTGCACTGTTTGCGGCTGCGCGCCTAGCCAACGCAATTTTGCGTAAGCCTTAAACGATTTACTGCTACCCCTCAGCGATTCAGTCACTTCATTTCAATGTTGGTATTAGAGGAATTGCTATGCCAGTTGCACGATTTGCAGAGGCCACCATTAAAGCCAGTATCATCGAGATTGTGCGCACATCATGGGTATCGATGTTACTGCTGGTTCTCGCTTTAACTACCCTGTATTTTTTTCTAGAACAGCGGCAATTACGTGAAACCGAGCAGGCTAACGCGAGTTTGTTAGCAACTGGCATTGCCGACCATTTACAGCACAATGAGCAAGAGCAAATTCAAAGCTTAATCACCGAACTAACACAAAACGGCCGCCTGTTGAGCGTCGCGATTTACGATAAGCAGGCCGCCCCAGTGCTGGGCTGGACCTACTTAAACCAGTTTGCCGCCACCAAGCAATTACCGCAGACGGCATTAGTGAAACAGATACAAAGCGATCTACAACTTGCCCAATTAAATATTGCCGTGCCCGTCCTCAAGCATGATGAGATGATTGGCAAAATCCAGTTAAGTATCAGTCTTGGCAAACTGTACTTGCATGCCATTTTGTTTGGATTACTGAGCGCCCTGATGGTCGGATTAGCCAGCCTGCTAGCCGCCTTCAAACTAGCGCAAAGGCAGGCCGAGCGACTGCGCCCGATTTACAATCTTAGTCTGGTTGCAGAGCAGATCGCGAGCTTGAATGACTATAGCCTGCGCGTCAATATCCACGAGCTGCCCTCTGCTTCATCCGGTCGCCAATCAAGTGCGCATTCATTCACCCATTTGTTCCACACGCTGATCACCCACTTTAACGATATTATCGCCAGAGTTGATTCGTGGGAGAGTGATCGTCAAGCAGAAATTCGAGAACGGATGGAAGCCGAGCGGCGTTTAGATATTTTGGCAAATCACGACAGTTTGACTAAATTACCGAATCGAAAATATTTTCAAATCTTGATTCAAGACTGTATGGATGAAGCGGTACTAAGCCAACAGTTAGCCGCACTGATGTTCATTGATCTGCACCAATTCAAGATGATCAATGCCTTGTTAGGTTACGATGCAGGTGATTTAATTTTGAGTACGATCTCGAATCGTATTTATGCGGTGCTGCGTAATACCGATACCTTGTGCCGCGTCGATGGTGACGAGTTTGCCGCCATTTTGCCGAATATCGATAGCAAAGAAATGGCTGTACATCTAGCCGAGCGCTTATTACACGAAATCAATCAACCGATGAGCTTACGTGGCCGAAAAATTATCGTCGCAGCACAAATCGGCATTGCCTGCTGCCCTTTGCATGGCAGTGAGTTGCGACCTTTTTTACGCAAAACTGATGATGCCTTGAAGTTAGCCAAAAGCTTGGGGCCAAATCACATTCAATTGGCGCAATGTTAGCGCAACAATCTTAACGCAACAGCAGTTGTATTACAGCTTCCGCCTGCTGCGTAGGTGCATACTTGAAACCGCTTTTCACAAAGCGATGCCACCGCCCCATGACACAGCTCGAAAACAGGGCGGCTCGATGACTAATCTCCTCATCCTGAAATTGCCCTTGGGTAGCGGCTTGTCGTATCGACTGTTTATAGGCTAGCTCAATGCGCTCCATGATCTGATTCATGCGCGCTTGCAAGCGCTCATCTTCATTCACCAAGGCATCCCCGATCAAGACGCGGGTCATACCAGGATTTTGTTGCGCAAAATTGAATAACATCAGTGTGATTTCCGCAACCTGCGTCACACCGTCATCCTGTTGCGCACAGATTTGATTAATCAGCCCAAAAATCGATGCCTCAATAAAATCGAGCAAGCCCTCGTACATCTGCGCCTTGCTAGCGAAATGACGATAAAGCGCAGCCTCAGACACCTGTGTTTTTGCCGCCAGTGCGGCGGTAGTAATTTTTTCCCCTTTGGGGTTTTCCAACATCATTGCCAAGGACTGCAAGATTTGCAATTTACGTGCGCCAGGTTGACTCGTTGCCATCGTTTGACCGCCATCCGTAATGAAATGAGGAAATTACTTACATAATCGCGAGCGTGCTAGACCAAACACCGATTTTACTTTCACATCGACACAGGCTGCAGCCATCTTGCTACTTTTTTCAAATCCTTTAGAAGCTGGCGTATAACCTGTCACCAGCGCAGTACGCACACCGACCTGTTTTGCGGCACGCAAATTGGCAATCGTGTCTTCCACCAAAACGCATTGGCGCGGATGCACACCTAAACGCGCAACCAGCTTGCGTAAAAACTGTCTGGACGGTTTTGGTTGCAATTGCCCATGCACGCGCATCGCTTCAATTGGAATATGCTCAGCGAAATGGCGATGCAATCCTAAATGGCGCAAGACCGAATGCGAATACTGGCGCGGTGCATTGGTCAATAAAATTTTACGCCCGGGCAAACGCCGCAATAATTGTGACAAGCCGCGTTCGGCACGGATCATGGTCGCCAGATCATCGAACTGATGTGCTGCATGTAAAAAATCGTCGGCGCGCACATTATGATGCTTCATCAAACCCAATAACGTCGTGCCATAACGCTGCCAATATAATTGACGTACATAATCGACTGTGGCAGCGTCTGCCGGTATATCCCCTTCACCCAATAGCTTTGCCATGTACACATTCATGTTGTCGCTAATTGAAGGGAAAATCGCAAACCCGGCATCATGCAAGGTGTTGTCGAGATCGAATAACCAGACCGTTGCAGAAGAGCTCATGTATCGCCGCTTCTGCTGAATAAACACGCCATATTTGATCTATTCTTACTCAATGACTACGAATCATGGTGCCGAAAGCTTGTTCGGTCAACACTTCCAGCAACAAGGAATGCTCAATGCGACCATCGATGATATGCACAGTATTCACCCCTGATTTGGCAGCATCTAATGCCGATGAAATTTTAGGTAGCATGCCGCCGGAGATGGTGCCATCGGCAAACATTTCATCAATTTCTCGCGCTGATAAATCGGTGACCAAATTCCCTTGTTTATCCAGCACGCCGGGAATATTGGTCATCATGATGAGTTTTTCGGCCTTCAGAATTTCTGCGATTTTGCCGGCTACCAAATCGGCATTGATGTTATACGCCTGACCATCGATGCCAAACCCTATCGGCGAAATGATGGGAATAAACGCATCATCTTGCAATGCTTTGACCACAGCGGGATTGATAGCATCAATTTCCCCCACGAAACCGATATCCAGAAACTCGCCCGGATTCTCACGATCTGGCATTTTCATTTTGCGCGCCCGGATCAAGCCGCCATCTTTTCCGGTCAAGCCCACCGCCTGACCACCGTAATGATTAATCAGCATCACGATATCTTGCTGTACTTCGCCACCCAACACCCATTCCACCACTTCCATGGTTTCTTCGTCGGTGATGCGCATGCCCTGAATAAAGCTACCTTCTTTGCCGACTTTTTTTAAGGCATTGTCAATTTGCGGCCCGCCGCCATGCACCACGACTGGATTCATGCCGACCAATTTCAGTAAAATCACATCACGCGCAAAACCATGTTTTAAGCGCTCTTCTGTCATTGCATTGCCGCCGTATTTCACAACAATCGTTTTGCCATGAAATTTCCGAATGTAGGGCAAAGCCTCTGCAAGGATTTCTGCCTTGATTTCTGGCGCAACGCCAGCCAACCGATCTATGGTTCCAATTACATTGGCAGCCTGACTAGTCATTGTTTTTCTATCCTCAACATAAGTGCATCAATACGGGGGGCGCTGGTGGCCGATAAGCTAAATTTTGTGACCTGATATTTGACAAAATAAGCATTCAAGCTCAGCGCTTTTATTTTACCGTGAATCTTTCAGCACAATCATGTCAGATGCCCGAATTTCATAGGCAAACACAAGAAAAGCCAAAAAATTGGTCAATTTCTTGCTACAAACGGTAACCCACATGACATACTGCTGCATTATGATGATTGACGACATTCCACCGATGATCCAAAGATGATCCGCTGATAATTGCAATACACTGCTTCGACAGATTGCTTCATGATGTTAACCATCATTTGTCATGTTCAAAATGCTTAGGATTTACGTAAAATTGCGTTGACTAGGCGCGAAGCAACAGACAGAACAAATGTACGGCAAGGCAACAATGCCAACCTCTGTTTTGTATAAGTCCTAATGGCTTTGGAATCCGATCAATTGGCTACTTACATCGAATACCAGAATTACCGAGCACGATGCACTTGTGAGCCTTCGAGTACGGTTTTAAAATAAGAATTTTCGGCGATGCAACATTTTTGATATTTGATGGTCTAAATTTGTTTAAAGTCTTTTCCCTCTTGTAGATAGGGCTTTGTCTCTATCAATGCTTTTAATTTTAATCATCGTTAACATGGACTTACACACGAACTTGCACGCTCAACTTGAGCCCATGCGCCCGGTTTTATTACGCTTTGCGATGTTGCAGTTGCGCAATGAAAGCAGCGCCGACGACGCGGTGCAGGAGACTTTGTTGGCCGTGTTAGAAAAACCAGACAGTTTCGCAGGCAAATCTTCCTTGCGCACCTATGTTACTGGTATTCTAAAATACAAGATCATCGATCACATGCGGGCCGCTGGCAAAGAAAAACAGCTACAAAGTGAAGATGACGAGTCAGAAGCAGATTTGGTGGATAGCCTTTTTAAAGCCAACGGCCACACCATAGAAATGGCACGTGCTTGGGGTGAGCCTGATGCAACATTAGAGCAAAAAGATTTCTTCAAGGTGTTAGAATCCTGTCTAGAAAAAATGCCAACCAAAACAGCGCGCGTGTTTATGATGCGCGAATGGCTAGAACTTGACACAGAAGAAATCTGTAAGGAATTGGCTATTACATCGTCTAACCTTTGGGTTCTTTTATATCGGGCACGTTTGCGACTTAGAGAATGCCTTGATTTGAACTGGTTTGCGGTAGAAAAATGAGACTCGCCGCATACCCAACTTTGTGATTTCCTATGCGCCGAATAATTACTTGCAAACAAACACACGAGCTTGTATCCAAAAGCATGGATCAAAACTTGAGTGTGATTGATCGTCTACGCGTAAGGTTTCACCTAAGTATCTGTCAATCCTGCACAAATTTTACCCATCAAATGCACGTCATTCGCAAGGCAATGCGAAAATTTCCTTTTGATGATGCCCGCCATGATCATAGCGATTCGCAGTAAGTGAGCGCAGTGAGTCATTGCTCACTTTGTGGCACAGCATTCACCTGTGCTGCGGTTGAACAAACAGGCCAAGCATGTTGGTGCAATCAGTTGCCTGCTTTAAGTTTGGAACAACAAGCTGTGCTTGCCCAACAAACTGGTGGTAATTGTGTCTGTGGCAATTGTCTGCAATCTTACATTGCGCAATTGCCACTCTCTCGATAACACAATCAGTTTTTCAAATACGTCTAAATTTGTGCGTATTCTTACCAACTAAGACGCCCAAATTTCATTTCTGCCTTAATATGTCCATTAATGCACCGCGCCTTTTCTGGATTTTATATGTCTAACGATTTACCCCCTTTACCGAATTTGCCGAATTTACCATTAGCGCAAACCGATCGAATCCCTGTTTCACAACAGATTCGTGACCGTATCGTGGCGTCGCAAACCCGTTATCACGCCAACGACAATATCAGCCAGTTTATTCAACCTGGCGAATTAGAAGCGCTGATTGATGAAGTGGAAAGCAAAATGCGCGAGGTGCTACAAAGTTTGGTGATCGACACCAACAGCGATCACAATACGCAAGATACTGGCCGGCGCGTGGCGAAGATGTTTATCAATGAAGTTTTTCATGGCCGCTACGTACCAATGCCACAGGTGACGGAGTTCCCTAACGCCTCACGCTTGAATGAGCTGATGATCATCGGCCCGATTACGGTCAGGTCGGCTTGCTCACATCATTTTTGCCCGATCATGGGCAAGGTATGGATTGGTGTGATGCCAAACGAACATTCTAACCTGATTGGCCTCTCCAAATATGCGCGCATCGCTGAATGGATCATGTGCCGCCCGCAGATACAGGAAGAAGCCGTGGTGCAATTAGCCGATACGCTACAAGATAAAATGCAGCCCGATGGCTTGGCGGTGGTGATGGAAGCCGATCATTTTTGTATGCACTGGCGCGGTGTGAAGGATAGTGAAGCAAAAATGATCAATAGTGTGATGCACGGCTCTTTTTTAAAAGACCCCAATTTACGACGGGAGTTCTTAGCTTTAATTAAACGATAAGCGATATCTGTTAACTATAGGACTTACGCAAAATTGCGTTGGCTAGGCGCAAAGCCGCAGACAGTACGAATGCTACAAATATTACGGTAAGGCGAAGCAACAACGCCAACGTCTATTTTGCGTAAATCTTAAACTATTCAGCGAAAGCAGCGACCATGTTAGTACGCCTTCTCTATGCAAGCCGTGTGTTAGACAACAAGATGGGTGAAATCGTCCATCAAATTATGCAACAGTCACGCCAACATAACCCACAATTTGGCATCACTGGCATTTTATGCCACAGCGAAGACATTTTTTTGCAGGTGCTAGAAGGTGGGCGAGTGAATGTCAATCAACTGTATGCACAAATCTTAAAAGATACGCGCCATACTGATGTGATTTTGCTTGATTATCAGGAAATCAGTGAACGGCGCTACGCTGGTTGGACGATGGGACAAGTCAATTTGCTCAAAATCAATCCCTCGCTGTTACTTAAATATTCTTCCTTACCAGTACTGGAACCGCACCGCATGTCGGGCAAGATGTCGCTGGCATTAATTGAAGATCTGATTGCCAGCGCTGCAGTCATTTGCCGTACTTAAAATTTGAACAGTCATGCATTGATTCAATTCTAAACATCCGCTAAAGCATAAGTTTGCCCTATACCTTCTGGCAGTGGTGAATCAATCGCGGCACAAATCGCTTTCAATAAATCAACCGCTTCTGGTACAGGTGCATTGCCTGCCACCGCCAGCAATAGTCGAATCAATTGCGGCTTGGCCAGCGGTGTCAACTGGCTTAATTGGCGTAACGCATGGCGCACGGCGAAAAAATCTAGTCCAATAAGCTTGTTGGCATTCAGCAGTTCTTCCTCAAACTTTCCATCCGCCAGCCAATTCAGCTCCGGTAATGTTTTCACGGTAGCTTGCAACGCAACGCCCATCTGTTTTTTGTCAAATGCAAATTGCGCCATCAATTTAATGAGTAAATTAACTTGCGGTTTTAACTGCGCCAATTTTGTATAGCGAATCGGCACATTACGCCCTGCATTGGGTGCTAAACGCCGATCCAGTACCGCTTGAATCACAAATTCGGCCTGGGTAACTTTTTGGTCTGCAGCGATTAATTGTTCGATCCTGCTCAATAAAGTTAAACGCTCCTGCGCTGACAACAGCTTCAGTGCTGGCGCAGCAATATCAAGCAAAGGCATCCGAATGCTGAGATCACAGGTTTTCAGTACATCAAATAATTGCCTGCTCTGCGCAGCCAGTGTTACATCCCATTTTTCGAGCAAAGCGCATTGTGCAGCAAAACCGTCGCTCTGAAGATCATCAAGCAATAAAGCATAGACCAATGCACATGCACTGTGTGGCACGCGCGCCGCATCGGCCAGCGTTTTCCGTATTGCCAGTGCGCCACTCGCCTGACCATTAGCGTGCTGGCCAAAGGCAATGCCAGATAAGCCACTGGCGATCACTCCCTGCGCTACGCCCAGCGGCGATGGCGCAGAAGACGGCGAAAAATCATCGCTAGGAGCCACATAATCAATCGTGCCAAATTGATTGATGTGCGCCGATTGAGCAAATGCCTCAAGATTATTTTGCGACACATCAGAGACTTCTTCGGCGTCAAGAAACGTCATCGAGCGGCCATACACACGCTTTAAACGTTCTTCCAATGGCGGATGAGTGGCGAACCAGCCAGATAACAGTTGTGGCCGCGCCGCACCCAAAAACAGGTGTGAAAACTCTTCTGCGTGGGTATTGTCAATGCGCGACCCACATTGATTACTGCGCGTCAGGCCGCCAATTTTGCGCAATGCGCCCCCAATTCCATCAGGATTGCGCGTAAATTGCACCGCGCTAGCATCGGCCAAAAATTCGCGTTGACGCGATACAGCGGCCTTGATCAAGCGTCCAAAAAAAATACCAATATAGCCGACCACAAACAAGACAATACCGATAAACAGAAATACCCCTTCATTAGAGGATCTTCTGTTATTTCGGTTATTGCCAATGCTCACTCCGCCAAAATAACGCAGATCTATCATGCCTCTGCCAATCAAGGCTAGCATCTGAATGCCGAACAACAAACCTATCAGCTTGATATTCAAGCGCATATCGCCATTCAGAATATGGCTAAATTCGTGGCCGATCACACCCTGCAATTCATCCCGCGTCAAGCGATGCAAAGTACCGTGCGTAACCGCCACCACGGCTTCATTTTGATGGTAACCAGCAGCGAACGCGTTGATCGCACTTTCATTGTCGAGAATGTAGACACGGGGGCAAGCAATGCCCGATGCCAGAGCCATTTCTTCGACAATATTCAATAAACGACGCTCATGCAGATCGGTCGATGAGGGTGACACCAAACGACCACCCACCATTTGCGCAACCGTGTCGCCACCGTCTTTTAATCTGGCCATTTCAAACAACGTGCCACCAACAATGACCAACAAGGTCAATAAGCTGCTCCAAACAAAAAAGCTGGTTGATAAACTGCGATGGATCTCAGAAAAATTTGCAGCACCAGAACCGCTTGTCTTTGATGACATCCACGCCAAGGCCAGTGCCGCATCGACCACCAGCACAATTGCCAGCACCGCAAGGCTGAATAAAATAATCAGCTTTTTGGTTTGGCGACGAGCGTGATCCTGCTGCTCAAAGAAATTCATGTGTGTCGCTTGGCGGGATTAAAACGTGACCTTGACGGCTTTCCGTTCTTCCGGTGTTTCTGTCGCTTGCAATAGTTCACCTGCTTTAAAGCCAAACATATTGGCAAAAATGCTGCCGGGAAATTGCTCGGTCGCCGTGTTGTATTGCATCACGCTGTCGTTGTAGGCTTGTCTGGCAAAGGCAATTTTATTTTCTGTGCCAGTTAACTCTTCGGTCAACTGCATCATGTTTTGATTGGCCTTCAAGTCGGGGTAGGCTTCCGATAACGCAAACATTTTGCCTAGCGAGGCGGTGAGTGTGCCTTCGGCGGCGGCTAACTGTTGTACCGCTGCCGCATCAGATGGATCGGTGCCGACCTTGCTATTCGCCATCACCGCCTGATTACGCGCTGCGATCACCGCTTCGAGCGTTTCGCGCTCGTGTTTCATATAGCCTTTGACGGTTTCCACCAGATTTGGAATCAGGTCGTAGCGGCGCTTTAACTGCACATCAATCTGGGAAAAAGCATTTTTAAAACGATTGCGAAAACTGACCAGATTGTTGTACACACTGATTGCCCAAAATACGACCGCGACCACAATAATTAAAAGAATCCAGCCCATGCTTTACTCCTTGGTTAAGCTTAATCAGCGCTTCCTTATTACAGCAGAATACAGCGGAAGAAAAAGAGCTGAAGACTTCAGCTCTTGCGGTGTGTATTATTGGCTACAACATGCTTTCAGGACATCGGTAATTTTCGTTACTTTTTCAACGTCCTATTTGCTATTACTGTCTTTCGCGGCATCGGTGCTCGATGTCGCTAAAATACGTTTTAATTCCTCTTCGCTGATGTAATCAAATACTTTCACGACCTTATGCACACCTGTCACACCACTGGCAATTTGCCCTGCTAGATTACCTTCGCGCTGAGTAACCAGACCCATTAAATACACTGTACCCTGCTCTGATACGATCTTGAATGCGCTGCCATACAATTCTTTGTTATCAATAAACGAAGTGCGAACCTTGGTCGTCAATAAAATGTCATTGGAACGCTCCGAAAAACTTGCCAATGGCGCAATTTGAATTTCGTTGCTTACCGCCTGCACCCCTTCAATCGCCCGGATTTCACGCTCGGCGGCATCTTTGGTTTTTTGATCTGCCACTTGACCGGTCAACAACGCGCGCCGGTTATAGGTATTCACGTTGATATGCGCCGCTTCGCCAAACGCATGCGACAAACGCGATTCACCTTTCAGTGCAATCGATTTATCTTCGGTTTGCGCACCCAGTGTACGTCGGTCGGTCGCTGCAAAAGTACCGGCCACTGCGCCTCCCACTACTAGACCGACACAGCCTTGCAAACTGACGACGCTTGCGCAACACAAGCTTGCGATCAAAATTGGTCGTCCGATTTTTTGCAAAAATCCCTGATTCAGCTTATTCATTTGCATCTCCTCCAAATAATGCGGCATCGATGCCGTCACACAAAACGTGTATGGTTAACAAATGCACTTCTTGTATCCGACAAGTGCGATCATGCGGTACACAAATATTCACATCGACATCGGTCAGCAATTTTGCCAACGCGCCGCCACCCTTACCAGTCAGTGCCACCACGCGCATATCGCGCTCAAGCGCGGCATTGACTGCATTTAAAATACTCTGTGAATTGCCTGAGGTGGAAATTGCCAACAACACGTCGCCCGCCTGGCCAAACGCCTGTACCTGCTTGGCAAAGACTTCATTAAAATGATAGTCATTCGCCACCGCTGTCATGAGCGAGGTATCGGTGGTCAGCGCAAGCGCGGGCAAAGGCAAACGTTCGCGCTCAAAACGACCCACCAATTCAGCGGCAAAATGCTGACAGTCGGCGGCCGAGCCACCATTGCCACAAGCTAAAATTTTATTGCCATTGGATAAAGCAGCAAACATCAGCTCGGTTGCTTCTTCAATCGGTGCCGCCAACACATTGGCCGCGTGGATTTTAAGTTCTGCACTTTCCTGAAAGTGCGAAAGAATGCGTTGATTTTTCATATTCCTGATTATAAAGCAGCAGGGAATCTAGATTCCTGATTCTTCTAAAATAGCTAGCTGATGATATTTTTCAACCAAGTCAGTTGTTCCCCTTGAATCAATACCGCATCAAACCGGCAGGCTGGCACGCTTGTTAGCTTCTGCAAATAAACCTGCGCCGCATGCACCATGCGTTTTTGTTTGCTGGCAGTGATGCTGGCGATTGCGCCACCAAACTGCGCCGAACTGCGTTTGCGTACTTCAACAAAGACCAGAGAAGCTTGATCTTGCATAATCAAATCGATCTCGCCACCTTTGCATAAAAAATTGCGTTGTACCAAACGCAAGCCTGCTTGTTCTAAATGAGCAAGTGCTTGCTGCTCACCCTGATCACCGATTTGCTGACGACTGGTGCGCTGATCTGATGTCAAACTTGTCTGCAAGCTCATGTGCAAGCTCTTCAGGCGCTTGCTTAACCAGCTTGCGTCGTTCATAGTCTTACAATCCTTATTTGAATGATTTGCCTTTATGAACCAGACGGATCTTGCCAACATTCCATCACTGACGTATGCCAATCTGAGCGAAGCCCTCAGCAAGCAACGCTTTCCTGCTGGCACATTATATGTAGTCGCCACGCCGATTGGAAATATTTGCGACATTAGCCTACGTGCCTTGCATTTACTGACGATTGCCGATGTCGTGGCGTGCGAAGATACGCGCAATACCGCGCAATTAATGAGCCGTTATGGCTTACATAAACCATTGATCGCCGCTCATCAACATAATGAACATGAGGTCGCTTTAAAAATTATCAAGCGCCTGCAAGCTGGCGAGCGCGTCGCACTGGTGTCGGATGCTGGCACACCGGCCGTCTCCGACCCGGGTGCCAAAATTGTTGATCTGGTATTGCAAGCGGGCTTGGCAGTCACGCCCTTGCCCGGCGCTTCGGCGGCGATGAGTGCTTTGTCGGCCAGCGGCTTGTTACATCAAGAGTTTTATTTCATTGGTTTTTTACCGGCCAAAGCCAGCCAGCGCGAAACCCAGTTACAAAGTTTATTGGCCGTCTGCGCAACCATGATTTTTTACGAAGCACCACACCGCATTCTGGACACGACACAAGCCTTGTTAAACGTATTTGGCGCACAACGCCAGATCGTCTTTGCACGCGAACTCAGTAAATTGTTTGAAGAAATTCATCGCTGCCGATTGGGTGAGGCGATGGCTTGGCTACAGGCCGACACCCATCGTGAGAAAGGCGAATATGTGGTTCTGCTGGAAGGCGCTGCACTGGGGGCAGATGCAGATCAGGTAGAAGCCGAGCGGGTCTTAACAATTTTACTGGCGGAATGCTCAGTCAAACAGGCGGCGACGCTGGCGGCACAAATTACCGGACAAAAAAAGAATGCGCTGTATCAACTTGCACTCAGTTTACAGGCAACATCAACAGATTAAACCTCCTCAATCTCATTGATCTCGCTGGTCTCACTAATCTCACTAATCTCACTAGGCGGACGGCGCAGGCGCCAAAAAAAATACAGCAATGCGGTGGCGGGAAAACCGATGCAGCCACTCACAAAAATCAGCCAGAGCATCAAATAAAACGCTTCTGGTAAGCCCTCTGGCAATGAGAAATAGCGCACGCACAATAGCATCCACAAAGGTATTGTGCCGATCAATATCATGAGCACATCAAACCAACCGAATTTGGGTTTTTGTCGCAAATTATCGGGGTTTGTTAACATATACTCCCCTATTTTTAAAAAATATCATGCCATTCCCGCACATCCTATATACGTATTCAAAAAATACAGATACCAGTATATTTTTAATGTGAAACAAAACAATCATCAACGTTGAATCACCAAAGCTTTGACCGTGCTAAGTTCTTTATTTTCCGCAATCAAGCTACTGGCCTCATTGCGACTCTTGAATGGCCCGGTAATTAAACGATATAAATTACCCTGCTGCACAATATCAAAATCTGGCAAGCGATTGGCCAAGCGCTCTTTCAGATGCGCCAAGGTGGCTTCCGCATTGGCACGAATGGCATACGCACCGACCTGAATATAGTAGCCACTGGTGCTAACGCTGCCGGCCGCGCTGATGGTTTCTACTGGGCGCTTTTTTTGCTCGGCAAACCAAGCGTCTAGGCTACTTTGCTGCGGGTTTTCCTGCGTTTTATCTAAAGTTTTATCTAAAGTTTTATCTGTAGCTTGGGTAGGATTGATAGCGGCACTGACCACGCCACCAGGATTACCGGGCGCAACGACTGCATTCGCGCTAGGTTTGGTTGGCGCAATCTGATTCTTGCGGTTTTCCGCCATACGCTCGATATCGTCCGGTAACAAACGTTCGACTTCGATCTGGCTGCTGCCCTTTTCCAAATAACCAAGCTTGAGCGCGGCGGTATACGATAAATCAATGATACGAGTCGAATGAAAAGGGCCGCGATCATTGATGCGCACGATAATCTGCTTACCATTTTCCAGATTGGTTAATCGTGCATACGAAGGAATCGGCAAAATTGGATGCGCCGCCGTCACCTGAAACATATCGTACAACTCACCAGACGACGTTTTTTGTCCGTGAAATTTTTTACCGTACCAAGTCGCCAAGCCACGTTGTTTGAACGGGGTATTCGGATCAGTAATCGGCGTATAGGTTTTACCAAACACCACGTATGGTTTATTACCGGAACGTGAAAACGGCTCCACCATCGGAATCGGATCTACCGTCGATTCCAGATTCGGTGGCGGATTATCGCCGGGGCCATCATCCTGATAATAAGCGCCTTTGCCAGAATTGGCTTTCGGCAGTTGCGGCGTTTTCGCGCTTGATTTGGTGGTTTCTGTAGAAGGCTTGGCTGAATTAACAGATTCAGGAGACCGATTCAGCGTTGGCGCACTACCGCATGCAGCCAACAGGATCGCCATACCAGCGACCAACAATCGCGCCAAACCAATTTGCCCACTGCGCAAACCGTGATTGATAAAAACCGACTTCATTTATCGTGCGCTACCATATTGCCACTCCATTCATTTCAGTCTTGCATTCAGCGCTCCATCTGGGGAAGTTCTGATTAAGTTACTGCGCGACCAAATTTTGAATCTGCGATGCTCGCTGTACAGTCGTACAGGTGCGCATCTTGATCTAAACTTCGATTCAAACTTTGGCCGCTCGCTACACTTAATCAGAGCTTCCTTAGTCTTAAATTTAGGTCTGAATTAATTTCCGGTGCCGCTGCACGCTCATCAAAATGCCCACGCCCATACCCAGCGTCACCAATGCGGTACCGCCATAACTCACAAACGGCAAAGGTACACCCACCACTGGCACAATGCCACTGACCATGCCCATATTCACAAAAGCATAGGTGAAAAAAATCATCGTAATCGCACCAGAGATCAGGCGCGCAAACAAGGTCGGTGCATTGGCGGCAATCATCAGACAGCGAATAATGAGCGCCAGATACAACACCAGCAAAATGCAATTACCAACAAAGCCAAACTCTTCTGAGAACACAGCAAAAATAAAGTCGGTCGTATGTTCAGGAATAAATTCCAAATGCGCTTGCGTGCCCTTTAACCAGCCTTTTCCAGTCAAGCCGCCAGAGCCTACCGCAATCGTCGATTGAATAATATGGAAGCCTTTGCCCAATGGATCAGTGCTCGGGTCAATCGCGGTCATGATCCGATCACGCTGATAATCATGCAGCAAAGGCCAAGCAATCGGTACGCTAGCCACCGCTATAATGCCCAAAGAAATCAACACCCGCCACGATAATCCAGCAAAAAATATCACCGCAAAGCCAGCCGCCACGACTAATAATGCGGTGCCTAAATCAGGTTGCCGCGCAATCAAAGCAACCGGTATTAATAAAATCACTGTGGCAATGATGAAATCCTTCCAACGCAAAGCACCTTCACGTTTTTGAAAATACCAAGCCAACATCAACGGTGTGGCGATTTTCATCATTTCCGAAGGTTGAATTTGCGTACCAACATACAACCAGCGACGTGCTCCTTTTTTCACTAGGCCAAAGACGGCAACCGCAATTAACAAGGCCACCCCAAAAGTGTAAATCGGAATCGCAAAGCGCATCAGCGTTTGTGGCGGAATATTCGCCATCACCCACATCACGCAAAATGAAATCAAAATATTGCGCAATTGATCTTCGACCCGCCCCGGAAAATTCACCCCTGCCGAGTACAAAGTGATGACGCCGACCGATAAAATCAAAAAAATCAGCAAGGCCAAAGTCGCGTCAAACACCTGAAAATAGGCGCGTATCCTTTTCCAGTCGATGCCTCTGTTGTGCGCAATTTTGTTCAATTTCAATCCTTGTTACCGGGTGTTTCTTCACCCGGCTTTGGCCCACCTTCAGCTTCGGCTTCAGCTTTTACCTCTGACAATGCCTTGGTCTGAATCACGTCGCCCTTTACAAGCACACCAGTATTATCCGGCTTATCGGTTGGACGCTTACCGAGCAAATAATAATCCAAGGCTTTACGCGCTATGGGTGCTGCTGATGCTGCACCAAACCCACCGTTTTCCACCACAATAGCAATCGCAATACGCGGCCGATCGGCTGGTGCAAAAGCGGTATACAGGGAATGGTCATGCAAATTTTTAGCCAATTTTTTTGCATCGTATTTATCATTGCTCTTAATACTGATCACCTGTGCCGTACCGGTTTTACCACCAGACGTGTATTCCGCATTTAAAAAGGCCAATTTAGAGGTGCCCTCTTGGGTCACACCAACCATTGCCTGCTTAATAAAATCAATATTTTCCTGCTTTAAAGTGATCCTGCTATTCACTTTCGCTGAAGTCAAGGTTCGCTGATGGCTCTGTGGATCTTCGGTCATGCGCACCAAATGGGGTTTCATCACTAAACCATTATTAGCTAAGGTGGCGACTGCATGTGCCATTTGCAAAGGCGTAAAAGTATTGTAGCCCTGTCCAATTCCTAGCGATATGGTTTCGCCCAGATACCATTTCTGTTTCGCCGCTTTGCGATAGCTTGCACGTTTCCATGCAGTGGAAGGAAGAACGCCGGTTTTTTCATGTTCCAGATCGATACCGGTCGCGCGCCCAAATCCAAATGGTTGCATAAAATCGTGAATGGCATCCACCCCCAAGTCATTCGCGAGTTGATAATAATAGGTATCGCAAGATTTCACGATAGAGCGATACATATCAACAATACCATGCCCGCCGGGTTGATCATCTTTAAACCGATGTCCGCCGAAAATGAAAAAACCCGGATCAGCAATCGCCTGCGTGGTAGTACGCTTGCCTAGTTCCAGCGCCGCCAAAGCCATAAATGGTTTATAGGTTGAGCCAGGTGGGTAAGCGCCGGACAAGGGTCGATTCAATAACGGGCGATCTTCTGAGGTATTCAATTCATTCCAGCTTTGTTGATCAATGCCTTCGACAAACAGATTCGGGTCATAGGTTGGTTTTGAAACAAATGCCAACACATCACCAGTCGCTGGCTCAATCGCCACCATCGCACCGCGCCGGTCACCAAATGCTTCTTCAACTATTTTTTGTAATTCAATATCGATTGAGAGAATCAAATTCTGCCCTGACTTCGGCGCGGTGCGCGACAAAGTACGCACTGCGCGCCCACCAGCCGAAACTTCCACTTCTTCAAAGCCGGTTTTGCCATGTAACATAGCTTCGTAACTTTTCTCCAAGCCTTCTTTACCGATGTAGTTAGTACCGTTGTAATTTGCCGCATTTTCTTCATCGGACTCTTCGATATTTTCTGCATCTTTTTGACTGATACGACCAATATAGCCAATCACATGTGATGCCACATCGCCCAAAGGGTATTGGCGAAACAAGCGCGCCTGAATATCAACCCCCGGAAAACGAAAACGCTGCGCCGTAAAGCGTGCCACTTCTTCATCCGTTAAACGGGTGCGAATCGGCAAGCTTTCAAAACTTTTTGATTCTTCCAGCAACTTGCGAAAACGCTTGCGATGTTTGGGTTGAATATCGACCAATGCGGACAAACGATCAATCACCACGTCTAGGTCAGCATCGATTTTCGAGGGGGTAATTTCTAAAGTATAGGCAGAAAAATTGCGCGCTAAAATCACGCCATTTCTGTCCATGATCAAACCCCGATTTGGCACTACCGGTACAATCGAAATACGATTTTCGTCTGCTTGTAAGGCATAAACATCATGCTTGATGATTTGCAACCAAATAAAGCGCGACAACAACAAACCAAAACAGATCAACACAAAAGCGCCTACAAACAATAGGCGCATGCGAAATAGATGCAACTCGCGTTCGGTGTTTTTAAACTCAGTCATGAGGTTATTGTGGAATAAGCTTAGATAGGGCGCGTATCGTCTTTGTCAATCGCACGTCGCTGCGGTGCTAATAGCAGCCAAGTGGCAATCGGCCATAATAAAGTGGTGGTGACACTTTCCATAAAATGCAACCAGCTTGGTACAATCAGATTGCCTTCAACAATCATACGTACTGCGATCTGCACGATTTGTACCAATAAAAACAAGGGAAATACATGCAGCGCTTGGCTAACAATCTGAAACCATAACACCCGACGATGAATGGTGATGGCAAAATACGATAACAAGGTATAGGCCAAGGCATTTTCACCCAGATGAATTGCCGAGTGCACATCCATCAACAAGCCCATCAAAAACGCGACGCCAATCCCGACCTTGCGTGGTTGATGAATACTCCAGAATACCAAAACCAAAGCGACAAAATCGGGGACACCTATCAAACCGCCCCAAGGTAAAAAATTGAGGAAGAAAGCCACCGCTAGACTGACGGCGATGAAAGCAGAACTAACAGGTAATAAAATGTAATTCGGACTAGTCATCGACGCTCCACTGACGGCTGTGCGTTACGGGCTGCTGGTGTGGCTGGCGTGACTGTGGCGGCTGGCGTTGAGGCCGAAGTTGAGGCCGAAGTTGAAGCCGAAGTTGAGGCTGAGGTTGAAGTGAAAGTTGATTCAACTGCCTTTTGTTCAATCAAAGGCGTGCGCTCGGCGGGGTTTTCTTTACTTGCTTCAATCGCATTATCACGAGTAACTTTTCGATTAAATTTCTCTTTTTTTGCTTTGATTTCTTCGGTATCAGGGCGCGCCAATTGATCGGTTTCGACCAATAAAATTAATAATTGTTTGTTCCTGTCGATGCCAGCAGCGGGTGAACACAACACGTTTTCAAACGTGGTGGTGGCCTTGTTTTCCACTTGCACCACCTTGGCGACTTGCAAACCGGCTGGATACACGCCGTCGATGCCAGAGGTCACTAATACATCGCCGCTTTTAACATCGGCATTGGCCGTGATACGCATGTCGAGATAATTTGATTGACCACGACCATACACCACACTGCGTAAGCCGTTGCGAACGATTTGTACCGGAATTGCCTGATTTTTATCAGTCAGCAGAGTGACCTCGGCAGTCAATGGAAATACCCGCGTCACCTGCCCCACCACACCCCGCTCATCAATCACTGGCTGACTGAGCGCCACACCGTGCTTTAAGCCTTTATCCAGAATAATCTTACGGGTAAACGGGTCGTGCGCATCGTATAAAATTTCACCTAGAATTGATTTGACGGGGAGCTGCGCGCGCGCCTCAACCAGTTGGCGCAGATGCGCATTTTCACTACGGATTTGCACCGATTGCTGCAAAATATCGGCATTTTCAATCTGCAGGCGTTTTAAGGCGGCGTTTTCTTTTTCCAGCGCAGCGGTCGAAGCAAAATAGCCGCCAATTTGTCGCGCTGCATCACGCGGCATCACGGCCACCATTTGCACTGGGTAAAGCAAAGTTGCAAGCGCTTGCCGTACCACGACCAGCGACTTCATTTTTGCATCAACCACCAATAAAAAAATCGCAAAAACCGAGAAGAACACCACTTTGGCACGTGCAGAAGCGCCTTGTTTAAACAGTGGTGGTGGGCTGTATTGCATTATTGTGGTAAAAAATGTTCAGCAAATGCAGAAACAAAACAGCGATGAAATAAATTCAAAAACTGACTAAAAATCCAAATACCTGAGTAGCGTATAAACTGTTTGGTTAAACTGTTTGATCAATTACTTAACAAACTATGCGCTACTCAGCGTCATCACTCGTAAGAAAAAATCGAACCGAGTTTGTCCATACGTTCTAGCGCCATGCCAGAACCGCGCACCACACAGGTGAGCGGGTCTTCTGCGACGATCACCGGCAAACCAGTCTCTTCCATCAGCAAACGATCTAAGTCGCGCAGCAAAGCACCGCCACCGGTCAGCATCATGCCTTTTTCAGCAATGTCAGCACCCAATTCTGGCGGGGTTTGCTCCAACGCGTTTTTCACGGCAGAAACGATGTTGTTCAAAGGATCAGTCAGCGCTTCCAGAATCTCGTTGCTGGAAATCGTGAATGAGCGCGGAATGCCTTCCGACAAATTGCGCCCTTTGACTTCCATTTCCTTGACTTCCGAACCCGGAAACGCAGAGCCAATATTCTTCTTGATCGCTTCAGCAGTTTGCTCACCGATCAACATGCCGTAATTGCGGCGAATGTAGTTGACGATTGCCTCATCAAACTTGTCACCACCCACCCGCACTGAGCCTTTGTACACCATGCCACCCAGCGAAATGATGCCGACTTCGGTAGTACCGCCGCCGATATCCACCACCATCGAGCCAGTCGCTTCAGATACTGGCAAACCGGCACCAATTGCAGCCGCCATTGGCTCTTCGATCAAATACACTTGCGACGCCCCAGCACCGAGCGCTGATTCACGAATCGCACGCCGCTCGACTTGGGTCGAACCGCATGGCACGCAAATGATGATGCGAGGAGAAGGTTTAAAGAATTTGGTGTCGTGCACCATGCGAATAAATTGCTTGAGCATTTGCTCGGTCACTGTAAAGTCGGCAATCACACCGTCTTTCATTGGCCGAATCGCTTCGATATTGCCTGGCACCTTGCCCAGCATCTGCTTGGCTTCTTTACCGACTGCCTGAATAGTCTTTTTACCATTCGGGCCACCTTCCTGGCGAATCGCAACAACAGAGGGCTCGTCGAGCACAATGCCTTGGTTGCGTACATAAATCAGCGTATTTGCCGTTCCTAAATCTATCGCCAGATCATTTGAAAAATAACTGCGGAGAGAACCAAACATGTAAAAATCCTGTGTATTCTGTGTTACTGTTTTAACATTATGTGCAAAGTATTCACACCAATTTAAATTGTGCTTTCTGAACTTGTTTTTTATTTACCGAATGATCGTTGATTCATATTTCAGACGTCAGTATTAGACAAACAATTAGGCAAACAAATAAGCAAACAAATTTTTCACGATCGAAAAAAGCTGCTTCGAATGTATCTTCAAAAGCATCTTAAAAGCAAAATTCACAAAAAAACATTCCCGTCAAACCTCAATCAAACTGTTTTGCATTGCCAGTAAGCAACGTCCATTCTCGCATGATTCAAGCTCAAGGTATTAACCCGTCATTCTACCTTATAATCTTGGAAACTAGCTTCAATTTACTGCTATTTTAGACTTGCCCGCAGGTTTTATAATGGGCGACTATCCCCATCAGGATCGCCAGATTAAACCGACGAATTTTATTGTAAGCTTTTATTTTTCAGCGCACGCCGCTTTTTAATCATGTCACTCGAACTTTCCGACGTAAAACGTATCGCCAATTTGGCACGACTTGAGATCTCCGAGACCGAAACCATTCACACACTAGAGAAACTCAACGGTATTTTTTCCATCGTTGAACAACTCAAAGCAGTAGATACCACTGGTATTACACCACTCAGCCACCCGATTGCTGCTTTGCTGCCAGAACTGGCGCTACGGCTACGTGAAGATGTCGTCACCGAATCCAATCATCGCGACGAATACCAGAAAGTGGCACCAGCCACACAAGATGGTTTATATCTTGTACCGAAGGTGATTGAATAATCTTCATCTGCGCGGAATTGATCGTACACAAAAGAACCAAAGAGAATTTACTTTATGCATAAGCACTCGCTTCAAGAATTATCGCGCCTTTTGCACAGCAAAAAGGTGTCTGCCACCGAACTGGCACAGCACTACCTGAATCGCATTGCCGCCAGCAATTTGAATGCCTTTTTGCATGTCGATCCAGAATTGACACTGCAACAAGCGCAACAAGCAGATCAACGTTTTGCAACTGGTAATGCGGGTCTATTGACTGGCATTCCAATCGCACACAAAGATATTTTTGTCACCCAAGGCTGGCGTTCTACGGCAGGTTCAAAAATGTTGGCGAATTACACCAGCCCGTTCGATGCGACGGTGGTAGAGCACTTCAACCAGGCAGGCATGGTTACACTGGGCAAACTCAATTGCGATGAATTTGCGATGGGTTCAAGTAACGAAAACTCGTATTTCGGTGCAGTGAAAAACCCATGGGATACACGTGCCATCCCCGGTGGCTCATCGGGTGGCTCGGCAGCTGCGGTCGCAGCACAATTAACCCCCGCCGCTACCGCCACTGACACTGGTGGTTCAATTCGTCAGCCCGCGGCATTTTGCGGCGTGACTGGCATCAAACCGACCTATGGCCGGGTTTCTCGCTATGGCATGATTGCTTTCGCGTCTTCGCTGGATCAGGGCGGGCCGATTGCACGTAGCGCAGAAGATTGTAGTTTTTTATTGAGCGTGATGGCAGGTTTCGATGCCAAGGATTCGACCAGCCTTGAACGCGGCACCGAAGATTTTTCACGCGACTTAAAGCGCGATGTACGTGGCTTGCGGATTGGTGTGCCACGCGAATTTTTCGGCGCTGGTCTTGCCATCGATGTCGAGCAAGCGGTGCGTACAGCGCTGGCCGAATTTGAAAAATTGGGCGCTGTATTGGTCGATATTTCTTTGCCCAAAACAGAACTCTCCATTCCCGTGTATTACGTGATTGCACCAGCCGAAGCTTCATCCAACCTGAGCCGTCTGGACGGTGTGCGTTACGGTCATCGGGCGGCAGATTACAAAGACCTCACCGACATGTACAAAAAATCGCGTGCCGAAGGTTTTGGTGATGAAGTCAAACGCCGTATTCTGGTGGGCACCTATGTGTTATCGCACGGTTACTATGATGCGTATTACCTGCAAGCGCAAAAAATCCGCCGCTTAATTGCACAGGATTTTCAAGCCGCCTTTCAGCAGTGCGATGTCATCATGGGGCCGGTAGCGCCGAGTGTAGCCTGGGATTTGGGTGATAAATCTGATGACCCGGTTGCCAACTATCTGGCGGATATTTTTACGCTATCTACCAGCCTAGCTGGCTTGCCGGGCATGTCTATCCCTTGCGGCTTTGGGCAAGGAGAGAAAAACAGCAAGCGTCCGGTTGGTTTGCAATTGATCGGCAATTATTTCGATGAAGCCAAACTGCTAAATGTGGCTCACCAGTATCAGCAAGCAACAGCATGGCACACAAAAACACCGGAATAATAATAGGACTTACGCAAAACAGACGTTGGCGTTGTTGCTTCGCCCTACCGTACTACTTGTACTATTTGTACTGTCTGCGGCTTCGCGCCTAGCCAACGCAATTTTGCGTCAGTCCTAAATAAAAAACTAAGGAAATATTATGCAATGGGAAGTCGTGATCGGTTTTGAGACACATGCGCAGCTCAAGACCCAATCAAAAATTTTTAGTGGATCATCCACACAATTCGGTGCAGAACCCAACACACAAGCCAGCCCGGTCGATTTAGCCTTGCCCGGCGTTTTACCAGTAATGAATCGCACAGCGGTCGAAAAAGCGATTCAATTTGGTTTAGCCGTTGGCGCAACCATTGCGCCTGAATCAATCTTTGCACGTAAAAATTATTTTTATCCTGATTCACCGAAAGGCTATCAAATCAGCCAGTTTGAAATTCCGGTGGTGCAAGGTGGTTCGGTCACTTGTGTGCTTGAAAAGGATGGCAAATCTGAAGTTAAAGTGATTGAATTAACACGCGCTCATCTAGAAGAAGATGCGGGCAAATCGCTGCATGAAGATTATCAAGGCATGTCTGGGATTGACTTGAATCGTGCTGGCACACCTTTACTAGAAATCGTTACCGAACCCGTAATGCGCAGTGCTGCTGAAGCCGTCGCGTATGCCAAAGCCTTGCACTCCTTGGTGGTGTGGCTGGATATTTGCGATGGCAACATGCAAGAAGGCTCATTTCGCTGCGACGCCAATGTTTCGGTGCGCCCGGTCGGGCAAAAAGAATTCGGCACCCGCTGCGAAATTAAAAATCTGAACTCCTTCCGTTTTCTGGAAGATGCGATCAATATCGAAGTCAGGCGACAAATTGAATTAATCGAAGATGGTGGTACGGTGGTACAAGAAACCCGCCTGTACGACCCAGATCGCAAAGAAACCCGCTCCATGCGCAGCAAGGAAGATTCGCAAGATTACCGCTACTTCCCTGACCCAGATTTGCCGCCATTAAAAATCAGCCGCGAATGGGTAGCCGAAGTACAGGCAAACATGCCGGAACTGCCAACCGCGATGCGTAGCCGCTTCGCCACGCAATACGGCCTATCAGAATACGACGCGATGATCGTAACGCAATCAAAAGCTATGGCAAGTTATTTTGAAGCGGCGGCTAGTGCATTCGCGACGAAACCTAGCGTCGATCTAACCGCACAAGCGAAGTTGGTCGCCAATTGGTTAATGGGCGATGTTGCTTCCACCTTAAACCGCGAAGGCTTAGAAATTGACGCAATTCCTGTCAGCGCAGCGCAGTTGGCTTTCCTCCTGCAACGCATTACTGACGGCACGATCTCCAACAAAATCGCCAAGGAAGTTTTCGCCGCCATGTGGCAAGCACCGAGTGATGAGATTGAATTAGCCGACAAAATTATCGACGCCAAAGGCTTGCGGCAAATTTCCGATGTCGGCGCACTGGAAAAAATTATCGACGAAGTAATGGCCGCCAATCAACAATCAGTCGATGAGTATCGCGCGGGCAAAGAGAAGGCGTTTAATGCCTTGGTTGGTCAGGCGATGAAGGCAACTAAAGGCAAAGGTAATCCAGCGCAGGTGAATGAATTATTGAAGAAAAAATTGGCTGGCTAATGCTGGTTAAAAAATACTACTGCGTACTACAGTGGTAAGTTGGTAAAAAAAAAGCACAGGATAAATTTCCTGTGCTTTTTTATTGGCCGATGATAATGATGTACCGCTCAACGCGCCAAAGCTAGTTACTCGGCTCAAAATACGCCGCAACTGTTTGCTACGAAGCGATCACTGCATCTAAATTAATTCACATATTAAAAAATAACAACCCATTGTGGCAATTAGTTACGTTTTGTAATCGGCACCATTTTGCAAAATACCAGCTCGGCTGCGGTTATTTCCATAAAACAATTTTTGAACATGGAATTCGTTGAAGGATCAACACGATAATTGAAGATGTGTAAAAAAGCCTAGACGTGTGACTCAATTACTATAACAATGAAGAAAAACGCCAATCGACGAAGTCACGGCAATTTCGTCCTCAAATTTATTTATTCACCTACTAAGACGGCCTGAAATAATTCGATATCTGATACAACCGATTACTCTATCGTAAGACAATGCATAGAGAATTTGAAAGCCAATCATGCTACTTCAACCGATTATTTTGTCGGGTGGCTCAGGAACACGTTTATGGCCACTTTCACGTGAAAAACATCCAAAGCAATTGCTGGCGCTTACTGGCGAAGAAACTATGCTCCAGGCAACCGCAACAAGAATATGTAATTTTTCAGGTACTTTAGAAGTTGCTTCTAAACTGATCGTGGTCTGTAATGAAGAGTATCGTTTTATCACTGCCGAGCAACTGCGCGCCATCAATCTCCCCCCAGCAAGCTTATTGCTAGAACCATTTGGCCGTAATACTGCACCTGCATTAACACTTGCCGCGTTTTCATCCAACGAGTCTCTACAATCGGATGCCGTTTTATTGATCATGCCTGCAGATCACGTTATTCGTGATGTTGCCAGCTTCCATCGTGCGGTACAGGAGGGCATTCCGCAGGCGGTTGCGGGTGCAATGGTCACTTTTGGCGTGCAGCCAGACCGTGCTGAGACTGGTTATGGTTACATGCGTGTTGGTGAAACCTTGCGAAATTCTGGTGTGAGACAGCTTAAAGCGTTTGTTGAAAAACCTGATCTCATCACTGCAAATCGTTATTTACAAGATGGGAATTATCTCTGGAATAGCGGTATTTTTATGGTTCGCGCCAGCATATGGTTACGCGCTATCGCCTACCTTGATCAATCGATATACCAAAGTTGCCAACAGGCCATGAAACGCGCCCGCGCTGATGCCGATTTTATTCGTATCGATAAAGCTTCCTTTGAAGCTTGCCCAGCGAACTCAATCGACTATGCTGTAATGGAAAAGCTTGCCCTCACACCAGAATTGGGGATTCCTAGCTGCGTGGTACCAATGCAGGTTGGTTGGTCTGATGTTGGCGCCTGGGATGCAGTTTGGCAAGTGTCGGCGAAAGATATCGATGGTAATTCCACTCATGGCGACGTGTTAATGGAAGACTCTCAAAATTGTTTGATAAGAGCCGAAAATCGCCTTGTTACTTGCCTTGGCCTAGAAGATACAATTGTAATTGAAACGGCTGATGCCGTTTTAGTGACAAATAAAAAAAGTACTCAAAATATTAAGCGTGTCGTTGCCCGGCTTAAAGAAAAAAATTATTCTCAAACTGAAAATCATCGTAAAGTTTACCGGCCTTGGGGACACTATGATTCTGTTGATGAAGGGGAGCATTTTCAAGTAAAACGAATTGTTGTGAAGCCTGGAGGCCGGCTTTCAATGCAAATGCATCATCATCGCGCCGAACACTGGATTGTCGTTAGTGGCACAGCACTAGTTACACGAGGCGATGAGTCAATGACTTTAATCGCCAATCAATCGACATATATTCCCTTGGGAGTTAAACATCGGTTAGAAAACCCCGGCATAGTCGACTTAAAGTTAATTGAAGTACAGTCAGGATCTTATCTGGGCGAGGACGATATTGTGCGTTTTGATGATATCTATGGCCGGATACAGCTTTAATGATTTTTCTTTTTTAGTGGTTCGTTACGCATTTTCTTGCTCCTAATTGCCGCTTATTTATAAATATCTAAATAGAGATCGGTACCTAATTTCTGCATCTTCTAAACAATCATCAGGAAAGATGTGTTTTTAGGAAACAGTAAATTGTCTATAAAACTGAATATGGTTTGGCAAATAAACTTGACTTGACGAAATTACTTCGCGAAATTTTTCTACACACCATAACGTTGACGATAGGCGGCCACTGCAGCTTTATAACGCACTATTTCTGGCGTACTGGTATTAGTGCTTAAGCACTCAAACAAGTCATCCAAATTTGCAATCGCCAGTACAGGTATTGCGTATTGCGCACTCACTTCTTGTGCGGCGGATCGAGTTGAAAGCGCTTCGTCTTTACCCGAACGCTCCATGCGATCCAGCGCAATCAATACGGCAGTGGGTGTTGCGCCTGCTGTCTGAATCAACTCAACCGATTCACGGACAGAGGTCCCCGCAGAAATCACATCATCAACAATGACCACTCGCCCTTGCAGTGCTGCGCCAACAATATTGCCCCCCTCACCATGATCCTTGGCTTCCTTGCGATTGAAAGCAAATGGCACGTTCTTGCCTTTTGCCGCCAATGCAACGGCCGTCGCACTCGCCAATGTAATGCCTTTGTACGCTGGACCAAATAACATATCGAATTCAATGCCTGATTCTAGTAAAGTATCAGCATAAAAATCAGCAATTTTTCCGAGATTTTCGCCGTTATTGAATAGCCCAGCATTAAAAAAGTAGGGAGATAAACGCCCGGCCTTAGTAGTAAATTCACCGAAACGAATTACCTGTGCATCGATAGCGAATTGAATAAAATTTTGTTTAATATTTTTCACAGAGACCTTAAAAAATAAATTTCTTTTAAAATTCGAGGCCTTTTCACGTAACTTGATCATCGCCCTCTTCATTTTGACTTTATATACTTATTTTGCCGTTTTTATTTTTACACTTTGCAGAGCGATAGTGAATTTTCCTTATCGAATGAATCTTCGAAAAACATCTAGCCGACAAATAATCTTGTTGAGCACCAGTATAATCGAAGACAATAACAGCGCAGCGAATTTCCTGTAGGCAGGGTAATCAATTCCGTCCGTTCAATCAATTTTTCACGCTCAAACTCATGACCAAAATTATCTCCGCCAACCTGAACGGTATACGCTCAGCCGCCAAAAAAGGCTTTTTTGAATGGATGGCCCACGAAGCTGCCGATTTTGTGTGCGTGCAGGAGCTTAAGGCACAGGCTGATGATATGACGCCGGATTTTTTGGCGCCTGCCGGTTATCACGGCTATTTTCATTACGCAGAAAAGAAAGGCTATTCAGGCGTCGGCGTCTACAGTCGTCAGAAGCCTGATGCCGTTACTATTGGATTTGGTGATGCTGAGTTCGATGCCGAGGGTCGCTATGTGCGCTGTGATTTCGGTGCGCTGACGATCATTTCTGTGTATTGCCCTTCCGGCTCTTCCTCACCCGAGCGACAAGAGGCGAAGTTTCGCTTTATGGCGGTATTTTTGCCTCACTTGCAAAGTCTGATTGATGAGGGACGTGAGCTTGTGATTTGTGGCGACTGGAATATCGCGCACAAGGAAATCGACCTGAAAAATTGGAAGAGCAACCAGAAAAACTCTGGCTTCTTGCCTGAAGAGCGTGCTTGGATGACACAATTATTTGATGAGCTTGGTTGGGTGGACGTTTATCGCCGTCTGCACCCGGAGACCACCGGCGAAGCCTATACTTGGTGGAGCAATCGCGGCCAAGCTTGGGAGAACAATGTCGGGTGGCGTATTGACTACCATGTGGCGACACAGGGAATAGCAGACCGCGCGCAGTCGGCGGCAATTTATAAAGAGCATCGCTTTAGCGACCATGCGCCTTTGATTATTCAATACACAAATTGACTTCTCTCATACTAGGTCTAGTATTTTTTTGAAACATAGACCTAACATGCGGGATCACCTAGAAAAAAATTAGAATTTAGGCAGTATATTAATCATTGTCTTCGTTTGCCTTTTCCGCACATGATTTTCGCCATCTCAATAAGTCTGCTGGAGAATCATTCGATAGATTTATTGAGCGAAATGACTTTACCCGTGACTTAATGGCTAAGCTTAATCAATACGACGTACCCGATCAATATTGACGGCTTTTAATTGACTGCCGAACTGACCTAAATAGGCCACAGTT
>OFRM01000182.1_pt1 | contig 28393 bp, 36 predicted proteins | sample 1543101 | NCBI WGS metagenome assembly OFRM01 (sample SAMN07774223, study PRJEB24372) | wastewater metagenome | isolation source: Exp Tend VB 0WW | collected 2016-02
TCATGGGCCGTGGCCAGCGCACATTATTTCGCTACATCGCGCGGCAGAAACTCTCAAGCAGCAGCGCGACGAGCTGCTCGCGGCCATTGAAGCAACGCTCAACGAAAACGGACACCTGGCAGATGGCGACAACTGCACGCTGATTGCTTTAAAGCGGGCACTCGCAAAAGTCGGCGCTGGCGGGACGGCCCCCGAGGGGCACAACGCTGAAGTGAGCCGAGGGCGAAAGTAAGGATGATGAAACCTGAAACGATTGAACCCGTCGGCTCGACTGCCGGGTTAGGGACTTTACGGAGAAAGCAATGCAAAAAAGTGGACTAAAAATGAAGGCGCTTTTGGCGGCCATGAAGAAAAGCGCGGAGCCAGGAATGCACCAGGCAAAAGCGAAACAGATGGCAAATAAACTACGGCACAAACTCAAAGAGGCCGGGATAAAAGTGCCGAACAAACGAGAAATACGGGAATGGGCAAAGGAAGAACGCAACAAAGAAAGCGGCGGACTGCTTGGCCCTAACGCCGTAGTTCAGGCGAGCGGCGCACCCACATTAAGCCAAGGCACGGCGGCATATTCCGCTTCGCCTGCAACGGAGAGTTAGACATGACACCGTTAGAGCTTGGAATTTTGATCCACTACAAAGGCAGCGCAGCAGATTTCAGATTCGGAGATTTCACAGCGCCCGCCGTTCGGGATGCAATTGATTGGTTTCGTGGTGCCGCCGGAATGTTGGAGCCGACAGATTCAAAAGAGTACCCAAATGCAACATATCGGCTGACGAAGAAAGGCGAGTTCTTTGTCGAGCATCTTTGCTCGCTGTCGTTACCTGAAAGTGTGTGGGTCATGCCTAACGCAAAAGTTGAGTCCGACGGCGCGGCTTCTTGCGCCGGTCGCGCCTCGAACGACGGGTTCGACCACAGGGGATAAAAATGGGATTGCCATACGAAAACGCTACCAGCGGCGGCGCAGCGCTAGAGGACATTCGCAAGCTGCTGACCAAGTTCGGATGCGCTCGGTTTGGGACGATGACCGACCAAGAGCACGGCGAACTGATCGTGCAGTTCACCTACCATGGCCGCGACATCACCGCGAAAGCCAGCTACAAGGGGTACGCCGCTGCTTGGCTCAAGGAACACCCCTACGGCCCAAGGACGAGAGGCACAAAGGCTGCGCATGAAGCCAAGGCGATCAAGCAAGCCGAGGTCAGCGTGTGTTCGATTTTGCGTGACTGGATCAAGGGTCAAGTGGTTGCGATTGAGACGGGCATTCTGACCTTTGAGGGCGCATTCCTCGGCCAGATATTGCTGCCGACCGGAAAGACGGTGCTCGATGCAGTGATGCGCTCGGACATGCTGCCAGCGCTTGAGGGGCCGAAGTGATGGGGTCGAACGCATAGCTTGAGGGGCTGGCGGCTTTATCGCCAGTCCCGCTCGAAGCGTGGGTTGGACGGCTAATAACTACGGAGAAAGAACATGCAACAACGACCAATAGTGATGAACAAGGGAAATATGATCGGCGCTACTGAGCGAGCAAAAGAGCGCGTGCGTAGCTGGATGCAGCTTGCCGACGATGTTATTGAGGACACAAACAAGGCCGAGCGGCTTAAACGACACGAATGCAAGGCTTGTTTCTATGCCTCTCGGATCGGCGGTGCAGCGATGACGACGCGACCATGCATGAGTTGCGGAAGTGACGAGATGTATGGCAGCACAGCGACAGACGTACTTTGCATGGACTGCGCGACGAAGCACGGCCTGTGCAAACACTGCGGCGGGGATTTGGAGATGCGGACACGGCGCAAGGATTGGCCTGAGACGCCCAACGCTTAGGTGATGGGCGACGGCCGGCTTTATGGCCGGCGTCCAGCGCAGCGGCATCGACCGCTGTGTTATGCGGGTTTTTGGAGATTGATATGCGAAACAAAATTTGGAATGTAGTGCGCTCGAAAGTACCAGAAGGAATGATTCTTCCGTGGTGGGCACTGGCTGTGCGAGCGATTCTTTACCCGCTGGATTTCTTTTACTGGCGCATGGGACAGACGCGAGGATACCAGTGGCAGAGCGACACGTGGCTGATTGAAGGCGTGACCTACTCTAGCACGGCCCTGCGGTACTTAGCGCAAGCCCAGGGGGAAACCTTCCGTGTGGCACGGACAGGAGAAACGGTGACGCTTGAACGAGTGCATAACGCAAAGTAGATGGCAAAAACGCCGTATACGCTGGCCATTGCCGCCTATTCTGGAAAACACGGCATTGTAACCCGTTGCGGCGCTTTGATACTAGCGATGTTGCTCAATAGTTGAATAAATTAAACGCGGCGTGTTACCCGCTACAGCCCTCAAACCAGTCCGCCCACGCCTGCAGGCCATGCTGCCAGCAGATGATAACCGGCGGATGTGCGGCCTTCCATTCGGAAAAGCTGATGATCTTGGCGGGCATGGAGATTTCCTAATAGAACCCATTGACGATGACGATCTTCAATTCGTCATCATGCGTTTCGCCCAGCGGCGGCGCCGCAAAGAAATGCGATCGCACCTCCGGGTAGTATTTCCCTCGGCCAGCCTTGCAGTGGGCGTCGAAATAATCGCGCATCTCTTCGCAGGTTGAGGCTTTCGGAAACCCGGCCTTACATTCGGTTTCGGTCATTTTGGCCACCCATCTATCAGGGCTTGTCGGTCGGAAAGACATTTATCAGCTGCTTCTGCCACTCGGCCATATTCCGCTTCGCACTCTCCAAGTAGCCGGATTCCGGCATCGGCAACACGACGGGCGGCCTCGGCGGATAGCTGGGCAACACGGGCGCGCATGGCGTTGCGGTCGCTGCGCACCCGCTCAAGCTGGCGATTGAGATCAGCAATATCGGCAGCCAGCTCGGCTTGACGTTGTTCGGATTCATAATTGGCCTTTCGAAGTTGATTTTGATATGCGGCGTCGCGCTCGTTAGCGGCCTGCTCGGCAATGAGCTTGTCGGCCATACAGACGGCGTTGGCTTGCTGGTAGCCAATCTCTTCGTGGTAATCGATGAGGCGGAGATAGCCAACCATCAGGGCCCCGGCAATTGCCACAAGGGCGGCAACCTGTGCTGCCAGGCGATAGGGGGCAGGAATCAGACTGAAGAGGTTCATGCCAGAACCCCCTGCGCTGCCGAGAAGTAGGCGACCCGCTGGGCGTAGCCATTCAGGCCGCCATTGATGCGGCGGGTGATGGTCTGGAAGCTGTTTGGACAGTCGGCGACCGTATTGAGGCCATTCGACCACCAGAACCATGCGGCCGACCGCGCAGCAAGTTCTGGCTGCTCAAGTAGCTCGGGGTGTTCCAGCAGCGTGGTGGCATCCTTGAACAACGCCAGCGAAGCCTGCCGATAGTTGAAGCGCCCGGTTATCTGGATCAAGCCCCTGCCCTTGTAGCGCTGACCATCGCCGTCGGCTTCCGGCGTGTTGCCAAGGCCTGCCGCCAGTTTTCCGGTGTCGTAAGCATTGCCGCTGGCGATTTCGCGCGTGTAGCCCAGCTCGGCAGATTCATGCGCGATCTGGGCGAGAAAGGCAGCAACACGGCGTTGGGTATCGATGCCGAATTCCGACATGGCGTCATTCAGCGGCTGCAGCCAGATGTCCGCCCGCGGCTTGGCATGCGGCATGATCTTGATCAACTGCTCGCGGGTAATCATGGGTTTCTCCGGCGATCGGCGATTGCCATCAATGCCAGGCCAGCCAGCAGCATGATCCCACCGATCGACAGCCCGAGCGCAATGGCAACGCTGCCGGCGCCGAGCAGCGCATAGTGCAGCGTGAAGCTGATGAACTGCCACGGATGACCGTCGAAGGTATTCGGGCTGATATGAGCAATGACGCCAAGGATCTTGTAAAGCACCAGCGCCGCGGCAATAAAGCTAAAACCTTCGATCATGGCTGAGTCTCGACTTTGTGCTTGGCCCAGCCAATGATGGCCGGCACCAGGGTTGGACATAGCGCGCCCAGGGCGAGCGCGACGAGAAGGCGCAACGGACTGCCGGCGGCGAGTTCGGGCTGCGTACCAGCCAGCCAGCCGGCGGCGACCGGAGACCCATACCCGGCGAGCATGCTGGACAGGGCGACAGAGGCTGCTGCCTTTCTTCGGTCGTCAATCGTCGGCAGCCAGAACGAAATCAGGATGGCCGCGACCAATCCGATTAACAAAGCATCGATCTGGGCGCCCATGACCGTGCCGGTCAGGCCGATGCCGGCGCCAATGGCGATGCCGGCGATCGTTGTGGAATGTGGTTCTGGCATGTCTGGCCCTTTCCTGGGAGGCTTAAACCCAGACGACCGCCGAGGCTGATCGGGCAATCTGCCCGGTCACCGGCTGCTCGCTGGCATAAATGGGGTAATCGGTGTCGGGTGCGCGCTTTTCAATCGCCGTGTCCTGGCCGAGCTTGCCGTGCACCCCGCCAAACCATCGTCCGCGCGTGCCGCCGGGTGCGGCCATGTCATAAGGCTCGCGCAACACAATGCCGTACAGCGAATTGGAATAGCGCTGGAAGAGGATGTCTTCATAGATGTTGATCGGCATGTAGGTGCCGATGTAGTTGATCGCGCCGAATCCGGTCGTAAATGCACCGGTCGCATTGGTGCCGGATGTCGTGAATCCGCCCACTGTGGCTGAATTGGTGATGGCATCGGCGCCATCGGTCTGCGTACCGGTCGCGGAATAGTTCCAGCTGATCTCATCAATCGTTACGCCATTGGCCATCAGGCGGGCAAAGCCGGTGATCGTTTCGCTGCCGGTGAGCACGAAACCGGCCGGGCTCGGGCCACCGGGCGTGCCGGCGGAGACATCGGCCGTCGCACTGGCATGCCGCTCGACCCGCCCCTTGATCAGCTGCAGCGTGCCGGCGGCATCATAGCGGCCACCGACCAGATATTCCCGGTAATAATCGGCAGTACCGGCGGTGACCAGTACGATGCGCGGGCTGGCCGGCGTCGTGAAATTGCCGTCCCAGACCAGGAAGTTCCAGACGCCGCCGGAGAATGCCCAGGCCGCCGTCTTGAGGGTAGGCGCTGGCGGATAGGGTGCCCCGACGGCATACCAGGGGTCATACCAGGCCAGGCCGGATTCCTGGGCGATCAGGCTGGCCGACAAGGTAGCCAGCGGCGGCTGTCCGGACAGCGTCACCTCGATCACTGCGACGACCTTGCGCTGGACAATATCCCCGGCCACAGCATGGCAGACCGAGAAAACCGCCTTGTTGCCGGTCTCGGTCACATCATCCAGCATCACGGTCAGGTTCAGCGTGCCATTGCTGGCGCCATCCAGATCGCTCTGGGCGGTAAAGCTGATCGTCTGATCGGCCAGAATCTGCTGTTCAGCCGCCTCGGTGAATTCGCCGAAGCGATGCAGACTCAGCGCCAGCGTGGCGGAACCGGACAGGTTGGTCAGGGTGGCCCATGAATTCGAGCTGACGTACCAGCGCGACCCATCCGGCGCCTGAAACAGCCAGTTATGGCAGAAGCGACCGGCCATGACTTTTTCACCACCGGCCATGATGTTGTAATTCAGCCAGGTCTTGCCCAGGGCCAGCTCGGTATCGGGCGTGGTGACCGGGTCTTGGCCAGGCCGGCGGACCAGGACGCTGTCACAGGCCGGCACGGCCAGGAACGACCCGGCCGGCGCGGTATAGACCTGGACGGCACAGATCGGCGCCAGGCCCTTGACGGCGGTGCGGATGCCATTGGCCGCCTCAATCTTGCCATCGCTGGCGCGATACAGGCCATGCCAAGGATCAATCAGCATGATCCCTTCATCGAAGTCTGTCCATTCGTAGGCCATCAGGGTTTCGGCTTGAAATTGAGGACGACGGTTTCACTGTTGGCATCGAGAAAGGTCATCGAGGCCACCGGCTTGATCTTCAGCGAGAACAAGCCATCACTGGAGTAAATTTCATATTCAGGATGAAAGGTCCGGTCAGCGTAATCGGTTTCGGTCAGCGGCGAGGCCACCCCGCCGCTGGCATCCTTGCCGGTCTTGGCCAGTGCTGAAGCGGATTTAACCGCGCCCGCACTGCCCCGGCTGGGCATCGGGACGGGCTTGTCGGGCCGGTTGCCTTCCATCATGGCGCGCAGGGCGTCGGTCAGGTCTTTGCTCATGACTGCACCAACGGACAGGTCAACAATGAAATATCTGTATTCACGCCGGCCAGATGTGTGCTGTCGATAACCCGAATATGGATCGCAATGGCGTGGTCGACCCCTCCTGCCAGGATGGCCGGCAGGCTCAGGGCTGCACCGCCTATGGCGCTATCGAGGCCGGGGGAGGTCAAGGCCAGGCGAACATCACCGGACGGACTTCCGGCACCGCTGCCGGCATCCTGAATGGCGATGACCACCGGATCAACGCCGGGCGCACTGGCGGCCTGACAGGTGACCGCGGCATCCGGGCTGCCGAACCAGATGACCTTGTCACTGGCTACCGGCGCGCTATCGGCCTGCACGAAGGCAAGACGCTGGGTGGCCGGGGTCGTCAGCGCAGGATCGAGATAGAAGCCGAAGGAAAAGGCCATCAGAACACCATGGAAAGATCACTGCCGGCGATGCTGACAGCGCCCGTGATCGGAGCAGACAGATTGAGCGGGTCGCGGACATCGGCCGGGATCTCCGGCATGATGATGCGGAACTGGGCGATGTAGGACGGCTTGTCCGGATCGGCCGCGGCAGCGCTGAGGGTGACGTTGCACAAGAAACCGAGCAACTCGTCTTCCACCGGGAAATCGGGCGTACTGACCCATCCCCCTTTGTGCGTGGACAAGGCCGGCATGGCCAGCGCATGCGCGACCGTATTGGTCGGTGGCGCCGCATCAGCGGAAAAACTCGTGGTCAGGTCTGTACCATCGGGGCAGGCCAGCGTCAGCGTGCTGACGGCTGAACCGCTGTCATGGTCCAGCCGGTCTTCGAAAGCGACGAGCTGGCCGGTTGCCGTCACGCCATAGGCATCGACGCTCAGGACATCGCCAATTTCCCAGCGCGGATCGATTGGCCGCGAGAACTTCACTGTCTGTTTGCGCTTGCCGCTGGCGGCCTTGCGCAAGGCCAGCGCAACGACATGCTGCGCTGCTGCGGTCAGGTCGGCCGGCGTGATGTCCGGATGATGATCCAGGGCGGCATTGGCTGGCGGAAACGGCGTAGGCAGCCCCTCATAGCCGGTCGGCGGCACTGGATGAACCGGTGGATGCGTCAGGTATAGCCCTAGCGAGTCTTCCGTCGTCGGGGTACTCTCCCAGGCCCCGGCATCAAACGTCGAGGCGATGGCGGCCGTGGCGACATCTTCGCGCTCGGATGACCCTCCCATGGGAATGTCGATGGTGTAGGCTACCTGCACCTGCTGATACCAGCGGCGATACATCGTCACCGTCAGATGTTCGCAGGCCGTTTGCGCCGTGTCATACGGAATGACGTAGTAGAGGGTAGATCCGCCGACGATGACCGGGTGGGCGCCGGGCACCGGAATCTCGATGACCGGTTTTCCCTTGATGATCCATCCGTTGAGGCCTTCCAGCGCCTGCATGACGGTTGATCGTCCCAGAATCGGCAGGCCATAGACCAGATGGTCGCTGTAGCCGGGGTCATCCCAGGTCAATACCTTTTCGGCGCTATGCAGGCGCGTATAGCGAAAATTCAGCGTGCCGCGGATCGCCGTCGGCAATTCGCGGCGATTCGGCATGTTCACCGCCATTGAATCGGCAAAAATTTCGCTGGCGTTGAAACTGGCACGCGGACTGCCCATCGACCAGGCGGTGGCTTGCCACAATCCGCTGCTGTCGATCGAACAGGCGCCGAGCAAGGTCGCCTGCAGCCGGGAAAAATAATCGCCCGGCGCTGGCTGATCGTCGTTCCAGGGCACAATCTTGGCCATCGGGGTGGCCAGCCCGCCAAACAGGGATTCAACCTCGGCAGCAGTCTGGCAGGCCCGCGGGCGTTCCTGGTAGCCATCGCGACAATGCACGGTGGCGACCCGCGCCGCCGGGTCAAACTCGACCGTTTCCACGGTCCCGGTAAAGCGGCGCAGGGTAGCCGTCTGACCGGTCCGGAACAGCGTGATAGTCATGGTCACCGGCGAGGACTCGAAGGCCAGCAACTGGGCGGGCGACGATGGAATGACCGAAAAACTGGCCACCCGGGCCGCATCCTCGCTGGCCGTGATGCTGATCTCCCCGGTCAGCTGGCTGCTCAGGTCGTCCGCCCCGACGATGACCCCGGCCGACCATTTAACATAGCCCGCAGCGGAGGCAAACGTCAGCGGTGAGACGACGGAGATGGACAGCCCGAGAGACGGCTGGCCGCTGTCGACGCCCGCCCCGGCGCCGCCGGCACCGGCAAAGGCGGGGGAGAAGGCAGGGGAAAAACTCATGTCAGACGGCGATCACACGCGCGTGCATGGTGACCGTGATATCGACGGCCACATTCGGGTCGACATAGGCGTCCGAGCTATTCCAGCACGCGACATGAATCGTTGTGTCGCTGGCATAGACGTTGATATAGAAACCGGCGGTCAGGGCACCGCGCGGCGCAATCGCCATCGTGGGCCGATAATCCAGGCCGTGGCCGGGCAGCAGATGGTCTGCTTCGTAGAAGCTTTTCGGCGCCTCGAAAGTCCAGTGGCCGGCAGCCACACGGGTCAAGGCCGTTGGGAAATTATTCGGCCAGCCGTCGCCGCCGGACACACTGCCCGCCGCCGCCTTGAATTTCACCCAGCCGACGGTGACGAAGCTGCCGGCATCATGGCCATGGGTGTTGTTCCAGTCGGTCGGCTGGACCAGCGTCGTGTCGGCCGTATCGGCAATGGCCGAGGTTTTTCGGTGTTTCAGCATTACATTACCTCGCAGACAAGTTCCCACGATGGGCTGGCCGCATTGCCATTGGTTTGGCGCGGGCCTTCCGATCGCACGGTCATTTTGGGATAGACCCAGCGCAAGGCGATGCCGGCCTGGTCCGTGATCGTGCGTTCCCCCCAGGGCGCAGATCGTGACGACCAGCCGGCGGGCAATGCCTCGCCCGCCCGGAAGGCGACGGCATGCGGCAATTCGATCTCGAATGGCGCGGCATAATCGATGGCGTTCAGCGGCGCCGGCACCCAGCCCGACCCCGACAGAGAAATGCGGTGGCGTGACCAGTGCGCCAGGTTGAAGCCGGCGCCATTGGCCATCCGCCGGAAGGATGATCCACTGATCGGCTCAATCGACTGATCGAAATCCAGCCAAGCGACAATGGACAGGTCAATGCCGGCAATCTTGAGCGATGGAAAGCTCATCAGTCTCTCCCGAATCCAAGGGCAACCCGTTTGAACACCCGGGTTATTTCAGCCGCGGTATCGGTGCTGGCCGTCGCCTTGTAGCGGCCGAGCTTGCCAAAGTCGAGAACCAGGGGCGTGGTGGCCATAGGGCTGGGGGCCGCCGACGAGAGCGCCGGCAAGGCCGTGACGAGGCCGCCTTTTTCATACCCGGGCAGAACCTTGTTGCCATACTTGCGCATCGCTTCGAGAAACGGCAGGACACCCGGCTGCAACGTGACATGTGCCGGCATGACATGCTCCATGCCGTGAACGACACCGGCTATCGTTTTTCGGCCAGTCCAGCCGGTAAAGCCACCGGACTCGAAGGAGCCCGTGGCGCCACCTTGCGGATTGACGCTGCCACCGCCACCGCTGATACTGGCTACGGCGCTGATCGGCATCACGGCGCCCTTCTCGATCTCGGCGCGCATGCGGGCGATGTCCGATTCCAGCTGCGTCAGGTCGCCTTTGATTTCAAAGTTGGCGGCCGCCGTCGTCATCTCCTTGATCTTGGCTTCGATCTGGTTGAGGGTCGCCATCTGATCGGCGGCGCGTTGCTGCAGATCCTTGGCTTCCTGATCCTTGGCCTTGGCCTGTTGTTCCAGCAGTTGGGCCTGAGCATCTGCAATGCCCTGGGTCAGGTCCGGACTGGCTGCCTTGTCGGCAAATGATTCGGCACGGGAAAGATATTCCTCGGCCTGTTTCTGGTAGGCCGCCATCTGTTCGAGGCGACCATCCAGCTTGGCAGCGCCAGCAGCCGCGGCGGCATACCGGCCCTGGTCATACAGGTCCTGGGCCTGGGCTGCGTTGACCGCGGCCTTTTCTTCTGGCGACAGGCCGCTGGTCGATTGCTCCAGGGCCTTGTCAGCCCCTGAATTGCGTTTCTGCCGGGCTTTGTCCAGCAGGGCAATCGCGGCATCGGCGGCGGTCTTCGCATCGGCAGCGGTCGTCTGGTAGGCTGCCCGCAAGGCGTCGCGCAATGCCTCGGCATCTTTCAGGCGGGCAGCGTTCAGATCCTTGTCGGATTTCAGGATATCGACCGAGACCTGGCCGACTGCAATGCTGCGCAGCTTTTCCAGTTGCTGCAATTTGCCGGCCAGCGTCGCCCCGATCAGGATCCGTTTATTGGCGGCAGCAGCTTCCTCGGATGTCAGCTCGGCTTGCTGCTGCTTGAGATAGGCGATCAGTTTTTCCTGTTCCTTGATCGCGTTGCCGGTGGCTGAGCCCAGACCGATGCTGTCGCCGATGCCGCCCAGCGAGGACCCCAGCCGCGCCTTCAGGTCTTTGAGGCCGTCGAGCTTGGCCACCGCCTGGTCAATCTGGGCAGCAAAGTCGCTGCTCTGCTTGGGCAGCACATCAAACAGGATCTGGCCCAGGGATAATTTATTTTCCCGGGCAAAAATGAGCTTTTGCAGGAAGTCATTGAGCGCTGGAATCAGCGCGGCGCCTAACGCTACCTTGGCGGCATTCGACAGGGCCGACATTTTGTCCAGGCGGTCATTGAAATCGGCTGCCGCCTTGGCCTGGTCTGCGCCCATCACCAGCCCCAGGCGAACGGCTTCATCCCCGAGCGCCTGAATGCCGGCCTTACCCTGATTGAGCAAAGGAATCAGTTCCACGCCCATCTTCTGGCCGAAGAACTCGGCGGCCAGTGCCGATTTGTTGGCCCCGTCCGGCATGGTGGAAAAGACATCCGCCAGATCACCCAGCACGTCGACGGTGGAACGCACCGAGCCATCCGTATTGCGCAGGGCAATATGATATCGCTCGAACAAGGCGCTGCTGTCGGCCGCCCCGCCTGCTGCAGCGACCATCAGCCCCGCCAGGACTTTCAGGCCTTTGCCGAGGGCTTCGGTGCTGGTGTCGGAGAGCTTGGCCGCATACTGCAGCTTGGCCAGGTCTTCCACGGCAATGCCGGTGCGCTGGCGCATGTTGTCGAGCTGGTCGCCGTAGTCGGCGGCCGCCTTGACGGCGCCGAACAGGGCCGCCGCGGCAGCCGTGGCCGCAGCGCCCAGCCCGGCGATCCCGATGATCGACAGGCCACGGGCGGAAATCGCCGATAGCTCACCCATTTGCCCCTGCAGCTTGGCCAGGGCGCCCTGGGCGACCGATACCCCTTTGACGACCCCCGAGGCATCGGCAGTGATCTTGATCGATGTTTCGTTAGCGGCCACGGTTCAGGGATTCCAGCGAGACGATATAGAGACGGTAGGGATAGGCCAGGATGCCGCTATGCCCGGCCGCAATCAGGGCGACGAGGGCACGGTCGAACTCAGCGAGTCGAGACCGGACTGAATAGCGCGGGAGACACTGATCAGCGCCTCCCGAACCCTGAAAAAATGGGGATTGAGCTCCCGGCATTTTTCATGCAGGTCAGCCAGGTCGGAGGGGCCATAGGCTTCCATCGCGGCCGCTGGCATCCCACACATGCGCGCCAGGTCATCCAGGCTGCAGTCCTCGAAAACGAAGGCGCGGATCGGGTCGCCCTGGGCGCCGCCCTCCTGTTCTGCCACCCAGTTACGGACCTCGGTGACGCTCAGTTCGCGGACGGTGACCGGGCAATCCGCCACCATGGCCTGCAGTGTTGCGGCCATCGATTACGACTCCAGTTCCAGCTTCAGGAACTGGCTGATCCCGGCGCCGGTGACGGTCGTGTCCTTATTGACCGTAAACGACAGCGACAGCGTGCCGAAATCCTCGCCAATCTGGCCGACGTTGCTGGCCACGCCGAGCTTGACGTTATACAGGCGGGCCATGGCTGCCTTGCCGTCGACCGAATTGATCCCCTCGAAGAAGATCGAGACATTCGGGGCTGAGGCGATCAGCGCCTGAACGTCATTGGAGGCCTTCGGCGTATAGTCAATGGTGATGGCATCCCCGGCAATGACGGTCGCCGTGGTGATCGTGGCGGCAATCGTAATGCCCCCGGCCGAGACTGTGTAATCGGCCGGCGCGACCACGGTTGCACCCTTTTTGACCACCGGCGCAATCGTCTGGTTGATGATGCGATTGGTCGGAATGAAGGCGCCCGGCTGGATGACATGCGCTTCGCCGGTGATGGCGACGACCCCGAGCACCGAGGATGAACCCCACAGGGCCAATGCCAGGTTATCCGCCGTGAATTTGCGCAGATCCATCTTGCCTTCGACCTTGTCGATCTTGGTCACCGAGGCCGCTGTACCGCCCGCCGGGTCCTGATAGTCGAGCAATTCCTTCTTGTTTTCCGAGAAGGAATATTCAAAGACGCTGGCATTTCCGACGTCGACAAATTTGCGGGCGGCGAAGGTGGCGCCCGAGGCATAGGCGGCAATCTTGATCTTGCCGGTACCGATGAATGACATGTTTATTCCTTTTCGACGAGTCCCGGCTGGTCAGAGCGCAGGAAATAAGTACAGGTGAACGAGATTCGCCAGCCACCGACCGGCTTTTGAAGGGCATCGGCATCGACGACATAGGTGGCGGCTACCCGCTTGAGCCCTACCGTCAGCAAACCGGACAGCGTGCGGGCATCGATGCTGCCGACCAGGGCCTGCTCGACGTCGTGATGCAGGCTGGCCAGCGCCGGGCGAAAGCTGGCAGCGCTGGCCATCTGGCAGACAAAGACGGTGAGGCGCAGCGCATGCTGTTCTTCGACCGGAAAGAAGCCGGTTTCACCGACGACTTCGTCTTCGACGTCATCGATGATGGCGGCCGGCAGTCTGGCCTCATCCAGCGCAGACAGTGGCTGCGCATAGACACGCCCGGATAGTGCCGGCACCAGTGCCAGGCGGGATTCGATGGCCGCCAGGATGCGGTCGGCGACATGCTGGCTCATGCTGCGTTCAGCCGGAGCTGGGTGATGCCGGTACCGTCCGGCTGGACACCCACGACAATAAAATGGGCGCCGGCAATGATGACCGGATCACCGCGATTAACGAGCACATCGGTCGTCAGGTGCAGAACCGGGCTGGTTCCATCGACTATCCCCCCGAAGGCGGGGGCAAAGCCGTTATCGAATATCCCGCGCGCCGGCATACCATTGACGGTGACGTCAATCGCAAAGTCGGTAAAGAAGGCGGGCAGCGTTTCGGTCACTTGGCGGCCTTGGCCTTTATTTCTTTTTTGGCGACGACTTCGACAGCTTCGTCGGCTTCGATTTCGATGATGCGCACCCGGCCGAGCGATTGCAGATAGGCTGCATCTGCTTTTTCCAGGCTGATGATCGGGCCGGCTTCGCCTTCGACGAGGTCGATGGGCTTGCCTTCGTGCCACATGGGCTTGAGAACTTGCGCTTCAACTTTCATGGGGATCTCCGTTGTTCAGGCGGGCGACCAGCGCCCGCCTGAATGCTTAGGTGATGGACGCAGCGGCGGAGAAGGCGCCCGGGATACGGACACCGACGTCGCAGGTCAGCAGGGCACGGACGCTGGAGATCGCGGCAGCGAAGTTGGCGTAGGGATTGACGTCGATTTCAAGGACGCCCCACTCGGCCTGCAGCACGCCGCGGCGGAAGTTGCCGAAGAGCGCGGTGGCGGCTGCCATTTGCGGGGTGCCAAACGCGGCGAAGCCATCGACCTTGCCCTCAAGGACGTTGCCATCCCACAGCGGGGTGTCGGTGCTGGCGAAGCGCTGGCGCTGCTTGAGCAGGCCGGCGACGCCGTTGGTCGTGACGTAGGCGCAGTCGGCGGACAGGGCGTTGGCGGCGGCGACGTCGGTCTGGAATTCGATCAACTTGGCATAGTCGAGCGAGGTGCCGACGACAGAGCCGATGCCCGACGTGGCGAGAATGCCGGTCGGCTGGCCGCCTGTGCCAGATCCGTTGATCAGGGCGTAGTCACGGGCCAGCGCGATCTGGATGGCCATGTCTTCGCTGATCAGCATGTCGGCATCCGGCGTGGCCTGCATTTGCAGCAAGCGCGTGACATCAACCAGGGCGCCGACCGTTTTCGGACGGAACTGCACGATGCCGATGGTTTGCTGCGATTCGGTGATCCCCGTGGTTTCGGTCGAGAGCCAGTAGGCCGTCGATGCGCCGGTCTGCTTGGTAATGTCGAGGTTTCCGACCAGGTTGGTCAGCGTGCGGACGCCAAGCTTGGTGGCGATCTGTTCGGCGCGCATCAGCTCGATGAATTCGGACGGGCGCAATTCGGTGCCGACCATGTTGCCGCCGTTGGCAGCGGTGCCGACTAGCATGTCGCGGCGCTGGACTTCAAGGGGGATGAAAAAGCCCTTACCCGTGCCAGAGCGCTGGATGCCGGCAGCCTTCATACGTTGCTCGACGTCGGTGGACATTTCGCGCTCGAACCCGGCGTTGCTCCAATCGCCTTCGACCATGGCGCGGATGGCCTTGGTGATCGAATAGCGCTGGGCGTCGGCCGGCTTCATGCCGGTGCCTGGGTTCCACTTGATGCCCTTGGTGGCAATGTGGTCCATCAACTGCTTGGTGAAATCGGCGACCGGCACGCCGGCGTCGATGGCGGCGTCGGCCATGGCCATGGCGCCTTCGAAGTCCTTGAACTGTTTGCCCATGGCGCGGATTTCGTTGATGCGCGACATGGCGCCTGCGACGGCGGCACGCTCGATGGCGGCGACGTCGACGTTGTGTTCGACTGCTTGAGTCATGCTGATCTCCTGAGAGGATTTGTTGGTTTCCGGCTCGGCCGGCGGTTCGTTGGATGCCCGGCTGCGGCCAAGGCCGACAGACGTATCGGCAGGCACTGTCACGAGCGAGTTTTCGAGGATTTCCCAGTCCGTGATGCGGTAGGTTGTCGGCTCGTTGGCGGCTCGTTCAAATGCCCCGGCGGCGGCATCCAGGGCGCGCCGGAAGATGGCCAGATCGCCCGGCGCTTCCCGGTTACAGCGGGTAAGCACGCGGTCGAACAACTGGCCGTCCAGGGTTCGTTCAATTTTTTCGCCAGATTTAGCGGTTGTCTGCTCGATGATCTGATGGATCTCGTAGCCGGTTGAGGTCTTGGTCAGGTGCCCACCGGTGACCAGCTTGATGGTCTTGCCTTCGTCGGCCGCCCAGCTGATCGAGACATTGCCGCGCACGACGTTGTCGGCATCGGCCCGGACGCTGCCCGGAACGTGGTGGCCGCGCAGGGCGTCCCAGTCGTGGTTAAAGAGCAGCGCGCCGCTGTCGTTGATGCGATCGAGGCGTACCGAGGACGGGGTGCAATCCAGCACCTCAATGCCCCACCAGCGCTCGTAGGGAACGGCGCTGGCGAAAGCGAGTTCGACGACCAGGTCCTGGCCATCGACCAGACTGTCGTCGCGCTTTGCATCAAACCGTAATTCGCGGGTCAAACTCATGGTGAAACCTCCATGAGTGACGTTTTACCGAGCAGGCGCGAAGCGTTTAAGGCACGGTAGTTCGCGGCTGAAGAAGACGCAAATAAACCGCCCGAGGGCGGTTTATTTTTATCTTGGTGATGAGGGGATTAGATTTGCGCAACGGTGATCAGCGGTTTGGGTTGCAGCGGCAGACCAAGTGCATCGCCAGGGATTGTTTGGTTGTCGTAGCAGACCGCACCCAGGGAAGTGGTCGAACCGAATGGCGCGTTCGCCATCGCGTAGTCCATCGTGACGACCCCGGATGGGGTTGAGGCGAGTGTCAAAGTGACGGTGTTGCCGACGATGGCTGTGGAACTGATCGTGGACGGGGTGCCGTTATCAAATACCCGGAAGCCTTGCAGTGCGGCGCCAGAACCTCCTGCCCCATCGAGTAATGCCGAACCGCCCTGTTGCGTGACGCTGACCGTGATCGTCGCACCAGAGCGCGAAGCCGATGCGATCTTCGGCCCTTCGATGTTATATGTCGCACCGATGAACCAACGCTTAATAGACTCGGCATAGCGTTTTGCCTGTCGAAGTAGGCTGATTGTGTCGATATGCACCCCACCACTGGCTAGGTCACCGTCAACATCTGTGCCTGCAAGATATGCGCCGTTTGAAGTATTCGCTGCTACAAAGTCCAACTGTGCCTTACGGATTGGTCCAACGCTTTCATCCACTACACCCGGATAACTGGTGATCGGGCCTACCGCAACCACTCCAAAATGGAATGCATTGGAAGCTCTGCCTGTGTGTGCTTTACAGGTGTTGAACAGACTTTGTAGACTAGCTTGGTAGGTCGCAGCACTCATACCAGTTGCAGCATCGTTCTCTCCTTGAAGCCAGATTGCAGATTCAAAGTCGCCACCGATTAAATCGACGTTGTTGAGCAGGCTGTTCAAATATGCCTGTCCAGGTTGCCAACTCACAATTGGCGAGCCACTAACGGCATACGGCAGGATTACCACAGGAATGCCGAGGCTAGCTACCAACGTGTTCCCCAGCAGGGTTAAGTGGGTCCCAATCTGGGTACCTGGGGTATAGCCTGCTGCTACGTAATCATCTCCCAGACCATTGTTCATATCGATCAATGTGTTGTACGGGAAGTCATCGTTGATATTACCGATACGCTGGAAGCTGCCATGATGGGTATATGCACTTTTATCACCGCAGTAGGCACCTTGGTAGGCGGTAAACATATTTTCCATATTGCTCTGGCCAATCAGTGCGATAAACGTACCAACACCAAACATGTGTGTCCCAGATGCAGCGATTGTGCTATTTACGCTATCTCTGACTTGCACAATCCAGCCATCCCCCTGCGGGACAGAGTAGCTGGCCGAAAATGTGCCACTTGTCGGGTTACTGACCAGTGTTGACCAAGGATACGTTGATCCGAGCGCGCTAGTTGCTGTTCCAGCAGGGCAATGTCGCACTTGAATGCCGCTCGGCGTGCCGGTGTATGTGCCAGCTACAGTAACTGCCTTGCTGGTCCCTACACGCTGGTAGATGCGCTGGTACGTGGTATCCGTAATTGCAATACCTGTACCTGCAACACCCTCGGTGGCTGATCCGACGCTTGCACATCGATTACCTCGACGCTTTAGCCTGTTTGCTGCATTTCGGATTAGGCTCATCAGCCGTTACTCACAACTAAAGGCGTTGTCGCATTCATACACTGAGCCACACCATCAACAGGCTTGATCCAGAAGTACCATGTAGATGTACCTGATTCAGACACCACAACTAGATAGTTGCTGTCCATGGACCAGTTGCCTGCGCCGTAGTCAATTGATGGTGTCATGCCGTTGATCGACAAGTAGCTGTTGGCATTCTGTGAATTCGAGACTTCAGCAGGAGGAACCGTGCTGGACGTTCCCCAACCCATCCGCATTGATGCCGGATTCGGGCTGATGCTCCAATATTGTCCGGCGGTGTGCAGCTCACTTGACAGTTTCAATTTGACATGGTTTGCACCACCGTCTGTGTAGATTCCCACAGCTCCAAGGTCAATAGTGGTCTTTACGGCATTAGCACCATACGGCGTGATGGTGTAAGTGGTGCCAGATGATGCTGTGCTGCCTGTTGATATGGTGCTATATGTGCCAGTGCCAATTGCATTTACAGCAGCAACTCGATAGTCGTAGCTCGTCGAGGCTGTCAGACCTGTAACCGTAGCACTTGCCGTGGTGCTTGTGCCATCCGCAAAGGTAACCCAGGTGTTTTCGCCAGCTGGCGAGCGTTGAATGATGTAATCAGTGATCGCTGAGCCGCCATTATTAGGCGCCGTCCAAGCAAGCGGCTGTGTGGTGCTAGTAGCTGTACCGAGTGTCAAGCCTGTTACCTGGGCGGGAGCTGTTGCGCCTGCTGACGGTGTGACTGCGCCTGAAGCAGAAGATGCCGCACCTGTGCCGATAGCGTTTGTCGCGGTTGCTGTGAATGTGTATGCGGTGCCGTTTGTCAATCCAGAGACAGTAATAGGCGATGCTGTACCCGTCCCTGTAAAGCTGCCGGGAGACGAGGTTACTGTGTAGCCCGTGATCGCGCTGTTCCCATCGCTCGACGGTGCAGAGAATGCTACAGATGCGTTGGTATTACCTGCCGTCGCTGTAACACCTGTTGGTGCGCCCGGAACAGTAGTGGTTTGCGCCGCCCCGAAGAATGTTGCCAATGCGGAGAGCGTTGTTCTAACCTCAGTTGCGCCACCATCCTGAGATAGCGTGATGATGTTAGAGCCAGCGAGTGCTGCTGCTGCGGATAACCCGCTGGACGGAATACTGATTGCAGCGATCAGGCTATCTACAGATATTTGTTCAGCCACACCGTCTTCGACGAGCAGCAGCTTTGAAGTGGTGGTATTAGCAACGGAGGTTACTACCGTACTCGGCAGGGCAAATCCTCCGCCCAAGCCATCTGCCCCGGGCGGCCCTTGAATGCCCTGCGGCCCTTGTGGCCCAGTTGCCCCTGTCGGGCCGCGCACAGTAACCGCAGCAGACCAACCACTCACGCCTTGCCTGAAATAGTATTCAGCCGGAACTTGGTCAGTCGCCAGATAGACAAACCCTTCTGCCGCACCGTTGTGCGCCGCGCGTCCTGCAAGCGTTCCTGTGGCGTCTGGAGTGATACCGCCACCGCCGACAGTAATTGGCTCCCCATCTGCCGACAATTCAACCCCCCCGGTGAAAGTCTTGCGAGCCGTAACCGGAACATCGCTCAGCGCCGTCGCCGGGTCGCTGATGTAGGTGGCCATTTTGCGGGCAACCAGGTCGGCTTCGAGCGACGCTTCAAGGGTTTGTTGCGTACCCGCAGCGACGGGTATTCCGGCGATGCGGGTGGCCTGGGTGAGCAATATGGTCATGGTTGTTTTTCTCCTGGTTTCGCGGCAGGCGCCGCCGCTGGCGCGGGTGGTGTCAGGTCTATCTTGTAGCGGACGGCGAGCGCCTCTTCGCTTTGCAGTTCGTCGAAGATGTCTTCGAGGTCGCGGCCTTGTTCGGCGGCGATGCGGGTGCGGCTGGTGATCTTGAGGGCGATGCCTTCTTTGGCGGCTTCGATGTCTTTGAGTGGGTCGACCCAGCTCCAGCCGCGGAATTGCCAGCCGTGGGCTTTGAATTTATCTATCTTGGTAATGGATAGCGGCGAGCCGTTATCGAGGGTGATGGCGCCGTTGGCCAGGGAAAGGGGCAGCCATTCGGCGAATATGGGCTCAAGCCAGTCGTCGGCGAACCAGCGGTGCAGCTTTTTCCAGACGTCGCGGCCAGATAGAAGGGCGGCGCGGATGCTGCTGAAGTTGACGGCTTCGTAGTCGTTGCAGAGTTCGGGATAGTTGGCGCCTGGCAGGCCACTAGCCATGCGCTGGTTTGCAGTCTTGAGGAAGGGACCGAAAACTTCGTTGGGATATTTGGAGTCTACGGTGTGCGGGACGACGCCTTCCGGCAGGGTTTCCCAGGTGCCCGGTGCGCTGGTGGCGATGCGGGCGCCGGCCTCGTCTTCGGCGGCTTCGCCTATCGGCGGCGGCGTGCCGTCCGGGGTGGTGAAGAAGCCGAGCGTGTCGGCGCCGGATTTGGCGGCCAGCAGGGCGGACAGCGCGAATTCGCCGGCGTAGTGCATCGATAGCATGCTGGCGTGGGCCCAGGGGATGCCGCGCTTTTGTTCTGGCCGTGTGATGCGGAATCGGTGCAGGATGGCGTTGGCCGGCATGAATTCGGCTTGGCGCGAAGAGAGGCGGGCCGATTGGTTGAACCAGTAGCCGGCGGGCTTGCCGTTGGCGTCGACTTGGACGCCGTTGATGATGGCTTCCTTGCCTTCGCCGGCTTCGCGGTGCATCCAGGTGGCGAGGCGTTCGACATCGATAACGCGCAGGGCAAAGCCGAATCGGTTGCCGGCGGCGCGGCCGCGCAGGATTTCGACTGCGTATTCACCGTCACGGGCGGTGCCGCGGGCGATGTTCTGGCAGAGGGTGGCGAATGAATACTGGCCGGTGACTTCGCAGACGCCTTTCTGGCACCATTCGGCCCAGGCGCGGGAGACGGCGCGGCGGGCGCCGTCGTCCGGGCTGCCGGGCGCGTTGTCGATGAGCGGGACGAGGCGCGGGGCGTTTTCGCCGATGATGTTGGTTTCGACGATGTCGAAGTAGTTGCGGGCGTAGTCGTTGTTGTTTTCGAGGCTGCGGGAGCGATGGCGCAGGGCATCGAGGTCGTTGCGCAGTTCGTCGTCGATGCGTTCGGCGGTAGCGCGCCAGCTACTGGTCAGGCGGTTGAGCTGGGCGGCGGCGAAGGAGCGTTGTTGCTGGCTGGCGAGTTCTTTACGGGCTTTGGCTTCGCGGCCTTGCTGCATCTTGCGGGCGTGCTCCATGAGGATGACGCTGCCGGTGAAGGGTTGCGACTGGGTGGTGGCCATCAGAACCTCACGTAGACGCGGCCGGATTTTCCGGATGCCCCGCGGACTTCGCGGCGGTATTGGTCGCGCAGCTTGAGCAGGTCGGCGACCGGGATGTATTTCATGCGTCGGCCGGCGATTTCGTATTCGGCGACGGACAGGTCATGTCCTTCGATCCAGGCTTCGAGGGCGGCCAGCGTTTTCTGGGCGTGGCTGCGGGTGTCGAGAGTGGTGGCGGAAGCGAGGTCGGGAAGGACTTCAGTGCTTCCGGATTCAACGGTGAAGGCGTCGGTGCCGTCGGTGACGCGGCAGTGCCAGCCGTAGGTGCCGACGGGGTAGGCGGCAGTGGTGGCAGGATCAGCGCGCAGGCGGTGGGCGCTGCCTTCGGCGGTGCTGGCGATGGTGAATTTGCCGGCGGCGTTGACGAAGTTGTATTCGACCGACCAGCCGCCACTGGCCGGGTAGTCGGCGAGTTCCAGCAGCCATGTGGCGGTGTCGCCGGCTCGAATGCTGGACGGCGTAGTGGTCAAGGTGGGCGCGCTCATGCTGCCGTTTTACCGGCACGGCGCGAAGCGTTTAAGGCATGGGAGTTCGCGCGACGATCTGCTGCACGCGGCGCTGGCTGATGCCTTCGCGTTCAGCGATTTCGCGGGTGGTGAGCTGGTTTTTGAAAGCGGACATGACGCGCTTGACGCGTTCAGTTTCATGCATGGCGGCCAGGCTGTAGATGTAGGGTCGGTCTTTGCCGTAGCAGGTGCGGAAATTGAGCAGGAAGTTGGCGCGGCGGGCGTCGGTGAAGATGTTGTCGCCGAGTTCGGCACGGATGTAGTCGGCGATGTGGTCGAGGATGTCCATTTTTTACCAGCCTATATTCTGTTTTGGCTTGCCCCATGGGGCCATGCGCGATTTTTGGTTGGGCAGCTTTCTTGCTGGTTCTGCCGTGGCTTGCTGGGCGCCGTTGGGCTCGATAGATTCCGGCTCAACCATAGCCGCCCGGCGTTTCCAGTCGGCGGCTTTCCATTTGTGCAGGTAGAGCTCGGGGTGGTGGCTGGCGGCGGTGGCGAGGACGTGGGTGTCGAGGACTTCGTTGCGCTTGCCTTTTTTGAGTTCCCATCGGTTTTTGCGCGGGTTGAAGACTTCGGAAACTTGCTGGTCGAAGAATGTATGGTCGTGCTCGGTGCTGAAATGGACCTTGCGCTCGCTGGGGTCTTTGTCGGTGTCGTCGTTGAGGCGGCCGTAAATGTGGTGCTTGGCGGTGTCGGTACCGACCAGGTAGAGGGCGACGCCGCGTTTGATGGTCTGGCCGCGCCAGTTGACGTCCTGATGGCTGGGCTTGCCAAGGATGATGCGGCCTTGCGTGCTGGCGCCTTTGCAGGCGATGACGCGGCGGGCCTTGGCGCGGCGGACGTAGGCGTAGACGTCGTGGGTGTAGTGGCCGCCGGTGTCGATGGCGGTGGCTTCGATGCGCAGGGTCTTACCGTGAGCGTTGGTGAATTCGCCGAGCAGATAGGCGTCGAGGGCGTCCCATATTTCGGCGCCGGAGGGCTTGCCGGGAATGACGTGGTAGTCGATGGTCCATTCTTTTTTATCGACGCCCCAGCCGATGATGCGGATTTCCAGGCGGTCGTCTTGGGTGTCGACGCCGGCCGTCAGCACGAGGGCGCCTTGCGGGATGGTGCGTAGGGCGTAGGGTTCGGCGCGGGCGATGAGGATGTTGGGCTTGAGGTCGTGCGAGCGGTCGGCCCAGGTTTCGGCCAGGCGCGTATTGACGAAGACGACGAGCTTGCGCGGGTCGCCTTGCGCCTCGATCCATTCCTGCGCCAGTTGCAGCCAGGAGCGGCCGAGGCCGATGGGCGTGTAGAGGCCGTTGATGCGGTAGCTGCGATACATAGCGCCGGGGTTGGCGGCGACCCAGCGGTGGCTGGCGAGCATGGCGGATTTGTTGTATTCCTCGATCTCGCATCCGCAGTGTTCGCAGACGTACCAGGCTCGGGTGACGCGGTGGGCGTTGGCGGTCCAGCGCAGGTTTGACCATTTTAGGGTCTGCCGTTCGTCACAGTGCGGGCATGGCAGATAGCACGAGCGCTGGTCACCGGCTTCGAATTGCTCTTCGATCTTGCTGGCGTCCTTGATGGTCGGCGAGCTGACGATGAAGAGCTTGGAGTTGTGGAAGGCGGCGAAACGGATTTCGAAGAGGCCGAGCGGGTCGCCTTGCGGGGTGGTCCAGTCCCATTCGTCGACTTCGTCGGCGACGCCCCATTTGAGGCTGGAGGCTTTGAGTTCGGCGGTGCTGCCGGAGGTCTTGAAGTAGATCAGCCCGCCTTTGAAACGCTTGCGCTTGGCGGCGTTGTCGCCAGCACGGTTGCTGCGCAGGGCCATGGCTTCGGAGACGACCGGCGTGTCCTTGACCATAGGGTCGAACTTTTGCGAGGTCCAGTCCTGCAGCGATGCTTCGGTCGGCATGACGACGGCGCCCGGGCCTTTGACGTGCGAAATGCAGTAGCCGATGAAGTTGCTGCCGATTTCGGTGCCGCCCCATTGCGACGGCTTCATGAGAACGACCTTTTCGCCGGGCGCGTCTTCGGAGAGCGAGTCGAGGATTTCGCGCATGGGCGGGTTGCGCGAGGTACGCCACTGGCCAGCTTCGGAGCTGCCTTCCGACGACAGCATGCGATTGGCGTCTGCCCATTCGGAGACGAGCATCGGCGCCTTGGGGCGGATGGCTAGTCGGGCGGCGCGGTAGGCCAGGGCGTGGGCGGTCATTTATTCTGTTTTTGCAGTTTCGGAATTCGGCATGGAAAACTGAACGTGCCAAGCTCGAACGCCGTCGAAAGTCTTTCCGTCCATGTCACCGTTTGCGCTGTCGTAGAGAACATGGCTCACAAGAACGTCAATTGCGCCGACATCGCGAAACCACTTCGCCACGCGCGTGGAATCGTTGAACTCGTTGTCCCATATGTAGATAGCGGCCCACCAAACACCCGGCCATGTTTCGTCAATTGCGGCGCACTCCCCAATGCATCCAGATTGTGGGCAGAGCCCTTCGTGCATATGGCCGTTTATATTGGCTAGTACATCGCTCATTTTCATCATTCCTCACTCCCCATCTGTTCAATGCGTTTCGAGAATTCGCGCTCCATGTCGGCGAGCGCGTTGTGGATTTCCTGCTTGAGCGTGGCGCGGATGGCGTCGAGATCCTTGCCGACGAGTTCCGGCGCGGTGCGGTGCGGCATGTTTTCGAGCGCCTGGCGGATGACGCTGGTGACGTCTTCGATGGCGGCAGCGGCGTCGGCTTTTTCGATGAGCTTGCCGATGGCGCGCTCGTAGTCGAGCTTGGCCTGCATGGCGCTGAATTTTTCTTTGACGGCGCGGGCGGCCTGGTAGCTGTTGCCGATTTTGTCTTTCGAATTGTCGGCATTTTCCGGGTTGACCGTGGCAGATGGCCGCTGCTCGGCCCAGCGCTGGGCGACGTCGTCGCGGTTTGGGTCGCCGGTGCCGGCGATGCGGGCGCGGCTGGCTTCAACGTCGACCTTGCCGTCGGCGGTCATCACCAGCCGGCCGGCGCCCTTGAGCGCGGTGATGTAGCTGCGGGCCTTGCCTTCCATGCGGGCGAATTCGGCCTGGGTGACGGTGGTCATGCGCCGAACTCCTGCCCGGTGACGGCGTGCGTGGCGCGCTTTTGGGATTCGCTGAGGTGGGCCAGGCGAATGCACGGCACGTCGGCGAGGCCGAGTTTGCGGGCGGCCATGACGCGGCCGTGGCCGGCGATGATGCCGCCGTCGGCGTCGATCAGCACCGGGTTGGTGAAGCCGAACTCGCGGATGCTGGCGGCGACCTGGGCGACTTGTTCGTCGCTGTGGGTGCGGCTGTTACGGGCGTAGGGGATCAGGGCGTCGAGGGTGAGGTTTTCGATTTTCATCGGGCAGTCCTGATGGCGTCGGCCAGGGCGGTGTCGAATTGCCGGGGCCATTCGCGGTCGACGATGGCTTTGGCTTTGGCGGGGTAGTCGAAGCGGGCGCGGTAGCGGGCTACTACTTGCGGGAAAATGATGAGCGGGATGAGCGCGCTGTTGGCGATCTTGTAGATGCCGCGCGGCCAGTTCTTGCCGGCCTGGTCTTTGGGGTCGCCGTAGAAGAGGTCGAGCTTGGCGCTGACTTTGATCTTTCGGCTGGTTGCTTTTTTCATGCCCTGTTCTTTTCGGGCGACGGCGACGAGCTGGGCGATGATGCCGCGCGGGATGTTGCCGAATTCGTTGAGCTTGATGGCGGCGGGGATCTTGAGGCCGGCCTTGCCGGGCTGGCGGGTGCCGCCTTCGATTTGCAGGGCCATGTATTTGGCCTGGGCTGCCATGAAGCCGACGGTGGTTTCGAGCTTGGCTTTGCTGGCGTAGCGCAGGATGCGGACGCCGCGTTTGGTGAAGGGGGTCGGCCGGTCGAGAGCGCGTTCGAGTTCGGCCGGCATGGCGTCAGCGACTTTTTGCGCGGTGGCGTTGAGGGCTTTGCTGGCGGCGAAGGGGATTTGTTTGCCCAGTCCGGCAAGCTTGGCTTTGACGGATTCGAGGCCGTCGATCTTGACACTGATTTTCATCGCCCTGCCCTTTCGCGTTTTTGCAGGTCGGCGAGGCAATCGGACCAGGCTTCGCACTGCTTGCCGTAGTTGCTTTTGGTGGCGTAGCTGCAGCCGGGGCAGATTTCGCTTTCGTAGTCGCGGGTCGGCTGGTTGCGGGCGGCGGCCAGGCAGAGGGCGCGGTCTGTTTGTTCGCGCTCCTGGGCGTGTTCGATGTCGTCCATTACATGTCCTTGTAGGTGGTGCAGCCGGCGCCGGCATCGGCGGGAAGTTTGCGGAGCGGGTGGGCTGGGCCATAGGCCAGCGGCAGGTCATGGCGGGCGGCGCAGTAGCCGGCCGATATGCCGGGCCGGGCGTAATGGGCGCAGGCTTTGCAGCGGTGGGCCGCTGTGGCGTTTGTTTCGGTTGGCTGGGGCGTTCCTATGGCCTGGCCGTTTTCACGCGCGTAGAACGTTGGCTGGCCATTGATGCCGGCGCGGATGGCAGCGTTGGTGTCGGCTTCGCCGAATACGGCGCGATGCTGGTCTATCCAGGCGGCGACGGTTGGCATGGTTTGGCGCAGGGGCTTGTTGTTTTGCATGTTCCGGGTTCGACTGTTCATGTTCCGGGTACCCGGAACATCGGAAAGCCGCATGGCTACTGGTTTGTTCCGGGTGTTCCGGGTGTTCCTTGTGTGTACACGCGGGAAATAATTTTGATGTACGTGCGCGATGCAGACGTGTTTATGCGCACGCACGCGGGCGGGTAAGCCCGGAACACCCGGAACACCCGGAACATTCCTGTGCTGGTGCGGGTTTCGCGTGTTCCGGGTACCCGGAACATTTGTGGAGCGCACCCGGAACATCATGCGGCGGCCCTCATTTCTTGGGTGCTGACGGCGTCGGAGAAGCGGCGGACGCATTCGCCGAGCCAGACGGGTTCGGATTTTCCGTGGTTTTCGGATTCAGCGGCCTGCAGGATGTGCGGCGGCGGGAAGACGATGGGGCGGTTTTCGGTTCCGGTGGCGCCTTCGCTTGGGTAGTAGCGGGCTTTTTTCTTTTCCCAGCCTTGCTGATGGGTGACGGCGCCAAAGAACTGGTTGCTCGGGCGCGGCCTGGATTCGCCGTTGATGCGGCACCACTTGAGGTAGGCGGCGTAGAGGTCGGATGATAGGCAGGGGCAGATGGGCAATATCCAGTCGCCGGTTATCCAGTCGTTGACGAAGCGGATTTCGCTGGCTTGCGAAAGGGCGACAAGGTTCTTTTTGGCCTGCGTCATGGGCGGGCGCTTTTTGGGGTGGAAGCCGGTGATGTCTCGGCGCAGCAGGAAGTCGTAGAAGGCGGCCGGGCCGTTGTTGTCGAGCTCGAGGTAGAGGGCGTCGTAGTATTCCTCGCTCATGGCGGGCGGGGTGTAGACGACGAGGTGGCGGCGGTCGTCGTTGTCGAGCGGGAGCGGCTGGTTTTCGTTGGATAGGTAGGCGATGTTGACTTGGTTGCGCTGGCGGTAGGCGGCGATGTTCTTGGGGTTGATGCGTATCCATTCACCAGTGACGAGTTCTTTGAGTTCGTTTTTGATGTGCCACATTTCGGCGCGGGTGACGACTTCTTCGGCCAGGATGAAGAGCTTTGAGTCGGACCAGTCGCTGTTAAATTTGTCTTCGAGGCCGCGCTGGTTGAGGACGGTGCTGTAGTCGCCGTAGATTTTGGCGAGGGTCTGGAAGACGCTGGATTTTCCGGTGCCTTGTGGGCCGTGCATGATGATGGCGCTGGCCATCTTGGCGCCGGGGTTCTGCAGCGGGTAGGCCATCCAGTTGAGTATCCAGTTGTAGACTTCTTCCTGGTTGTCTTCTTTTCCGCAGAGGTACCACAGGGTTTCGAGCAGCTTTTCGCATTCGCCGGCCTGCGGCTTGGTCGGCCAGCCGCGCCAGGTGTTGAGCTTGACGCCGCTATCCTTACCGCTGGGGTCGAAGCCGACTTGATCTAGGTAGTAGGCGCCGCGGGTGATCCATACGGGGTGGCGCTTGATGTCGTCACCGCGCACGCCCGCGGCGAGCAACGCGATCATCTGGGTGCGCTTGGCGACCTTGTTGGTCCACGTGTCGAAGACGTATTCCCCGGTTCCGTCATCCAGCGGAACGAAGCGCTCGACCACATCGTCGAGATCCATGACGGACTGCGCTTGCCTGCGCTCACCCCGCTCCCCTCCCCCCGGTTGCCCAGCACTCCCGCGCGTGGCGCGGGAAGCGGACCAGCCCAGTGCCGTGAGGGTGGCTTCGACCTGCGCGGTGACCAGATGCAGACCTTCGAGCAGGTGGAGGTCGTTGAAATCGGTGGGGCCCTTGGTGTCGGTCGGGCGTTCGTCGGTGAAACCCGGGAAAACGACTTCGCCTTCGACGGCGAGGGCGGCGTTGCGGGCAGCGGTAACCCCTTCATTTTTGCGACTTTCGTCAGTCAGAAGGCAGTGTGGGCAGACGATCTCGGATGAGAGGTGGTACTTTCCGCAGCCTTTACACTTGCGAAGGTAGTCGTCGTCGGCGCAGATCAGGATCTTGGCGCGCTTGTATTTGGTGCGCAGCGACTTGGCGACCGGCAGAAGGTTTCCAGCGTCAAAGGCGACGGCGACGGGCAGGTTGGTGGCCTGGTGCAGTGACGCGGCGGTGGCGAAACCTTCGGCGATCAACAGAAGCCGATCAGGAATGCCGCCGATCAGGAAGAAATTCCCCTTCTTGGCCAGGCCAGCCGGCCAGAAATCCTTGTCCCGGCCGTTTTTTTTCTGCGGATAGATTACCTGCAGGCCGTAGGTGCGGCGCTCGGTATCCTGCATGGGAATGACGAAGTTTCCGCCAGGCGAGAACCGGCCGCCGTGTGTCTCGATGCCCTTGCGCTTCAGGTATTCGGACTGGTCGCGGCTGCCTTCGACGCACTTTCGCCAGGCGTAGTCAGCGTGGCGGGCGGCTTCGTCGGCCCGGCGCCGGGCCTCGGCTTCTGCCTTCTTCTTGTCGGCAGCGATCCGGGCCTTGAGCGCGTCCAGCTGCTCGGTCGACATGGCCTTGCGTTCCTTGCTTGGCAGCTCGACCTTTTGCACTACATTTTCGGCGCCCCAGAAACAGCCGAAGCTACCGACGATCAGCAGGCCGGAGCCGTCCGCCCTGGGCAGCTCGTAAAGCTGGAACCATCCCCGCTTTTCCCGGCCGCCATCCTTTGCCCGGCACCGGCGGCGGGTACCAATAACGACATCCTGCGCCTCGATATCCAGCCCGAAGGCCTGCATCTGGCCAAGCACGTCGTCGAAATTTGACCACCCCATTATTTTCCGCCCCGTGTGTTCACTATGTTCACACCTCACCCACACCAGAAAAAACGAGGTG
>OFRM01000184.1_pt1 | contig 28057 bp, 33 predicted proteins | sample 1543101 | NCBI WGS metagenome assembly OFRM01 (sample SAMN07774223, study PRJEB24372) | wastewater metagenome | isolation source: Exp Tend VB 0WW | collected 2016-02
TCTCTCTATAAAAAAAGAAGAAAGGGGTAAGAGTTACCAGCAGTTTACTGTGTAAATGGTGTATATCCTTACTGGCATTGAGTTTGAGTCGGTGTAAACGGTTTGCAAACGGTGTAAATGCCTGGTAAGTGTTCCACGTGCCACATTCCCACCGATCACAGTAGCATGCGCAACCGATCATCCTGGCCATAGCTGTACGCTTATCTGTACGTACACAAAACCGTACAGGCTATTTTGTAACCCCGTTACATACCCGTTATTACTTTGTCAGTCTGTAAACATCCTTTACATACTCACCCATTTGGCAGTATCAAAAAATGTTGTAGCTTTGGATTGAATAAACAATAAAACAATCAATGGCAGGTAAAGGAGGCAAAAGACCAGGAGCAGGACGGCCAACGGTGGCTAAGGAGTTAGGAACGGCTCAGTTGGCTAAGGATTCCCTTATAGCCAAGTATGGTGACCTTAAATCGGCTTTAAATGCTTTGCTTGAAACAAAAGAGCCATCTCTTATTAAATTCGTATTTGAGCATGCCTTTGGTAAAGCCCCTGATAAGGTTGAACACACAGGCGATATCACAGGCAAATTAACCCTTCACATTGTCAGAGGTAAATCTAATCTTAAATGATTTGCATGCCGGGCAGTTAACCGTTCTTGAACAACACAAGAGGTTTAATGTGCTTTGTTGCGGTAGGCGGTGGGGTAAGACTGTTTTAGCTGAGGAACTGCTTTTAGATGAGGCTGGCGATATGGGTTGTTTATCTGGCAACCCGGTTGCTTACTTCGCACCAACGTACCGGATGCTTATGGAAGTTTGGCGAACTGTTTTAGAAACTTGCAACGGTATTATCGTTAAGAAATCAGAAACCGAAAGGAGGATAGAAATTTACGGCGGCGGTGTTATTGATTTTTGGAGCCTTGATGATATTGATAGCGCCAGGGGTAGAAAATACAAAAGGGTAGTTGTTGATGAGGCTGCAAAAGTTTTGCATCTTAAAGAAGCCTGGAACAAAGTTATTCGTCCATTGCTTACCGATATGAAAGGAGATTGTTGGTTCCTTTCAACTCCAAGAGGTAAGAACAATTATTTTTACGATCTGTTTAAGTTCAATGAGCAGTATGATGATTGGGCATCGTTTCAAATGCCAACAGAATCAAACCCGCATATTGACCCTACAGAAATAGAACAGGCCCGCTTACTTTTAGACCCGCTTACATTCGCTCAGGAATATTTAGCCTCATTCGTTACTGAAAACAACAACGCTTTTTGTTACACATACTCACCAGAAAAACATAACAGGACTGTTACGATTAACCCACAATGGGAAGTTAAGTTATCATTTGACTTTAACAGGGATCCAATAACTTGTTTGGTTGCTCAGGATAATGGCAGCAAAATAAATTTCATTGAACAGATTAAATTACAGAACTCAAATATTTACGCTTTGTGCGATTACATAAAGGCTAAGTATGGAAATAACATGTTGATAGTAACAGGCGATGCAACAGGGCGTAATTCATCCGCTTTGGTACATGATAACCTAAATTATTTCAGGATAATTAAGGCGCAGTTAGGACTTGGAGATCGCCAAATGAGGCAGCCCACCAGCAACCCAACATTGATTGAAAACAGGGTATTGGTTAACTCTGCCTTTCACCACCTGGATATATCCATTGACCCAGTAAACTGCAAGGCATTGATATTCGACCTTGAACATGCAGCCGTGTTGCCGGACGGTAGTTTGGATAAGTCTGACCGTTCAGATATCACCAAGCAATTAGATGCTATTGACTGTTGTAGGTATTTTCTCAATACTTTTTTCAAACATATTCTAAAATTTGCTTAATTTAGCACTATGGCTTGCACCCGTTGTTACCAGGATTACATAAGCTGCGGCAATGAAACAATCATTGTTGCCGGTACACTTGAGGCTAATACTGCGTACAAGTGGGTGCTTACTACTGCAACCGGCGCTAAGTATTCAGCAGATGTTACCACAGATGCAAACGGCAACTTTACAATAACGGTTGTTGATCTGCCAAATGGTTTACTCAATCCTTATGCCGGGGAATTTACTTTAGAGATATTTGATAACACCGCTTACCAATGCGGCCCTGCTTCATGGAATGACAGCGCCTATTGCGATGCGTATAGCTGTATATCGTTTGATGTGCGTAATGGTGAACACGTTAAAAACTCATTGGGTTGTCCATGTCCTGAATAACTATGATAACAGTTTGTACATCTGATATACTTTGGTTCACACCGGTACTAAATACAATAGCTTGATATGGCCTGCTGCACATACACCATACAACCGTTTGCGTTAGAGTCAACAACAACGGTTCATTATGTCGGTGACCGGCCAACTATTGACGTGGTATACCTGCAAACGGACGGCACACTATTGCAAATGGGCGTGTTTACGCAGATAAACTTTACAACAACGGATGTTATTATAAATCATGGTGGGCCAGCTTCAGGATTAGTTAAGATACTTCAATGATTGAACGCATAATCATACTATCACTGTGTAGCATAGGCATCTGCTGCACAACATGGTCTGGTATGATATTCAACAAGGCCGCTGAAGCGATTGAAAGCTATATTGGTGAGTGGTGGTCTAAGCCTTTATTCGGTTGCTATGTTTGCGCAACGTTTTGGTGGGCACTGGCTATTGCGTTATGTTTAGGATGGCAGTGGTGGTTATGTGTACCGGCGATGGGATTTAGTGCGGTTGTTTCAATGATGCAAAATGATTAATTATGATATGGGTATTTGTAGCAATTGCGTTTTTTATAGGTGTGCTTAGTGGGTGGGTTTTAAAATATTTTATAGATGATTAACGGCTTCACCCTCATAGGCACATGCAACTGCTCAGGCACTAAGAATTACAAGTATGAGAAGAACGGCTATATCGTTTACCATGTTAAGAAACGAATGTTATACCATATCAAACATAACAACAATTACTTAGTAAAAAACCAACCACTTTCAACATTATGCAGCAAGCTAAAATCACTTGGTTTGATAGAGCAAGAAGATTGTTTAGGAACAAACTAAAACCTTTCCTTGTTGATGGGAAGTATAAAGTTATTCCTGCCTTCTCATTAGCAGGTGTTGACTACTGGATGTACGACAGTACAACAGAAGTTCCAACGGGTAGGTTCTTTGCAGCAATGGGTGTATATGCCGAAATGGATATGAACTGTGATAAGGAATATTTAGAGTCACACTGCAAGGCTATGGAGAAACTACTCAGCGATCCTAAAAAAATTTCACTTACCTACATCATGCAGTTGAATGTAAACCTAAAAGAGCGTTTAGAGTTAATGCCGATGCCTGATTACATTTACAAACTGGCGTCAGTAATATTCTTTGATAAAACAGAATCGCTTTATTCCTACGATTACGATTACAACAAACTAAAGATTGAAAAATGGAAAGCGTCCGGGGGTACGCTCGATTTTTTTTCGCAGACGCCGTTGAAAGAATTAGTTCCTGCATTAGCTATGCCAGAAAGAGATACCCAGACCTATTTGATGGTCACAAAGCTAATCGCAGAGACACACCGCAAGCTTCATACAGATATAGGGTCGGCAGAATAATACAGGACAGGTATAACCAGCTTTGTTCATTGGGTGACTTTGAACCGGGCAAGATAAATGAGTTAGAACGGTGTCCGATCATTGATTATTACATGATACTGAACAGCAGGATTGAACGGGCAAGGAAACAAAACGAGGCTAACCGTAAAAAATAACCGTTTGGCGGTTTGGATATAATGTTTAAATTTACACAGCAGAAGTTGAATAATTGAAATTAATAATGGTTAAAACCCTGTTATTCTTAGCGGGGTTTTATTACACATCTTGCCAGGGCCTTGCGCCGCCGCTTAATACAATCAATAACACCCCACTATGGCGCAAGAGGAAATTTTAATCCGGTTTGATGTAGACTACACAGAACTTGACAACGCAATAGCGTCACTTGAAAAGACAGGCAAACTTGATCCTAAAATAGCCGCTTCATTTTCCCAAACTAAAGCCGCACTCGTTTCCACTGCCACAGATACAAAAGGTTTAATTACTGAGTTTAAAAATGTAGCTACTACAGCAACCCGTATGGGTAAGTCTGTTGAGAATGCTTTTGGGCAAGGTGTGCAGAATGCTTTAGATAACGCCGGTGTAAGTGTTGATGAGTTTGCGGCGGCATTGAAGAAAGCTGATGCGCCGGTTAAGCGGTTAAAGACTGAGATGTTAGAATTGAAAGAAGCCATTGCCAGGATGAAGGCTGAGGGGAAGGACACGGGGGCGGAGTTTGATAAGTTGGTAGCAAGAGCAGGCCGGCTATCTGATGCCATTGGCGATGCAAACAAAGAAATTAAAAACGCAGGATCAGATACGAGGGGGTTAGACAATGTGGTAGGTAGTATATCTGCATTAGCTGGCGGGTTCTCGGCAATACAAGGTGCCGCTGCATTATTTGGTGATGAGAATAAAGACCTGCAGAAAACACTCGTTAAGGTTACCGGCGCAATGGCTTTAGCACAGGGTATTCAGCAGTTTTACAATGCTACCTTAAAAGAGGGATCACTTACTAAGTTAGCCGACTCTGTTGCGACAGGCGTACAAACAGCCGCTACAACGCTATATACTTTTGTAGTTGGTGGTGCCACTGTTGCCACTAAAGTATTCAGGGCCGCATTGATAGCAACAGGTATAGGGGCTATTGTGGTGTTGGTGTTATCGCTGGTATCGGCAATGAATAGTTATAGTGGCGCCACAACAACAGCCGCAGAAGAGCAGGAAAAGTTAGCAAATGCAACGGCCGCACTTAACCAGGCCTTATCAGATGAGATAGATTTTCTTAACGATGTTAGCGATCTGAATATATTACGGGCTAAAAATGCCGGGGCCTCACTGGCTACTATAACAGCGCTTGAACGTAAGGCATTAACAGATCGTATTGCGTTACGGACAAAAGAAATTGATAACGCTATTGCCAACGGATTAGCGATTAAAGAGATCGCTGATGCGCAGAGTAAAGATATTACGGCATTGCAAAAATTTGATCTTGAACAACAGATAAAGGCCAAAGAAGAGTCTATCCGCAATCAAAAAGACCGGGACGCTAAACTTAAGGCAGCACGTTTAGCCGCTTTGCAGGATGAACTTGCTGAACTTGAACGCCGGTTAATACTTGTTGATAAGAATACGCAGGAAGAGGTTAACATACGCAAACGTATTGTTGATAAGAAGGCAGATATTGAACTTGCCGGTGAGAAGATTACAGTCGCTAAAATTAATCTCATTCAGGAGCAATCTTTAAAAGAGCAGTATGACCTGCAGCAGGCGTTCAATGATAAGATGAGCGATGCTAAGTTAAACGCATTGATCAGTACAAATAAGGCGATACTTTCCGGTATTATTGAGGATGATAAAGAGCGTATGGATTTAGAGATTGAAAACCTGCAGGCGTTATCGCAGTTGGAAATTAATGCTGCTGCCGGTAACAAGGCTAAGATATTGGAGATCGAGGCTAAGGCTCTGAAGGATATCCGGGACTTAAAGAACAAGGCTATTACTCAGCAGTTGGCCGATGAGTTGGCTGCTACTGAACGGGCAAGGAATAGAGCATTAACTGCACTCAATAAGCAGGCTGATGATAATAAAAAATCACTACAGCAAAGAATAGATGCTGTTAATGCTGCTGCTGATATTGAATTGGGTGTGGTTGATAAGAAGATAGCAGCTAACGAGAAGTTAAAACAATCTGATGCAGACTACAATAAAAACCTACGTTTACTCAGCGAAGAAGTTATTGACATTAAAGAAAAACAGGCTGAAAAAATAAAATCCATCAATAAATCTGTGTCAGACGATGAGCAGGAAAATATCATTAAAACCGTTAACCTTATTGTTGATATTGCTTCACAGGTAGCCGGTATATTCGAGCAGATAGGTCAACTGCAAACAGATGCCGACAACGCAAGAATAGCTGCCAGACGTAAAGAGGTAGAAGATCAGTTAAAGGCAGGGGCAATTACTCAAAAGGCTGCAGAGCAGCGTCAAAAACAGATTGATGTAATGGAGAAGCAGGCTAAACGCCGGGCTGCCCAAAGAGAAAAAGATGCTGCCGTATTCGCCGCTGTACTTGCCATACCTCGTGCGTTCTTACAGGGCTTACAAACAGGCGGTATATACGTTGCTGCCATTTTCGCCGCACTTGCTGCGCTTGAGGCCGGTATCATTGCATCCAAACCAATACCACAGTTCTTTAGAGGTAAAACAGGTAACTATGAAGGCCCTGGTGTTGTTGCTGATATGGGCAGTGAGATCGTGGAACGAAAAGGCCGGATGTACCTATACACCAAACCAACACAAACCTATTTGGGTGCCACCGATAAGGTTTACACAGCCTCACAAACAAGGGCTATGCTGCATAATACCGATACAGGACGTATGCAGATACAGCAGGGTAGTTCAGAGAAGTTTGATTATGCTAAGTTTGGTGCAGCGATACCAAAGAATTCAATAAACATCAACATTGACAAGGATTTTATAAGCGAATCTGTTGCCAATGGACTACAAACCGTTAACTATAAAGACCGCAGGTACAGCAGCAAATGATGATTTCACAGTATAACCATATAGCCAGTTGATAGACAGCACCCACTATATAAACGGTATAGAGATCGACGAACCGCAGGGTTTCAGTGAACTTGTGCTATCAATAAATAGAGATGATAACTGGCAAGGTATATTCTTTGAAACATCAACTAAAGACCTGCAATTTTATGGTAATGGTGCTGCATTACTTAAGGCCGAAAAAGAAGCCAACGGATTAGCGGCCTCAGCGACATACCGTGTTGATGTTATCTGTGGTGAAACGGTGCAGGTAATTGACGCATCATTTGATTTTGGTACTTATGTAGAAAACTGTGGCAACTTGTGTACTGTTAATATCAGTATTGAGCAAACGGGTTGCACGATGCAGATGCGTAACCGGTATGAGCAGCCGGTGGATCTACAGAAAACAACAGCGTTCAATAACGTCACATTGCTCAGGGTGTATGATGGTTTAGATCGTACATTGGAGCTTACTGCCCAAAGTATTGCATTGATAAATGAGGCTGTAATGAGCGAATCGCCTATACAGGAGATAATGAGTAATAGCCCATTATGGACACCCGACCCGTTTGGCGATTACGTGGGTTACCTTGCCCCGGCGCTGCCTATAGTAAGAAACGAGTCAATGGGTATTTTCAATGCCTCAGCGATTATAGACCTATCAGAGAACGGGGCCGGTGCGCCGAATCAGCCGCCTTATCCATCGTTTCCAACAACTACAGGAACAGCTACGCTAACAACGAATGCGCTTTGTGATCTTGATGATACGGTTGTTACATTCAGGCTTAAAGGAACTTTAACGGGAGATATGAGCGCCGGTGTGGGTGCTTTTGTAAACCTTACGACAAAGCTATTTAGACTGCCCGCCGGTCTTGATGGCACCGTATCATCTAATTGGGTACAGGAGTACAGCAACGCATTGGCCGGAGTATTTGCTACAGGTTCAGACCCATTTGATACAGGTGTTATTACGGTGTCACTAACCGTCAGCCAGGGTGATTTTATTTATTGGGGAGTGTTGGTAGCGGCCCACCGGTTTAGCGATATCAACTTTTGGACGGTTGCGCAGGATCCTGAATGTTTTTTCAAGATAATCACTTCAGCTACCTGTGAGCCAACAGACACAGATGCCTCACTGGTTAATGAGTTTGGCAGCCGGATCATTGAGGCCATCACAGACGGATGTATGCCTATGAAATCAGACTACTACGGCAGGACTGACAGCGAGCCTTACGAATCTGATGTTGACGGATGTGGGTCGCTCAGAATGCTTACAAATGGCCTTAAAATAAGGAATGCGCCAACTACAAACCACTTCTGCTCATTAAAGGACTTCTTTAATGGGCTGCGGGGTATTGATAATATCGGTATGGGCATTGAGGATAACCCCAATATACCAAATACCAAATGGCTCAGGGTTGAACCTGTTGAGTACTTCTACCAGGATGTTAAGCTAATATCGCTGCCGTTTGTGCCGGAAGCTAAGGCATCTTTAGACCCGTCCCTTGCCGCTACCACCATAAACGTAGGATACAAAAAATGGGAGGTACAGAAAATTAACGGACTCGACGAGTATAATTCAAACAAGGTATTCCGCACCTCTTTAGATAGTATAAACCAACCGATTGACATTACATCAAACTTCGTAGCGGGCGGTTACCCCATTGAGGTTACAAGGCAACAATCATTTGCTGTTAGTGGTGCCGCTGATACATCGTATGACAATGAAACTTTTATTATCTGCGTTGACAGATCGGGCTATGACTTTATTGTAGAGAAGGATAATATTTCATCGCCTACCAATATGTTTAGCCCGGCTACTGCCTATAATTGGAGGATAAGGCCACTGTATAACCTGATGCGTTGGTTTAAATCAATCGCTCAGTCGTATGTGAACTTAAGCAATACAACTTCTAAACTGTTTTTTGCATCTGGCACAGGCAACTACATCGCTTCAGGCATGTTGCCAACGTATGAAGGGTGCAGGTTAGAAGATACTGTTATGGCTGAGAATTATGACTTAAGTAAAGATGAGTTTGAAGATATTGCAGATGCAACACCAATTTATTTGCCGCAGACAATGCAATTAACTTACCCGCTATCATTGGCAGATTACCTTACCATAAAAGCTAATCCATACGGGTATATTGAAGTTCAATGCGGAAATGGTAACTTTGAAAAGTGCTTTATTAAAAACATAAAATACAAGGTTTCAGATGGTGAAGCCTCATTTACACTTATAAAAAAATGGCCGTAACAATTATATCACCAACAAATTCTTTTGTCCGTTTTGACGAAGCGGCGGAGTCCGCCTTATGTATTTGGGGTAATATAAACTACTGCCTGCCGGTTTATGAGCAATCGGATGTTAGCTTTCAGTTTGTTATTGAAGGCACAGAATTGGAGATCGATAGCCTTTGTACTCAGTCAGGTGACGAGGTAACCGTATCACTTGTTGCAGAATGTAATGGCGATGATATTATTGTATTCACAGAAAAGCCAGAGCGGTTCAGATTATCTACTACACAGGTGCTTTATAACTGGGAGGAAGGTCTGCCAAACTTTACATCTGTTATCGCTGTTGAGCAGTGCTTTAGAATACAGGTGCTTATTGATGCGACGCCGTACGGTTACCCTGAAGAGGTGGTTAAGTTTTGTTCAAATTGTTTTGAGCGTATTGCATCGGACTGTTTTACATCGGTTGTTGAGTACGGTATGGATGAGGATGGCTTTGGGTTTAAGTATTGTCACGGCGGTAATTTACCATCAGGCGAACCGGACACTACAACTTGCGAACCTACGATAGTAACATTCGCATCTGTGGCAACGCTTGATATACCTTATACTGCTTTATTGAAGTCTAAGTATGGCGTATTCCCTACGGTGCAGACATGGGTTTACGATGGATCTGGGCAGTTGATAAACATGGGCGTTACCGTATCATTTGATACCTACCCGCCGACAATGTTACACTTCGATTTTGGAGGTAGTGCATCAGGAATTATAATTATAAGATAATGGCATATCGCAATCGCATACGACTCCCAATTACTTTCGGGCAGCCTCAGTTTCCGACTGAGCGCAATGTATTCCGTTTAGCCAACGGGACATCAAAGGTACAGTCAGTAGTTATCCGCAATACCTATGATGGCAAAACAGATCAGTTGCCAGAGGCATGGCACCGTAAGTTAGTCATTGCACTAAGCCATGATGACGTAAGTATAGAGAATGAACGCCTACTTAGTAACGTTGTACTATCTGGTGACTATACAATAAACTGGCAGGACTTCTTAAACTACCCTATTGCTCAGTCATTGTTTAAGGTTGAGGTTACGCCGTTTGATGCAACAAATAGTAACTGCCAAACCTGTGACGAGATGACTCAGTTATCACTTGTTGACGATCACACAGATGAAATTTGGGACGAGGGCACAACGCACGTTTATCCCGATGTACTAACCGATAACGATTCGATATGTTGCCGTCCTTATACTATCGAATTGGTAACCTACAATCCTTTGTACTTCCAGGATGTAACAATAAGTGCAGACGGAGTACTGACAGCCACTGTACGGGATCCATCGCCATTGCTTGATGACATATTCTTAGCTACATACAGGGTTACTTGCCCTAATGGAAGTTGGGATGAGGCAGACGTTTACGCCAACACAACAGGCAGCGTTATAAACTTCTGCTACCCAGCATTGATACCGTCTGTTATCTACATAAGCAGCACAGAGGTAGATATAAGTTGGGAGATACTTATTGGGCATGTACCTGCAAACCCATGGATATGGAACTTATATTTAAGTTCTGATTTGGGTACGTCAATACAGAACGGCACAGTAGCAGCAGCATCAGGTCTCATACACCTTACCGGATTAACGCCGGGCGTTGCTTATACGGTTGTTATAGTTTCAGATTGCGGCGGTGGTAATTATTCAAGCCCTACAAGTGTTCCGTTTGAGATAACAGAGTTTGCATCTCAGACCTGCGCTAACTTTACCGTAACGTATTTGCCCGTTGTTGACGATGCGCCACAATCAATATCGTATATGAACTGTGTTGGCGATATTGTAAACTTTGATTTGACCTTTGCGCAGGAAACTGATTTTTGTATGCTTATATTCAGTGGAGCAGAAACACCGGTGTATTTTGTTGCCTCATCAGTTGATATATCAATAAATTATGTAGGATTATGCGAGTAAACAAAGGTATTATATTGATATCCACCGGACACGCCTATTACGGGTTGATGGCCTATAACCTGGCGTGCAGTATTAAATCAGTCGAGGATGTGCAGATAGCTGTTGTATTCGATGAGGCGGGGCTGTCACATCTTACCGCTGAGCAGGTGCAGATGTTTGACCACAAGATTGAATTGCCATCAGAATACAGAACAGGATTTGGCGTTAAGTTGCACTTAGATCAGCTTACGCCGTTTACGCATACATTGTTTTGTGATGCCGATATGCTTTGGTTAGGCCGTAAGCCATCAGAATTATTTGACGAGTTGGCGGGTGCCGGGTTCAGCATAATAACAGAGGGTGATAGTGATAAGCCTAATCCAAAATATTACTTTTGGGCAGACGAAAAAGAGATAATGTCAGCGTACGGCGTAACTAAAGTATGGCAAACGAGATCGGAGGTATTGTATTTTGAGAAAGGTTGCAAGGTATTCACTAAAGCAAGGGAGTTAAAGCCTGAAGAAAAGCTAAAAACTATTCGCATGTTTGGTGAGTTTATACCGGATGAATTATATTTTAATATCGCTATGGCGCTACTTGGTGTTGATCCGCATAAGCCTAACTGGATGCCAGGGTATTGGGCAAGGTTGCACAGTGAGGTAATGCCTAATCTGGCATTACTGTATAAAGATTATTACCTGCTAAGTTTTGGCAGCAACGCAGCAAGCCCGATAATGAAGAGGTCTTATGATAATGTGATGCGTGTTGTATGTAACAAATTAAAATTACCGTATCTATTCAAATTAAAATCTAAAAAAGAATGGGCACCCGGACGCTTAAAAATATAACATAATGGCAAAGATTGAATTTACACCCGCTGAACTTAAACTGTACTTCACAGACAGGAAAAAATATTACTACTGCGATAAAGCGAGGCAGGCAGAGAAGGATATGCGTATCCATGCAGACGGGTTATTCCCTACTTTGCTTATTAATGAACGCCGTCCAAATGAGCCATTAACGGTACTTGAATACCGTAAGAAGATATTTGTGCCGGTTACTAAGCCATATTTTGATAAGATCGAAAACACTTTGCAAAAGATACGCCGGTCATCAGATTGGAGTATTAAATACCCTGACGTTTCATTTGATAGAATAGTAGATGGTGAGAAAATGAATGATTATGCTGAAAGTAACTACCCTGTTTTTGGCAGCTTGACCAATTGGTGCTTTTCACTTCTATTGCGTAATTACCTGATTGATCCTAACGGGCTGGTATTGGTATCACCAATGGAAATACCGGAAGAGGGCAATGTGCTATTAAAACCAGTTGCTACTATATTTAATTCCTGCGATGTTATTGATTATGTTGAAGGCGATTATGCAGTACTTGAAAACAAGGTAGGTTGTTTTTACTCCGTAAGCGGTGTTACTAAGCCTGGTAAAAGTTTTTACGTTATTACTACAAAGTCTATTCACCGTTACGATCAGGCTAATGGCAGGGGTGAATATTTTGAGTCTTTTATGTATGAGCATGGACTTGAAATACTGCCGGTGTTTAAACTTGGCGGTATTACGATCGATGTTTACGGCACCCACTCAATGTATGCAAGCCGGGTATCGGGAGTATTGCCCCGTTTCAATGAGGCGTTAAGGGAATACTCAGACCTGCAGGCCGCTGTTGTGCTGTCAATGTTTCCTGAGAGGTGGGAGTTTAGCCAAAATGAATGTGTTGCCTGTAAAGGCACAGGGCAGCGAATGGGCACACTTAATGACGTTCCATGTCAGGTTAGTTGCACTTCATGCCAGGGAGCCGGATATATAGCATCGGGCCCGTACAGTAAGACACTTATCAAGCCAGCCGCCGCCGATCAGCAACAAGTGCCAACGCCGCCAATAGGCTATGTAAGCGGCCCTGTTGACATTATTAAACTACAGCAGGAGAGTATAAAGAATCATATTTTTTCTGCTCTTGCATCTATAAATTTTGAGTTCTTAGCTGACACCCCGTTAAACCAATCCGGTACAGCTAAAGAGGTAGATAAGGACGAATTGAATAGCATGGTACATTCGATTGCTGAGGATCTTGTAAGGATAATTGACAAAGTGTATTACCTTATTGCTTTATACCGCTACTCAGCACAATATACCGCTGAGCAGATATATGAAATGTTGCCTGATATTGCTGTTCCTGAGAAATATGATATCCTTAGTGCTAAGTATTATGATGAGCAAATGGCATCGGCTATTAAAAACAAGTTAAACCCGGCCATCCTTAACGCAATGGAAGTTGCTTATGCAACAAAGGCTTTCAACAACGATCTTGATATTGCGCATTACGTTGGCTTAATACTGAAACTTGACCCGTTATCAGGCATCAGCGAAGATGATAAGATGAGCCGGTTAAGTAACAACGGTATTACGCAGCTTGACTATGTTGTAAGTAGCAACATAAATAAGTTTGTTGCAACCGCCGTTGAAACGATTGCCGGGTTTATGGACTTGGATATTGTTAAGCAAAAGGCAGCAATATATATTATGGCACAGGCGCAGATAGATGCCGCAGTAACGGACGTAATGCCGGTTGATGAGGTGCCGAACAATGGCTGATTTTAACGATATAATTAAGCAGATTAAAAAAAGCCTGTCATCATTTGACAAGTCAATACCTGCGTTACAATCGAAGCTGTATAAAGAACTTATTACAGAGATTAAGCGCCTCGATATTAAAGGTGAAAATATCGCCGTAACCGTCAAGAACTTATCCATCTTGACGAGCATTAAGAACAAGCTGAACAGGATAATACTGAACAAAGACTACGTTGCACAGATAAAAGAATTTGTTAAGTCATTCAATACTGTTTACGATCTTCAATTTGAATACTGGAAAGGCGTAGAAAAGACGTTTAAGCCAAAGCCGCTACTAAAGGCTATAAAGAATCAGGCCATAACCGATACCGTACAATCCCTTACTTCACAAGGTATCTCAGCCAACGTATCAGATGCCATAATAAACATACTACGTACTAACATTACAGCCGGAGGGTCGTACAGCTCACTTGCTGAGCAGTTACGGCAATCGCTTACCAATACACCCGAGAGTAAGGGTATATTAGATCGGTATGTTAAGACAATAGCCAATGATAGCATACAGCAGTATAACCGCCAATATACCCAAATAGTAAGCAACGATTTAGGGTATACATGGTTTAGGTATATGAATACAGATATTGAAACTACTCGTTGCTTCTGTGATAAGGCAACTGATAAAAATTACTTTCATATCAGCGAAGTACCTTTAATGTTGGAAGGGTTAGGCTGCGAAATTTATAAAAAAACAGGACTACCATACGGCATGATTGACGGCACCAATGCAGAGAACTTCTTTATTCGTGCGGGTGGCTGGAACTGTCGGCACAGCATACACCCGGTCGCTGAAAGACAAGTGCCTGGTGCAATAAGGGAGGCTGTGTTTATGACGGCTGCTTATAAGGCGTGGAAAAAATTAAGGGCATAATGTTTGGATATTCGCTACAGAGTATTATATTTGCCCTGTACAAAGTACGGCGCTTCGGCACTGGAAACATACATTAGCTCCGCTTCGGCGGGGCTTTTTTATTTCGGCCCGTCAAGTGTTATTATCTTACTCTGCTCTTTTACCAACAACTCAGGATCCACAGTATTACCCCACCATGCCACAGTAGCCGTATAGCCTTCGGGCACATCAATAGCGCCCCAATTAGCGCCATCCCACTCAGCAAACCCCCAATCATGGGTAACTACGCCTACTGCGTCTGTAATAGCCCATAGAACGTGCTTGAGGCCGATGTTTGTAGGTGATGGATTAACAGAGTAAAATAGTAGTTCAATTTTTTTCATACGCTTAGTTTATCCAGTCAAAATCAATGTGCCTTCGTTTTGGGTTTGTTATCGTACCTGCGGCCTGCTGATACCGCCATGTTTGAGCCTGTGACAAACCAATTATCGGCGCTACTTCGTATGACGTTTTACCTTTCAGCTTTTTTACCTTAGCCAACTTCTTTTTATCAAACGATCGGTATGCCATTAAACCGGTTTATTATTTTCATCTCTATTCGTAGAGTATATCAAATTCTCAGCGTTTTTGTGGATTAGTTTATACCCCTGTGGAAGTATAATAGCATCGTATTTTTCCTGCTCTTTGCCATTGAACTCAACACAAAGCAGCCAACAACCCAAAGCCTTTAAATCCATTTGAGGCAACACATCCAATTCCATGCCCTCAATATCAATGGAAATAAAGTCGAATTTATTATACCTCGTCAGACCAAGCAAGGTAGCGAAGTTGATACATGGGACGGTCACAGGTGTAAACGTTTCTGTTTTCCATCGCTCCAATTCACTGTCTTTAACTGATGACAGTAACGCAACATCACCTTTGCCTAAATGCTCTCCTGATTCGTGCAAGATTATTTCGCCGTTGTATGAGCCGATAGCAGCGTTAACAATGTCGCACTTGGTGTTTTTTTCATACAGGATTTCAAGCCTTGCTATTGCTTTAGGCGAGGCTTCTACTAAGCAGCCTGACCAGCCATTTAAAGCAAGCGCCATTGTATTGCTTAATGTTATTCCATCGTTAGCGCCAAGGTCAAGGAAGGTTCCTGTAGTACCATCGAAATAGCGTTGTATTATCTCCTCCTCATTGTTTTGTGAATACATATATTATGAATATTATTTTTTATAAAAGTAAACAACCCCGCCGCTACCTTCAACTTCAATTAACTCAGGCAACTTGAAAAAATAATCTTTAACAGCCTTAGCGCAACCAGGCAAAGCATAGTCATCAATAATGATAACCCCACCCGAAACAACTTTCTCATAAAGGTACTGCAAACATACAAAGGTACTTTCGTAAAGGTCACCGTCAAGTCGCAGTAATTTTATTGGGCCGGTATCATAAACGGGGAGCGTATTTGAAAACCAACCTGGTACTAAAGTAACCTTAGCCATACATACGCCAGCTTGCTCAAAATTGCTGCGTACATTCTGTATTGAGTGAACCGTTACGCCGGATGATTTTAACCGATGTTTTAATGGCGCTTTGGTATCGTGTGTTATTGCCCCAATACCAGGCTGCTGATCATCGTAAATACCAGCCATTGGGATTCCTTCAAAACTATCAAAGCCGTAAACACGCTGATCTGTTAATGCCATAACCATAAGCTGCGCCCCTGCACCTACTCCGCATTCAACTAAGCAGCCGTTAAGATGGCGTACTTCTTTAGATAGTTTATAGGTATTCTGTACCGTGTTAACAGTAGAATACGCCATTGAAACGATTGTATTTAATTGGTCAATCCCCATACTGTAAATACGTTTTTTCTGTTACGTCTGCCTTAGCCGCTATTGCGCCGTAAGGTAATAATTTATAGCCGGCCTGAGCGAATATAACAGACATAACTGCCTGATCGTGGCGGTGTGAAACGAAGTCTTTACGCTTACTGCCGGACGTTTCAAAGCTACCCATTGTTGACTGTCTGCAAATTTCAGCGAAGATGGCACCCGCTTTATCTCTTGTAAAATCAAACCCTATTGCGCCTCCCCAGGTTTGCGGCATAAGGCGTATTTGTTGCTCATTGACGTTAAGGTTCTTGACTGCCACATCTGATATGTACTTCCATAATGGGTGCCCTAAATTATCAAAGGCTATTATGCCATCTTCACCAAACAACTCTACTGGGTTACGCAGCATGCGAATTGAACTATCGAGCCATATAACACGGTTATAGCCATCGTGGTAAGCCCTGCTAATAAGGTCAAACTTAAACTTGTAAGGTATAACATCATTGGGCGTGCAGTAATCAGGATAGGCTTTATACAACCGTACATCATATGGCCAATTACCAGCCAATGACTTTTCAAGATTAATAGACTTTTCCGTGTAACGCTCCCTGCCATCAACAGCAATACTGATTAGACAGGTACGGTATTGCGTTTGTGGGGTATCAGGTTTGAATATCTTATCGGCCTCGCTGCCTTTCTCACTGTGGTTGTATTGGGTGAGGATCATGTCGCTATGCGATTCGCTGTTAACACGCTTCAATACCCGTACCATCCAATCCCAATCGTCATTGTGTATAAGGTCGGTGTTAAATTGTTCCCGTTTAGCATGCTCACTTTTTACAGGGCAAATATGCCAAGGTGTTCGGGGCGTAGTACCGTGTGGGGTCATTTCGGTATTGGTAGCAGTAGCGAGCTGCATATCAATAATACCCCAATAGTGATCGTTTTTAATAAGCGCCCTGAAGGTAATAATATCCTGACCTTCATTGCAAAGCCTCACCAATGTTTCGATATAGTTAGGCGTTACGCTGTCATCGTCATCAATAAAACACAGGTATTTACCCCCAGCCCTCTGTACTAATAAATCACGTTTGCCACCGATTGACAAACCGCCTTCAGTAAATTTTACGCTGTCATCAACAAGGATTTCAACACTGCCGAGTGTTGGGTGAGTACGGTTAAGATGTGTAACCTGAGTGTATAGGTCATCGAGTAAGGCAGTAAGTTTGTTACGGCGTTCGGGGATGGAGGGGATTAAAATTGAAAGTATCATGGACAGTGACGTATTAAGGTGGTTAAATAAACTAACCAAAAAACACATATAGCCGACACCAATATTATTATTATGTCTTTTTTATTCATGTGTATTGTTTATTATGCGTTTGAAATCTGTAATGATACATACAAGGCACGATGCTATACTCCGTTGCACATAGCGGCGCAACACGATCCGAGTACCATTTATCTTCAGCGTTTGACTTATCAGGAAACCCTGCCTGCAATGCTATTGACCGCTTAACCCCTGTTATGTGGTTTGTCTTACGCAGGTAAACGTGCTGCCAGCCGTTTTCTTTTATTGTTATATTCTCATAGTTCTTACTTAGCCTCCACTCAATTTTATTCTGACCGTTGGTTGTTATGTAACCAACCATTCCAAAACAATCACAGTCGGACTCACAGGCTTTCAGCAACTCAGCAATATAGCACGGTTCAATTAAATCATCGTCATCAATGAAAATTATGTACTTACCTATAGCAGCTTCAAGTAACTCCTGCCGTTTTTTGCCTGTTGATTTTTGGCGTTCATCAATGTTGGTTAATACTTCGATGCCTTGTGTATCGCCTATTTGACGGTGTAGTTCTTCAAGCAATGAGTTGAGGGCAACGGCTCTTGAACCCAATGAGCATATAAGTATTGAGAGTATCATTTAATATCAAAGTTAATGGCTTTCCTTCTATTGTATGTTGCCTCATCTTCTTTCCAAAAAGATTCTGTATGTACTCCTAAAGCATCCTGTTGCTGTAACCCCCACGCCGGATGATTGTGATTGAACAACCTGCGCTTAAAAAACTTATACCTGCCTAACAGCTTCGCAACTTCTTGTTGCTCGTTATCGCAAAACAGTGACTTATATTCAGGGTTGTAAATGTAACCGAAGCGATTGTAATACTTACGATCCATTATAGCCATTGTGATCAACGCAGCCCCTGCGGCCTGGTCTGGGTAGTGCATAAGCACATCGCCTAAAGGTAGCGTTGCGTAATCGGCTAATATTTGTAAGTCAAAACCGTGTGATATGAACTCCATGTCATCGGACATGTTGATAAGGATGTCCCAATCCTGGAATAAAGGCATATCACGGTTGATGGCATTTATTTTATCTGTTGAGGTGCCGTAGGTAATAAAGGTATGCGGGTATGATTCAATGCGACTGCGTACATCAACATTAAACATTGTTTCATCGTCAGTATCAGCCGTTATCTGTATCTCGTAATCTGTATGCAGCATCATTGACTGCATGTTATCAAGGCACTTGAACAGTCGGTCGGGGCGTGAACGGGAGGCGAATTTGTATAGGATTTTCATAAGCCCAAAATATTTTTTATCCTGTTTTGTATTTCAGCATCGAGCAATTTATACACCTCAAAAGTCGTAGCATACAATTCCGAATTACTATGATAAGGGTTGCTGGCTCGTTCTATCTGCTTCCTACAATGGTCGTGCAGCAAAATTAAATCCGATACAGATAGTTGTTTTATTTTGTCGTTATCCATGTTGCATTAATTTACGTGTCTTGAATCCCCAATATGTTTAATATACCTATCTGGCAATATACAAGCCTTAAAACCCATAGCCGTATAAACCTTTGCAATATCGGCCTCCGATTTCCAGGGTTTAGCAGGATTGAATACTGTATGCTGACCAAATGGCGCAATAAGATCATAGTCTGCTTTGCGTTTCAATGCAGGGTTAAAGCGAATACCTGACCAAAGTTTACCGGCGGATAGTATGCCGTAACCTGATTGCCATTTTATAGGATGCACATTATTCTCTTCCAATGGCTGCAACCATACCTGTAAAATCTTTTCATCCGTCTGCAATATATCCATAGACTTCTCAATAAACTCAGGCTTTAAAAACTCCCAATCATCTTCTAAATTCATGCAATACTCGGTTTCTACTTTTGACCACAATACATCAAGTGCATATATTTGTCCTTTACGTTCTCTTGGTTCAATCCATGTTATGAAAGGATAAAGTTTTTTTAATTCAATCGGTATGCCATTGCCGCTATCTTCATAAACGTAGAACGCTGCAATAGGGTATGTATTATGCAGCACAAAACTGTCAATCGTTTTTCGCAACAGATCAAAGCGGTTGCAGGATGTTAATATTACTGTGACTTCAGAGGATTCCACCAGCCTTAAATTTAGGTATTGGTTTAGATTGTATAGAGGCTATATCTATAGCACCCATAAATGCAGAGAACGCCATTTGGCTTAATACAAGCCTCCTCTTTTGCTTATTCATTGGCCTACGATTATACGATTTTATAAAAACATTTCTTTTAACCTTACCCGTTATTGGTAATTTTTTAACTAACTCGACCAAGCTTCCTGCGGTTTTTAAAACTGAATACGCAAGCGTTAATTGCTTTTCCTTTACTCCACCGGCTTGCACTTGTTGTTCCATTCTTTTATGATTTTATAAACGGTTAAAGCTATTGAATATTGATTTGTTTTTCGATGCTCCTTTTCTTTTAATTGCTGTTGAAGCAATATTTTTCTAACATCTTCAGGTACATCTTTTAAAATAAGGTCAGCCATTTACCTATATATTTTATATAAAAATAGTATCGTTTTGTCAAATAACAAAATTAATTTTACCCTATGGCAAAACAAATACTTGTAAAAGTTCCACTAACCACCAACGGAATTGACATCGTTTTTGATGAGAACGACAAAAGAACTTACACCGAGTCCATACTTTTAGATGTGCCTGGGCCGCAGGGGGCAAGGGCTATACTTGAAAAAAGGAACACTACCCTGCCGAAAGGGCTGCAGGTTATAATTACTGATTATGTGGAGCCAGGTACTGAGCCTGTCGCTAAAGCAACCAAAGAAAAATCCATCGCATGACAACTTTAAACATTATATACTGCTCAGGATGTGGTAAGCCGACAAGGCCAACCCGTCCAAGACCCCGTTAAAAACAACTTATGACAATAGGCGAACTTATAAACAACTTGAGCCAAAAGGCCGGCATTGCATCTGATGACGTAAAGTTAAAGGCATTGCTGGCATCTCCTGAATTGGCTACCGTACAAGTTGATGACGCTATTGTTACCGCTATTGATAGTGGATTATTGAGTATCGAGGCAGCTAAAAACAATCACCCTGCAATTAAAAATAAATATTTTGCTGATGCTTATGATGGCATTGATAAGCAGTTATTGAAGCTAATTGAAACTGATACTTTTGATGCTGCTGATGTTGAAGAGATAAAGGCTGAAAAATCCACAAGCAAAAAACAGGAACTTATTATTGCCAAGTTGAAGATAGCCGCTAAGTCGGCCAAAGGCGCAGACAAGGACGCCATCAACGCTCAACTTACCGCAGCGCATGAAGCTGCAAGATTAGCAAAGGCAGAAGTGGAAACGGTGCGCAGTGAATACGAAGGCAAGATATCCGGCATCCAACTTAAGGCAGCGATTAAAGCCGTTTTCGGCAACTACAAAACTATTTACGATGATTTACCGCCGTCTGTTAGGACAGCTACAATGGAGGCTATCATCAATCAAGGACTTCAGGATAAAAATGCAGAATTGAAAACAGATGAGAATGGTAATTTACTGCTTATTGGAAAAGACGGCAGTAATGTATTCGGGGCAAACCATACTCAATTAACACCGTCAAGTTTTCTTGACCAAACTTTCGCCCCAATTCTAAAAGTAAGTGGCCCCCCCAAAGGGCCAGCAGCACCAACCAGGCAACAGCCAACCATCAATACGAAAGTAGAAGAGGGTGCTGAAGCGATTGTTGATTCTATTAAATCGCATACTGAGAAGGTTTTGGCCGGAATGACCGCCAGGCCGTCTATGGTGTGATTTACTCATTTACATTTTAAATTTTACTACAATGCCAAACGGATATTGTCCGGCGCTACTCAAAACTATTGAGAGCATTGCCGGCGAAAATGCTCCGTCAAGGAAGTTGCACGTTGCAGGATTTTTGGCAATGACGTTCTGTTGCCAGAACAGCAGCGTTTCACCCTTGCAGGATTCAACTGGCCCAGACGGGCAACAAAGAACGCTAACGGTCAGCTACACCCAACGCCCGGTATTAAGCCAGGTGCAGACGGAAGATGACTGTGATATTAATAACCTACCCACTAAATCAGAGTGGGGTCTTGGCCCCTGGAGGCATCAGCAGTACAGCTTCTTTATTCCTGACAGCCTGATACAACTGTATTGCGCTGAGTTTGCGGAGTCGGTTGCTGTTGGCAGACCCGCAACAAGGGTAATGCGTGAGCATTATGATCGTATGTTGGAGGGTGCCAATATTGTGCTTAAAGCCATAAACCGTGACATCGTTACGCTTGCCGGTACACAATTCGGTCTGAATGTGGTAACGCACTCAGCCGCTGCCCGTACAATCAACATTGCGCAAACGCCTATCGTTGATCTGGCTGCCGGCATACCACGCCTGTTGCAGGATATACAGGACAACGAAATATGCGGTACGCCGTGTATGGTTGGTGGTGGCCTTATGGCTATCTACGAAAAGGTACAGATGGCGATGTGTTGCAACAACGCCGGGGTTAACATGCAAAACATGGGACTGCCTTCACTGTATTTTGACAAGGACACACAGGACATCTGGGGAACTAACCACTTCGGCCTTTTTGCACCAGGGTCTGTTAAGTTCATCAGCCGCAACAAATATGAAGGCCCGTATGCAGGTGATAAGGGATCTTCTATTTTCTTCACAATGAGGCTACCGACTGCTGAGTTTGGTTGCGCCCCTGAGTGTTTAGACGACCTGGTATTTGATGTGCAGATGAAGTACATTGACTGCCCTACGTCTTCTACCATTAACGGATCAGCAACTACCCTCAACAGGGGTTGGCAGGTTATCATCAGCAAGGATTACAGCTTGTGGGTACAACCACAGACTGCATATCGTGTTGACGATCCTTTGTTCCAAACAAACGGCGCTTTACGTTATGTATTAACCAATACCTAATGGATTGCTTTATTGACTATATAGGTTTGTCACTATGCGCAGGGGCTTATTCGGCCCCTGCCAGTGGCATCTATATTAACAGCCTGCCGGGGCTTAATATTGAAAGCATTGATAAGGTCGCAGATCAGGAACAGATAAACTACCTCGGTGTGTGGCGTGACGTTAATACCAACGCCGTTCAGCAGTTTAGAATTGATGTTATTGCAGAGATGCGTAAATGCTATGAGTTAAACTGCGACTGTGATTATGATGCTTTAATATGCGAAAATTTAGAAGTTCTTACGCAATCGTGGAAATATCTACTTGGTATATGGTTGTTGATATTCCGTATCAACTCTAACAGGCTAAACAGGTTTACCACAGTCAATATTGAACAGGCTAAAGAACTAAAAGACTATTACCAGGCCGAGTATGATAAGTTCTTAGCACAATCAGTTCTTTGTATGGATATTAGTTCATGTGAGTTATGCTGTGGGGGAAATCCCCAAACCGTCACGTTTTTGCCTTAATACATGGCTACCGTAACCGTCATAACGAATCTTAACGCAGTTGCAGGCCGCATACGCAGCAGTTTTGAGTTGCTTAAGGATAAAGAATACCTATTGCGTCCATTGGCGATTGAAACAATACCGTTGATGAAGGAAAGGATACATGAGAAAGGGCAAGCATCGGATGGTAGTCAGATAGGAACGTACAGCGCAGGGTATATGGTAGTTAGGACTGGCAACTATAAGAATGCAACAAAGAAAACGGCTGGTGCTTTTAAAAGAGGCAAAAATGCGTTCTCTATTGTAGCGACAAGAAAAGAAAATTTGAGGCCAAAGTATAACAGGTCTTCAGACACTAAGGTTATAATTAGCCTTACAAGGCAGCTTGAAAATGACTACTCAGTGCAAGCAACAGGTAAAGGTTATGGCATTGGTTTTAATAATAAGTTGAATAAAGAAAAGGCATGGTGGGTAGAAGAAACTTATAACAAAATTATCTTCAACTTGTCCAAAAGTGAAAAGGAATATATTAACGAACGCCTGCAGGAGTTAACTGACCAGGCGTTTAACCCTAAATAATTGCAAAGCAGCATACGCAATATCATCACATTAATAAATCAGTCCATTGAAGGCATCTTTAAAGGAGGTAAGATATACGGCATTGCTACACTTGTAGAGCGAGAAGGCAAAGGGCAGCCAGTAGTGGATGAAACGCCGGTAAGCTATGATGACATCTTCGCCTTTCAACTATACCACAGGCTTGGTAATGTAGGTATAACGTACAAACCTGGCTACGGTAATACAAGAACAACGGTTAATACATTTTCAGTATCAGCCATTGTTTTCAACAATGAGCAAATAACGAAGCTAAAGCAAGATGAGATTGCAATGATCTTGCAGTCTGTTTTAGCGGCTTTAAATATAACTTCAGTTCTTATACTGCCGACACAAATTATCCTGAATAGTCAGCAGGTATTTGCAACTGAATACAAGGGTGTGCCGTACTCTTTAAACGAGTATCAATCACTGATGCAAATTAATTACACGGTTGAAATAACCTTTAAAGGGAATTGTTTTGACCTTTGTCCTGAAGATTTTAATAAATGCTCTGGCACTAATTAGGGGCATAAACAAATTTAAAATTAAATAAAATGAGCGTATATTATCCAACGGGATGCGATGACTTAGTTCCGGCCCATGTATGCGATCCCTGCGAAGAGATCGAGTTGGGTCGAATCAGGAGCATTGCGTTCATCAAAAACACATTCGACTTTGTGGATCCATCCTCGCCTACCGAATGGCGGGCTGGTTTCCTTGCCGGTGATATCATATTGATACCACAGACTAAGGGCACCTTCGATGGAGGGGCAGAAGTTGAAGCACCGGGGTACGGTGATCAGTCAACCAGGTTGACAGGTTACAACTTCCAGTTGCAGTACCAGGATCCTAATTACAGGAATAACTGTAATTTCTACAACACATTAAAAAACAGCCGGGCTTATAAGGTGGCTTACCGTACAGAAACGCAGATACATATTAGCGATACCACTGTGCAGGTTATACCTAAAAATCCGGTGCAGGATGACACTACAACAGAAGTAGTTTGGGACGTTCTTGTTAAGTGGTCAGGCAAAGACTTGCCTTGCCCTTACGATGTACCGGCTGACATCTTTGATGAGTGTACTTATGAGACTTAAACATTAACAACGGCTGGCTTCGGTCAGCCGTTTTAACTACTGGCTATTTGCTTAGCTGGTTTAACTTATGGCAATGAAAAAAATATTAAAAAGGATATCGCTGGTTATATGTATGCTGTGGGGTGTTGCTTACGGGCAGACTATCGGCTACCTGCGCTATGACAGCGTAAAGATTTACAAGAACGGAGGCACATCTGAGTTGATACTTGAGAACGCTACTAAGGGAGTTACCGGCGGCGTGTTGGTGAATACCTGGGACGGCAGGACGGCGTTTACATTGACGCCATCGCTGACAGGTTTTTGGAAAACAACAGGTAATGCAGGAACAACAGCAGGAACTAACTTTATTGGAACTACGGATAATGTTGATTTGGTTTTAAAAAGAAATAGCGTTCATAGCGGAAGAATTGGAAGTAGTAATACATCGTTTGGTTACGCCTCACTTAACTTAACAGCCACAGGTGTTAATAATAGTGCGTTCGGGGGGTCTTCGTTAAACGCATTGACAACAGGAAATGGCAATTCTGTGTTTGGACTTAATGCAGGTCAGTTTATTGATGCAGGAGAGTATAATACCGCAATAGGGCATAGGGCATTAGAAAATAATGAGATTGGCGATTATAATACTTCTTTAGGGTATTATTCAGGGTATAATACTGGAACAACAACAGCAAATAACAACTTGTTTTTAGGAAGTTATTCTGGCAAGTATATGACAACAGAAGCAAACAGAATTTTCCTTAATACCCTTGACAGAACAGACAAAGAGGGTGATACAATATCATCCCCAATATACATAGCGCAACACGCAACAGCAGCCTCACAGCGACTATATCTAAACTCCCGTGTATTTGCTCCTTATATTCCCAACACAGTAACAGCCAACTCTCTTTACTACGATGCAACAACAAAAGAATTTAGTTACGGTACAGCAGCTACGGGCACTGTAACAGGTACAGGTACAGCCAATCAAGATGCCTATTGGATAAGTTCAACCGCTATCGGAGGGAGTTCGTTAAAAACCTTTGACCCTACATCTAATTTCAGTCAGTTAATAAAAGGGGCAAACGGAGGTGGTATTAAAGTTGGTGGATATAATGCAACCATAGGAGGAATATGGTCAGCAGCAGTAACGCCATCAACCGCCAATTATTTTATTGGTGGGGATGCCAACCACACTTATATCAATTCGCCATCAGGGTCTACTTACATATCATCATCAGGTGTTGCTAAGTGGGTGTTTAATTCATCAGGACACTTTCTTGCATCGACCGATAATTCATACGACATAGGAGCAAGCGGAGCAACGAGGCCGAGAACGGGATATTTCGGGACTTCGATAAATGTGGCAGGCGCAACATTAACTGGCACTACTTTTCAACTACCAACATTCACTTTACAAAATAGCAATGCCGTTCAGGTTATGTCAAGTTACGATAATGTGTATGCTTATATTATGAGAGCGTTTACTGGAAGAACTGACGTTAGTGGCACAAAGACGTTGTTGACAGTAGGTGAGAGTTTTAGTTGGCTTCCTAACGCTGCCAATACAGCTACATACTCTAACACGCTCTTTAATTCAACACTAAATCCGGGAGTATCAAATAGTGGCGGAACTTTCGAGAATGTAAAATCGAAAGTTATAGAAACCACTACCACCGGTCTTACCGCTCGTTATTTATATTCCGGTTACTCTGGCGTAGCAGGTACAACCCAAAAGTTTTATGTAAATACCGTTGGCGATGGGTATTTCGCTGGCAACGTAGGCATAGGTACTACTTCGCCAAACAGCACATTACATACAAACGGTTCTTTCGCTACTGCTTACAGAGCAATAACAGCATTAAGAACTTTGGACGGCACTGATTACACTATTGAAGTAACGGCTAATACTTTCACGGTTACGCTTCCGACTGCGGTAGGTATAACTGGACGTATATATGTAATAACAAATAGTGGCAGCGGTGTAACAACGGTAGGAACAACTTCATCACAAACTTTTGCAAATGTACTAACAACACCTACAACATTATCATTAGCACAGTATTCAACAGTAATGGTTCAAAGTAACGGAGCAAACTGGTTGAGATTAACCAATTTATAATGTACCTAATAAAAAACAATAAAGACAAAACAATATACTCTAACAAGTACATCTCACTTGCAAGGGTAGAGATGAACAAGTTAGCGGAAAGCAAAAAGAACGGTACTTGGACGCTGATTAATAAGAGTGGGGAGAATACGATTGAATTACAAACTATAACGAATAAATTTTAACAGAATGGAACCAACAACAGACAGGGAGATAATGATAAAGATGGACGGCAAAGTTGACCGTATGTGTGAAGCTGTGGAGAGGTTAGCCGATTCAGTAGAGAAACTGGAAACGGTAAAGTTTTTAGATCATGAAAAGAGGTTAGCCCGTTTAGAGAAAAAAGATAATGAGTGGGGAGGAGTTTATCGTTTCTTTGTGATTACAGCACTGGCTATAAGTGTAGTTACAGGGTTAATATTACTGGCAAATAAATTTATGCACTAATGAACGTATCAGAAATAGTTTATTTAGGTACAGCAGGTATGCTTACATTGTCACTGGCAATTATATTCATTGTGCTGTGGGCTGCCCGTTCAATTAATCGTTTCAAAAAATTTGCGGAGAAAAGAGATGAGCATTACATGAATAGACTTGACGGTTTAGAGGCGATAATGAGGACGGAGTTTAAATCAATGTTGGAGATACTTAAACAATAAAACTAAAATTATATGTTAATCAATTTAATTGCAGGTTTACTTGGATTGGTATTTATGACATTACATAAAATGCAATCAGTAAAAAAAGATTTCGCAGTAGCTAACCAGCCATTTGTTGTAAACAAGTTTTTCAAAGATGAGCTGATAGGTATCTTAATGAGCCTAACCGTTATTGTTTTGATGGCAATAACAGTAAAGGAGTGGATAAAAGTAAAGCCTATCGTCGCTGATTATGTGACTGTCATATTCGCCCTTGGCGGCGCAATAGGATCGTGGGCGTTCCTTTTATTTTTGGGAGGTTCAAAAAAGTATATCCGCAAAATCGTTGACGAAAAAACCAACATCGCTGACGGCATAACAAAACAGGATTGATTGATTTCAGCAAAATATTCACAAAGACAAATGCTATTATTGTTTTACTGGCAGTAATAGCGTACCTGTTGATATTTCACTATAAAAATTAATTATGAAAATACTCATAGCCATCATAGCCATTGCGCTATCATCCTGCAGCACAACAAACAAACACAAGGTTATTACAAAGACCTCTACCGATAGCGTTTCTATTGTCAAAGAAACTGCTGTTAAGAATACTGACAGTACCGGCGTAAAGAAAGCCAATGTTGTTGTAATTAAAGAAGGTGAGGGTAGCTACGAGAAGGAAACTATTTTTGAATTTCCCTTAACGTCAAAAGAAAAGGCTGCTGAGTATTTCCCCGTAAAAATAACCGT
>OFRM01000190.1_pt1 | contig 27687 bp, 43 predicted proteins | sample 1543101 | NCBI WGS metagenome assembly OFRM01 (sample SAMN07774223, study PRJEB24372) | wastewater metagenome | isolation source: Exp Tend VB 0WW | collected 2016-02
TAATATCCCCGCTCTCGATACTCGCTCGAATGGTGTTGTAATTTTGCCCGTATTGGCTTGCCAGTGTCTGCGCATCCACGCCGTTTTTGTGTGCGTTAGCAAACAAGCCGGTCATATCATTAAAGCCCTTATCCCCCGGCTTTTTGCCAGTAAGACTAAACGCTATAGCTTGCCCCGCGCCGATATCCTCGGCCATTGATGGCGCTGCTTGATCGTATTTGTATGTATTCGGATCTTTTCTAAACTGTTCCGGCGTCACTGTATAATTGGTTCCCGCCGCAGTTGGCGCATTTAGCCCGCCCAACTTGTTCAGCATCTTTTCGCGTGTCTTTCCATCGGTGTAGTTTTTAGAATGCCCGACGAATGGCCCTAGTAGACTTAGGCCAAATGTAGGAAGTGCAAGCGCTGCCGCTTCCTTCCAGTCCATTTTATTCCCGGTTGCAAGATCCTTGATTCCTGTTGCCTGCGCGTATCCAGTTGCCGCACCAGCGGCGATACCGGCGGCGGGTAAGAATGCCCCGGCAGTTGTGGAACCAAGTAGCGTAGGCTCTGCGCCAGCTGCGAATGTTGATCCCATTAGACCTGAGCCGCCCGCATAAGCCGGTGTTCCGCCAGCCATAACGGGTGCCGCTGGAACCGGTAGCGCCGGGCCGATACCAGCAAAAGGCGCACTAGTGGCACCGCCAGGCCCGTATGCAGATGCGGCACTGGCCGGAGTAAATGCCGCGCCAGTAGTTGCAGCAGTTGGCCCCGCGGCGGTAGTTGCCTGCTGTGCTGCGTTAGAAACAACGTCTGTGGGTTTGGGCTTGCCCATACCGAACAAACCCGTGACGCTATCCGCAACGCCGCCAACAAAACCTTTGGGATCTTTTGCAAAGCCAGAAGCTAGGCCAAGGGCCGTGGCGCCCGCAGCAAGCGGTGCGACTTGTTCCCACATACCGGGCTGTTTCGGCGGCGGCTTAGTTATGCCCGCATTCTGATTGTAGTCCGATGCTACTTGCTGATTCGGGTAGTAAGTGTCGTCGGCGCTATAAATCCAATAGCCGGTAGGATCTTCGCCTTGGTATTTTGACCCAACCGGAAACGGATATTTGCTTGGGTTTTTACTCCACCCGCTAGTATCCGGCCCTTCTACATATCCTGATGCCATTTAGCTCACCGTCCAATTAGATCCAGTCCAGTTAATCGAAGGGTATCCGCTGCCGTTGGCGTCTGCCGCGAGGTCAAGAACCTTACCGGCATTGAACCGGCCTAGCGCCGCGTTTCGTAGGCGTGCGGCGGTCGACATAAGATCCTCGGAACCAAGCCCGCGCGCCTGAAATAGCTTCGCGCGTAATTCAGCGATCACAAGTTCTTCATCAAATACTTGAAAATCGGTATCAAGCAGCGCCGTTTCGTAAGCGATATCTTGGAACGTCCAATCAATCGTATTGTCTACTTGCAGTGTTGGCGTCCATGTCAATGAAACGGATGCGGACTTGCCGCCTACTTCGCAGCGATAATACTGCGAAGAAATAAGCACATAATCGCCTTCTTGGTAGACCGTTTGTCCGGCCCACGCTGGCGACGAATGATACTGATAGGTGACGGTTCCACTTGTAAGATCAACCCCTTCCGTCGTGCTTGTCGGCGTGGTGCTTGCAGATGTGCCGCCAACCGTAACGCGGTAAAGGCGGGTGCTGCCAAGGAAATAATCACCGGCTTTATAAAGCGTTGTGTTTGCAAACGCAGATGCGGAAAGCGCAAGCCAGCGACAGCTACCATCCTGCCCCTCACCAAATTCCATAGTTGGGCGTGTTGTTCCTGCCGTGTCGGTTCCCGAATCGGTTTTCTTGTAGATTATGCCGTTTGCGCTGCGATAAATATTTTGCGCGATGGCCGCTTCTGATGCCGTCCACGGCGGCGGCTGTATCCAGTTCTTGCTGATGTAATCAAATGGGATGGTAGACCCCGCATCGCTATCGCCCGGAATTGGATTGACCTTGAACTGACTTCCGCCCGTCCCCGATAACCTAAAAGCCTTGTTATTGCCGCGAAAATCGACGCCGTTAACGCGGATACCCCAATCGGTGTCAGTTGTCGGGCCGCTAACTAGCCAGGAATTTGTTCGGTCGTAGCAGGTGTAGGGAAGTAGCCTATAGAAATCTAACGGCAGGTCGTAACTTTCTTGCCCGGATACTAGCCGCACCTTGAATGTGCGCTTTAGCTGTGACCACGGGCCTAGCGCCCGCAGTTCTTCACCGGTGGAGTAGAATAAGTGGAGTAGTTGAAGATCGGAGGCGTTAGTTGATCCGACAAGACTAGTCGGCGCCGTTACGTTACTGCGGTAACAAGCGGTTGAAACCAGTTGTAAAACATTGCGGGCCACATCTTACGCCGCTTCGTTAATTATGATCCAGTTTACAGTAGCCGTATCGCTTGCTTCTGAAGTCACCGCAAAACTAACGCCATCGGTGATTGCCGTTACGGACATATCGCCGGTGGTATCCCCGTCAATCGTGCCTGTTCGGGTGAGAAAAATCCGCGATGCGGTTTTTGCGCAAGTAGTGGACGTTACAACCGGGGTAGCTGCCGTCAGCGTCAGCGTGCCCATGCAAGCTGATGCCGCCGTTCCTTCTTGCAGTTGGATTGTAGAGCCTGCGGTCGTTAGTGCCAGACTACCGCCGCTAACTACCGCCGTTTTTCCAGTCGCAACCGGCAACACCAAATTGCCCGAACTGTTTACGCTAACAAGCTTTGTAGAAATGTAGTTCGCCCATTCTGCGGGCATACCAAGCCCCATAAGGCTATCAGCCGAAGTAAGTGCGTAGGCTTGCAGAATCGGCAGGCAAAGATAAAGAACTAGGAAGCTAGTAACTAACGCGTGAAATCTCTGTTTCATTTATGCCTCGGTATTTTCTTGCACGCCTGGGGTAAGCGGCGGTCTGCCGCGCTTCGGCTTATCGCTTTCAAGTGCAGCAAGGCGCTGCTGTAACTCTAAATACTTCTTTTCAGCTTCATTCGCGCGGACAGTTTCTTCGGCGCGTGCTGCGATGATTTCATTCATCTTAGATTCAAATTCTTCTTGCTTATTCGGAACCTTCGACCCGGTGTGCCGCTGTGCGCGCTTAACAAGTTCCGCGCCGCCGTTTCCGAGCTTATAGTATTCGTGTTCCTGGTATGCCGCCAACTGCTCAACATACAACACGCCCGCCGCCATCATCTGCACTTGTTCGCCAGCGTTTAACGCTTCCCATTGAACTATCGGGGTATCCGTGGCGTTTTCATTCTTGCGGAATCGCTCGCGGAGCGGCGCTAGTGCCGTTTGTTGCTCAATAGAAAGCTCGCAATGAAACGGCGCCTTTGGATCGGTTAAGTTACTTGCCCGAAGTGGCACAGTTGTGAACTTATCCGCCTTGATTTTGACTAGCTCAATCTCATCAGTCATTTCACCGGGCTGATTAAGCAGAATCAATTCATTCGTTTTCTTTGAATTGAACTCACGATGGCGCACAACTTCCGCGGTCATCGTGCCCATAGCGCCTGCAATAGCTTCGGCGCTAGGGGTTGCTTTCATCACATGACCGCCAAGCGAAACGCCTAGCGTCGGCTCAATAAATCCCTCTGGAACTGGCATTTAAAACGCCTCCTAGTTATCCGGTTGAAACAGTAGCAGCGATTATCAGGTTAGTGCGAAGTAATCTAGGCGAGCGGCACAAGCGGAGCGAAGTTCCCGACGATGTGCTGCTATCAATCGCGGTAAGGTCGGCGATGTTATCACCGGAACCAATTCCGGCAAGCAGTCCCGCCGTTGTCCATGTGCACAGGTTGTTAGTGTAGGAGGCTACGCCGGTAGCCAGTGAGCAATATTCTTCACCTTCACCAAGCCAAAACCAACCCCACTGCTTAGCAGCAAGGCCGCCAGCCGCTACGCAAATACCGATATCAGTCGGAAGCGTGCCGGATAGCGTTGTATCAATCGGCGTGGCGTTATAGTTCGATGTAGCCACACCACTTAAAACCACTTTACAGGCATTCCCTTCAAGCACCGCGCTATTTGCTTGCAAGTAACGATAGATCCCCGAATCGCACTTAGTTTCAAAACCCGGTTTGTATTCAGGAACCGATGTTGCGGCACCCGTTCCCCTGTCTACGGCGGGGATAGCCACGTTCAAATAAGGGTGGGTAAAATTAATTCTAGCCATTCGCTTAAATTCCTATTCTTAAGAGTCAAACATCACGCCTTGCAGACGTGGGTTAGAACAGGTCAAGTTACCCATCCAGATGATTAGTTGGCACCAGACTTCGGCGTTAATCGAGCGCAGTTCTTCAAGCGGCTCCATATTCGCGTCTTTGTGGTAACGCAGTTTTAGATACTTCGTATTCAGGAAGTAACTGCGGTCAGCGGCAATATATGTTTGCCCGCCGTAGTTAACCCCGCCGGACATAACAACCGGCGTGCCTAAGTATTCAAGCTCACGAAACCCACCATCAACCGAACGCTGTTCCCCCGTGATGCGCTGCAAAGCAAACATCGCCGATTGGAGCATTTGGTAATGCCCCTGGCCTGCTATGATGAATGTTGTTCTGTCCGATCCGCGTCGGCAGATGTTCAGCATGTAGTTGTAATAGTCTTTGATATTAGACGCTGACGTTGCAACGCCGCCCGGTGCCGGTGCACTTGAATCGGTTGTCGTCGCAAACTTTGTATTTCGATAGAAAGCGTTTGCAGCAATCGATCGGTCTATGCCTCCGACTACACCGCTAGTGGGTGTTGAGGAAACGATCGATTTGAGGCCCCCAACTTGCAAACCACCGTCAGCGGTTCCATCGGAAATCAAATCGGCTTCGAAGTTATTGATGAAAGACTGCTCGGCAATCTTATAGCGTCCGGCGGAAAGGTCGATAAATCCTTCCGGGCCGCTATTGATCCGCTTTTCCAGCCCCGACATCACAACCGCGATAGCGATTTGCTTGTGTCCGAACTCGGCAGCGGTCATCGTGAAGTTAAGCGCTGTATTTAGCGGCTGCGCGTTGTAATAACGCTGGTAGGTAGCGTTTTCTGCGTAGCTCATTTCCTCGATAATTGAACGCCCGCCTGAGTAAGACTCAAGGCCATCGTTTTCCTTCATCGAGCGGTAAAGCGAGATGTGATTCGAGAGGTTATCTCGCAAAACCTTCATCCGGCGCCGGCCGGTTGTGGTTACGTATTCGGTTAGTCCTGGATCTGCCATGTCTACCCGCTAGGGAGTAGACCTAGCGTCCTTTAATGCTGTTTATCACCAAAAACTGCGTAATAGGCTGCCTCGGCTGATTCCCTGGCCGTTTCATTAGGCTTGGGATCTGCGAGCCGAGGTATCGCGCCATTCCCACCGCGTGACCGCAGGGAAGATGAGGCTTGTCTTACTGTTTGAATGTTTTCGGATGTCAGTCTTGGTATCGCTGGGGAAGGATTTCCAATGCCTCTATTGCTTCTGTCTTGAGCTATCGCCTTTTTATAGACTTCAGCCCATGAAGCACCTGGGGTCATCTCCCGGTGATATGTAACAAGAGGTTGAATCCTCTGAATGTCTGCCGCTGAATGCATTTCTGGCCAAGTATATTTGCCGTTCTGCATTTCGCGGGCCAGGGATTTAACTTCCTCAGTCGCAGCATCTACGCTACGGGATTGAGTCAAATACTGATCCCTTTGCTCTAATGTGGCTAATAGCTCCTCTTTCGTCAAATAGTTATTTTGGGGCTGCTGTTGCTGCTGTCTTTGCGGCGCTGGTGCTTGCCCGCTGGCCCTAGCTTGCAAGTCCTCGAAAGTAACCCCGCGGTGGCCCATCATTTCTAAGATGGCGCCGGTTGAATCATTATTGATGCGCTTCTGATACTGCAAAAGCTGATCAACAACTTGGCCCTTAGTGAAGTGTGACGGGATGTCTAGATCCTTCCAGTGGTTTTCTAGCACCTGATTAACTTCTTTCGCTTGGTCGCGTTCGCGGCTTAAGTCCTGCCAGATTTTAGTTGTCTGCCCTTGCCAGTTTTTGAACTGTTGCAGCGCGTTTTTCTGCGCAATGGGCGGAAGCGTTAGGAAAGCTTCCTTATCTTTTACATCCCAATTTTGCGGCGGCTCGTATTTCTCGGCTACCGTTTCCTCGCCGGCGGGCACAAACGTTTGCCGCTTCTTTTTCTTAGCGCCTGCTAATTTCTTTGCGGCGTCAGAAATCTCGTCCGGGGTTTTATCCGGTGCAGCTTCTTCTTTTGGCGCCTCCGCTTCTTCTTGATCAGCCTTTTCCTTTAGCTCATCCCAAACCGCTTTCGCAGTTTCTTGCGCGCTTTCAGGCTTGCTGGGTTCTTCTACTTCGGGGGATTCAGTTTCTGCTTCTTCCGTCTCGATCTCGTTCTCGTCTGTCATGGTCTGATCCCTTTCTTTGTTTATCTATTCTTTTGCAGCGCTCACGATCAAATTCACTTATCGGTGCCATCTTATCCCGGCACTCAAACCAACTTCGCGTCATATCTTCTTTTAACTTCGCGTCATATTCCTTCGTTTCAAACGGATTGACATGCTTAAACCCGTCGACATCATTCCCCACTTCAATAAAACCTTGTTCTTTTAAGCTGCGACGATAAGCGGATTTTGAAGTGTAGAACTTACAATCGGCCATTGATTGCATTGGTTCCATTTCGTCCTGGTGCACCGTTGGCGCATTTGGCCGCGGCTTATCTTCTCTTACAACCGGGAGCCATTCCTTTGTTTCAAAGTTAAATCGAAGCTTACTCATACAAAGTAGTCCGTTGTTTGATATTGCGGCGGCGTGGTGCCCACCCATCGCAAATGTTCAACGTGAATCGCCGGATCGCACACCGCTTGGATATTTAGCCGCTGCAATCGCTTGAAGAATGAAAAGTCCTCACCTAGCGGCGGCAAGTGGTCGAACGGGTTTTCTTTTAGTTCTTCAAGTATCCGAACAAAGACACGATCACGAACAAGCAAACAACCTGCTCCGGCACATTCAACTTCTACATAATTGAATTGATCCATCTCAACTACTTCAGCGAAATCAATAATCCGCTCCGTAATCCCATCCCCGCGCCACTTAAATAGAACAGGCGAGTGCGGCTTGGATTTAAACTGATACAACCCGGTTAACACGTCCAGATCGTGCTTCTCGAAACGCGCAAGCATTCGGTGAAGCAAATCAGGCGGAAACTTGTTGTCAGTATCAAGCATCAGCACCCAGTCGCCTTCCATGTGTTCAACTATTTGATTCCGCGCCTGGAAGTGCAGCGATGTTGTTGGCGTGAAATAAAATATTTCGCCGTCAATATGCCTTGCGTTGTAGGTGATGAAGTCCGTCCACGATTTAACAAACGGCGTGGGGATTGATGGAATGCCCGCCATGAACGCGACGGTGCCGATATATTTAGTTTGCTTGCGCATGTTCAATAACTCCATTTGCTGTGTGTAACGGCGCGGTGACTAGTTGCGCGTTTAGTGCTTCCTTAATCCACTGGTCAACAAACCTTTCCCAGTTAAATTTCACCCGCGTATACTTCATCATTACTTCGCGGTGTTCCGGCTGCCTTGCCGGGTTTGACCAATGAACAATCGCCTGCGCAAATTCAGCGCCGATAACTTCATCCTCGGCATCCCCTGCAATCGCTTCGCCGTAATGAACGTTTTCATCAAGCGCTGCAACCGGGGAAACAATCGGGATTGCGCCTAGCGCTTGCGCTTCCATGCTGGTGATACAGCTAGTTTCGTGGAAGTTCGTCCGGTATACCCAAAGCCCGGATTTTAACCATTCCCGGTAAAGTTCGTTCTGCGTAACCCGCCCGTGAAAATGCACGTTTGGCACTTTCTTCATCAGCCTTTCGCATTCGTCGGCTTTGGCTTGCAGTCCTTTATGGTGGGTAAGTTTTCTAAGGTTGTTGAATCCGTAAAAAGCATGCAGTTCAAGTCGTGGCTCAAATTCTCTTGCCACCGCAAAAGCTCGGATGACATTAGCAAGGCCACGATCTGGGCTACTGGCAAACATGATCCTATACGGATTTCTTTCAATGCCATCTTTTTCCGCTTCCTCGATTAGCTCCGGTTTTAGACCGTTACTTGTCACCATGTATTGATGTGCTTGCAGATAAGGGTGATATTCTTCGCAATATCTTTTATGCCATTCGCAAAGAACCATCATCTTATCGAGCTTCTTACAGCGTTCTTCGTTTAGCTTGGGGTATGACCAGTCCTGATTCATCAGCCAGAGCGTCTTACCCGGATGATCTTCGGTGAAGTTATCGAGCGCTTCGGGGCAACGATAAAGCACCCAAACGCCATCTAGCATCCAATCAACGTCTTCGATTGGTTTCCATGTTGTGCCGCGCCATTCAACGGGGCAATCTTCGGGGATTGGTGCGTAGGTAATAACCTCATGGCCGCGCGCTGCTAAGCGCCAAGCCATTTCAACGTGTGATGTTTCAGATCCGCCGATACCCTTCTCAACCGAGTTCCGAAAATCCCATTCTTCAAAGCAAACCGGGCTGTATAATATGAATCTCACTGTGCAATCCTCCGCTGATTAAGCGCCTCTAAAACAATATCAACGTATCTTTCCATGAACTGAATATCCCTGTTTCGATTCTTTCCAATCTTTACATACCGCTTCGCAACATACGACGGAAAGCCGCGCGCTGCGATTTCGGCGGCGCCGTCTGGCACGCCGCGAATAACTAAAATAGATGTGACCGTTTCAATCGCCATCTGCTCGCTGTCTAGTTCATCGTTTTTCTTTTTGCTCATAGCATTCCGTTCATTAAGAAGATTGCTATCTCCTCATCCTCCCGCCAATTCTGCCAGTCGATAAACGCTTTTTGCTGAATCTCAGCGACTATCTTTTGCTGCTCATCTACAAACGCCAGGATCTCCGATTGCTTTTTCTTCGGCAATAACTTCCTGACCACGCGCACTAGTTTTTTGGCAACGCCGGGCTTTCGCTTCGGCGCCTCGTCTAGTTCATAGATCGGTTTTAGAAACAGCAGTAATGTCATCTTTTACGCTCGCTGGTAATGCATCGGGGACGATGGCCGTCTCAAAATACGCTTTGTGTTTAGTCTCGTCTGCCGGTTTAATCTTCTCGTCCCTCGTAAATTGAAAACGATACGACATTCCGTCCTCGTGCAGCGCCGCGTGCGTTTTTTCCCACATCATCGAATCTGTAAAATAAGCCAAGCATTCGCCGTTTTTTGTTCGTGGTGCAATGCCGATAAAATTCTTAACGCCCCACGCATCAAACCTCGCGCGCGATTGGTCTAGTAGAATTGGAAACGCGATCTTCCAGCTTGTAAACAGATCGTCATCAAAACCAACCTGGCAGCACGTAACAATGCGGCCCACACTTGGATCGCTGTGGGTGTGCTTTATAAGCTTTAGTGCGGCGCGCGCGGCCCCATCCTCGTATAGCCAATGTTCCACATCGGCAGCGGCGTTTGATTCGAGAAGTTGCGCTGACTTATACTCAAGCGCGTTTTTGATGGTCGAGACTGGGTAGATAGTCGGATCTGATTGCTCGCAAATGAGCAAAAAGCTTTGAGCATCTTCCGTTGTTTGAATTTCTCGCCACATTTTATTTTGTCCAAATAAATACTATCCGACCAGCCGCCCCCGTTCCGCCCGTTGATGCGTCTTTTCCAGCACCGCCGCCGCCACCGCCGGGAGCTCCCCCGGATGACCCGTCATCGTCTTTTCCGCCACCGCCACCACCGCTTCCGCCCCACGGCACTGGCCCTTGCCTAACACCATTCGGAGCTGCGCCGCCGCTGCCGCCGTTATTTGAGCCCGCGGACGTTCCGCTACCACCTGAAAGATTCGTATCCCCACCGCTTCCGCTTCCTCCACCCGTTCCCGCTCCGGCTGTTGCCGACAGGCTCAAACCCCCCGGCCCGGTAACAGTTGACGGTGAGCCGACCGCCCACGGGAACGAATCCCCGGAGGTAACTGAAACGTATACCTCCGTATACCCACCAGCACCCCCACCACTATCCGGTCCGCTCGCTCCGCCCGTCGCGCCCTGCCCCCAAACGCGAATCAATGCGTGCCCTGTAAAAGGCGCATTTACTGAGCCGCTTCCAGAATTGAAAATCTGGAAGGTATGGTTTGCGCTCGTCTCCGCAAGTCCAGGCGAGAAGAAAAGGTTTTGCATTAGGCGTAATCAACAGCCTCCACGCAAACGATCGTCCCGTTTGATATGCACTCGTAAAGAATCCAGCCATTAGCATTGCCGACAAGCCCCGAAAGTGTTGCCCCTTGCTTGTATCTTGAATCGGCAAACGTGAACTTTTCGCCGCCCGTGGCCGATTGGTTCAGAAATATCAGCGCGCCGCCTGGCTGTAGATTGCTTGGAAAGCCAAGTGCAAGCGATGCCCCGCCGCTGCCCGTAATTTGCGCCATGCGCTGTGTCGCCCAGTTCCAAGCCACGCCGCCGGAATTTGTTAGCGTTTGAATCGGATAGTATTGCTGCCCTGTCCAACTGTTTGCATGGGATACGGCTAACGATACCGTATAGGTCAGTCCGCTTGCCGATACCGTTATTGTGCCGTCCGAATTTTGCACAAGCGACGTTAGATCGAGATGCCCCGCAATTGGATTAAATCCGAATGGCATTTAAAACACCGCGTCAAAATAATCATACGTTAATCCGGCTCGCCCCGTCCACGCCGTCGTATATGCGCTTGTGCCTTTTGCGTATCTAGCTGCCGTGCTGGTTAATTGCAAAATATACCAGTTGCCAGCATCATCTAGGTTCCCATAATACTTCGTTGCCCCCGCCTCGTCCAAATCGCTAATCTTGTAAGGCGCAAGCGGATCGTTTGTTGTTACGGAACCGGAAAACAAACTTTCAGTCGTGCCACTACCAACATCAATGCGCACATGTTGAATAACTGACTTATCCAGCAGTTGCGATCCCCGGACTCTATACGATCCGAAAAGGAAATTGCTCACATCTTGGAAGAAACTCATTCTTCAGGCTCAATAGTTGAGTTCTGACCATCCCGCTTGATTGTAAATTTCTTAGGCTTGGCCGCTTCGATGTTGATATGAATCGGCGGCTGTTTGGGTTCTTTCGGCTCTTTTTCTTTCTTCTCCGCTTCCTTGTTCTTCGTTTCAGCGGCTTTGTGCTCCGCCTGTGCCGAGGCAAGTATCATATCCAGCTTTGCCTGATAGCTGGATGTGATCATATCGAGCTTTGCCGAATGATCGTCTGAATCGCGCTTGAGCTGCGCCTTTTGTTGTTCGCTTGCGCTATCCACTTGAGCGGTAAGCATGGCGATTTTCATTTTCGTATCAGCCATCGCTGCATCAGACGCAATCTTCGCTTGTGCGCGCCTATCTTCCCGCGCAATGTCTGCCATCGTTTGCCGTTCTTCTACGGCAATTTGTGCTTGCGCCCGCTGATTCTCTAGCGCTGCTTCGTTCTGCGTCTTTTGCTGTAGCAACTGCGCATCTAGTTCGGCTTTCTTTTGTGCTGCTTCAATATCAGCTTGCGCCTTGAGCATAGCCGGATCGGGCGGCGGCGGTGGTGGATTGGCCGCCGCTTGTTGCATCTGGTCAAACGCGCTGCTTAGATCGTCCTCAACTAGTTTGCCCTGTTGTAACGCCTGCACGCTAAGCTCCACCGCCTTAGCAGCTACCGGCATAAACGCCGGACTAACATCTTTAGTAGCCGACAAACCTTCAAACAAGGTTTTTGCCAGGTAGTTTTTCTGCTCAATATCCGCGTTCATGTTTTGCGTGATAGTTGAATCGGTTTCAATTTCCAAACGGATACACCGCTCGGTGTCATTCTTTAGCATCTGCAACACTTGCGGAAAGATTTGTTGTTCCTGCGGCTGCATGAACTGAAAGCCCATGATTTCAGCAAGCTTATGGTCGGGGCATTTCTGCAAATACAAATCGCACATAATTTCTATCGTATCGCGCGCCAGCCGCTGCACTTCGCGCTGCAACCAAGAAAAGCGCACTGACATATGCTTACCTTTTAGCTGCTGCGCGCCTAAAGTTTCCTGCGGATCGGTAATGCCTCGGTAAATATCGGGAATGCCCCACAGATCGTATATCTTTTGCTCGAAATCATTCATCGCCGTTTTTAGATCGACCACGGCTTTGGCAATTTGGTCTGTCGGGAAGAAATATATAAGCTGGTCTAACGACCCTTGCGGCCCAAGCATTTGCTCCAAACCTTCTATCGCAATGAACTGGCCCTCTGATGTAAGCGCGTTCAACTCTGAAAGTCCTGTTTTCGACGCATCAAACGCCCCTGCCTTTTTCATCGCAAGCAGCAAGCGCCGAACGCGATCGAATGCGCCGTGAACCTGATCGATAAAGTCCTTTAACTGAACGTATGCCGGCGCGGTAAACATGTCCTCTTGCCCCTGCGTGCCCATAATGAACGGCGCGCAAGGGAAGAAGTTTTTCAGCTTATACGGATCGTCGCCGTTCGGATTGTTCTGGTGTGTCAGCCATTCGTTGTAGCCAGGCGAATAGTAATAGACCTTCCGCTTTTTCTTATCCCAGATTTCGGTGATAGTTGCGTAGTGGGATGGTAGCCCCTTGATTTCTTTCGAGCGATCTTTGTCTTTACTGTTCCCGGCTGGCCCGTAGGTAAGTTTATCCGCGTCTTCGCCGAATGCTTCTTCTGCCTCGGTGCGCGTTAGTAGCGTATCAAAAGCAATCCAATCTATTTCGCCTTGATGCCGTGCGTTTGGTGTGTGCCGGTAGTCTCGATAGTTCATCGGCTCAGTGTCACACTTTAGGTAGTCAATGCTCTGCTCTGTTTCCTCAGTATAAAAACCTTCGTCATCCTGATCGGGCTGGCCGTGGTATTGCTGCCCTTGGTCGTCTACATACTGCGCACCCAGCATCATCTGGCCGTCGGCGCCTTCGCTTGGAACATTTACCTGTTGGTAATTCGTTCGGATGCGGTTTTCTGTTATCGCTGATTCAAATATCACGCGCACAGAAGCTTTTTCCGCCATGATGAAATGGGTCACAGCGTATGTCATCGCGCGGTCGAAATTTCCTTCGCGCACCGCGTATTTTCCAAGGCGTTCAACGCAAAGTGCGGCTAAACGCGCAACTGGATCGCGCATTTCCTTAAAAGTTTTTTCCGTAACTATAACCGGGGTGCGGGAATAGAACGCGGGCTGGATAGTTCTTACAGACGCCCAAAAAATCGGGAAATGTGTTGATGTTGGGCGTTCTTTTGTCCGGTTTCGCCCATCGACGTTTAGATATTCGTCCCAAGCCATGTCCACATCGCGCTTCCAGGGATCTGCCGCGTTATCGTATGCCTCTAACTGGGATCGCCAGTAGGGGAGACTGGGTTTACCGTCATCCTCCGGCTTTTTTTCTTCGGTATCAATCGTATCAGAACTGCTTTCCACTGCGCCCCGCCTTTTGTTTTTGTAGCATCTTTATTGCGTCGTCCATTGTCGGCTGATACGTCGCCGCTGATTTGATTTGTGCGTGAACTTTTGCCGTTATTGCAACCGGCGAATCCTTTGTTGGTGCAAGCGCCAAGTTTGCTAAACGAATTGCGTCACAACTGTGCGTTGCCTCGCCAGACTCCGCCGCATCTTCATGCCGCTTCGCTTCGTTCGGGTGCCGCGGTAGTGCCGGGATATATTCGCGCGCATATTTGCAGTTTTCGCACAGATACAACATCGGATAGCGGTATTCGGAGTTTAGATCCAGCCGTAGCCCTATCATCGCATCCCGCATTGCTGCCCATCCGGTGATACGCGAAGTATCGCCGCGGGTAAGCACCACGCCATGATCTGAAAATGTCTTAGCAATCGTTTGCCCGCCTTCGTTCCCAAGGTCGGGAAAGGGGAAGCTGTCGGTTAGTGTTACGCGGATATTCTTATCAGCGCCGACACTTCGCTCAAGGATGCCGCGAGCAATGTCAGAATTGCGCAGCCCTAAGCCTTTATTTGGTTCATCGTCTCTACATCCATACCATTCGCGATAAACAATCTTTGCGCCGCGCGGAAACCACAGATTCTTCATTTCTCTGTGGTAAGTGTTGCCACGAAACACCCAACATTCAGCCGAAAACATTTCACCGTCCGAAACCGCTATCCAATAAACAGCGAAGGGATCAGCAGACCCCCAGTCAAACGAACGATACCGATACCAGTGCTCCGGCGGTGTAAAATCAGGCACAACATGCCGCGTTTCATCCCATTCGGGAAAGAAATCCCCAAGCGGCGCATCCCAATCGCCTTCGATTAGTGCCTTAGCGGTTGCCGCATCGTGCATACCCATGACACGACCCTTGGCCGCTGTTGCATCTTCGCTCGGATTGTCGGTTACAAATGCCGGAATGAATTGCCGTTTAAAGCCATCAACCTCATCGATTGCAAACTTAGGCCGAGCCTTAACAAAGTTGCGCCTGAAGTAGCCTAGCGATGTGCCGATTGGATTCGCAAAGTAGAAGATACGCGGGAATTTTCCTTTAAGCTCCGGCGGCAGTGTGGCCTTCATTTCTTCCGGCATTGTGCACCAGGCGCGGAATGTCTTGATTAGTCGCTCTGGTATCTGCGTTGCCTCATCAATAGCAAGCACGTTACTTGGCACACCTTGCGCTGATTCAAACTGTCGTTCGTCCTGGCAATGCTTGAACACAATGCGCGAACCATTCGCGAATGTAACCGCGTGCTGCGTAACGGTTGCCTGTCCGGTAGCTATTAGCGGTTCTAGTAAATCCTTAAAACCGCTTCTTCCGTAAACATGGTTTTCGAGGATGTCGTCATACTTCTTTCTAATTAGCGTGCACTGTAGTTTCGGAATTTGCAGGCACCAAACGATTAGCGACCCGCGCAAGAAATGGGATTTCCCGCCGCGCGTTGCACCACCGAATAACACTTCGGTTGCCTCGGTGTTAAACGCCATTGCCTGTTTAGGCCAGAACTCAATGTTCAGTGGTATCTGGGTCATCTTCTTCCGGTGCTGGTAATCCGATAGGTTCTTGGTTCGGTAGCGCCTTGGTAATTACATTCACAATAATCTGTAACGGCCCGCCGCCGTCGCCTGTGTGCTGAACTTGCTGCTGCCCCCACCGCTTTGGCGCCATCTGCGCCGCTGCCCAACGTCTAGTCTCAACTCGCAAGCGTGACCGCTGGATATGATCGTGCGCTATCTTTTTACTTCCGTCCTCTGCCTCGTATGTATCGTTACTGCCGTCGTCTGCAATTTGTAGGCATTCATCTGCCAGGTATTCCGCCTGCGCTGCCCTAGCCTTTTGATACTCGCCACGAAAATGCTCGTTCGTCATCAACCAGGTCATTACCGTGCGTATGTGCGGCATGTGCTCATCGTCGCAAATCTTTTTTAGCGTTTCGCCTAAGCAAAGGCGCATACACATTTCGCTGACTACTTCGGGCGTGTCTCTTCTGGGCCTGCCGCCGTTGTTACCGATTGTCCCGCCGCGTCCAATGCCTCTTGATTTCGTCAATTTAATCCTGCGATATGCCCAATGTTACCGTAATATCCCCCGTGCTTGCGCCTGTATAAGCACCGCGCGCAACTAACACACCGTATATCGTGCCGTCCGGTGCGCCCGCGCTAGTCTTTCCTTGCACCGGAATAGCTAGGGAGCCGACACAGTGCGTTGAGTTATCAGCAAAGGCGAAGCGAGATGCTGAGCCTAGGTTAACTGGCGCGGCTACTTTGGAAATATCAGCATCATCGATATCTAGTGCCACGGTATCGGTTATCGTAGTTGCTGATGGGTTACTGTTGAACGGCACAAAGTCCAAGTCGATTGCTTGCGCGTTTTTATCCGATACGCAGACGCTAACTATATAGCCGCTGCCTACCGTTGGCCGTAGTGCGTTAGTAAATGTTAGCTTTCCGCCGATGTCCTGCCCGGTAGAATAAGCCCCCGCGGTAATGGTCGGCGTTACGCTAATGAACTTGGTTGCGCCCACGTTCTGACCAAACGCCAGACTTGGAACAAGTAAAAACAAAGCTAGGCCGTAGAATATCAGTTTCATTTTTCTTCCCTTCTTAAAAAATTAAACACTGCATTTGATAAAGTTGCCCCGGTTGATGCGCTGCCGCTATCGAAGAATGCCCGATATTCCCCCACCATTTGTGCCCGATCCCCCGCATCTATCGTTGCGTCTGGAATTGGTTCCTTGTCCCCGCACGCAATCGCGCGGCGGTTGGCGGTATCGATAGCCGCCATCGCCGCTGATGCGAATAGACAAGTAATTGCGGCCAAGCCGATCAGCTTCTTTATGAACATTCCGCCCTGGTAAAGGTTGTTCCGTTGTCCGATACCCCGCATGTTCCAAGTGACGTGGAGCCGTCATCCTTTAGCAGCGTGCATGTTGATGACGTGCATGTCTTTTTATAATAGCCGATCCCGTATTGATACAACCATCGAAGGATATTGCTCACGGTTGGCGCAGATGCGCTCGGGATTGATGCAAGCTCTGATATCGTGGTTGCAAGCAAAGTGGTTGCAGCGCTTGCGTGCTGCGCAGACGGATCGCCGTAGGTGTCAATCGTTACGCACGCATCGGCCCATGCCTTCGTGCCCTGGTCCTCGATGTTCAGCGTAACCCGCGCCGCCGTCATCTCAGTGGCAGTCAATGTGATCGAATAGCAGCTACCTTCGTCAACAAATGCGTTAGTCGTATTCGCTTCCGCCCCTTCATCCTTCATTATGTAGGTGTCGCCGGCTGCGTGGGCAGCGTTCTCCACCTTGATTGCGCCAACTGTCGCATCTGTGATGAAAAGACAGAAATCGACCACCGTTTGCGTGGCATAGAGCCGCGTAATGTGCTCGCAGGCGAGAGCATTTTCGGCGCTGAATAGAATCGCTAAGAGGTAGAGTAGTTTTTTCATAGTGCTCCAATGGCTTGTAGAACAGGGACACTTGTAGCGGCTGCACCGCAACTAGTGCATTCGATATATAGATGCGAAACGGGTGTGGAATCGCCAGTGCTGGTTAGCGCGCCGACCTTCATCTTTAACGTAGTGGTAGCAAATACCTGCCCGGTCTGACATCCAGCATCATCCCCCGTTGGGCTTGCTAGGCTCGACTGCTTTCCCGGCCAAGCGGCAAGCGTTCTGTCTGTCCCGGTTGCATCATCCCAGTGCGCGTTGGTTGGCCCTGACACATCATTAACGGTGAATAGCAGCGTGGTATTATCAAAAACGTCTGCGCGTAGGTTTGTTACCGGGTTATCGTTATCGCCAAGAGCTAGGCAAATTTTATATGTGCCCGTCTGCGATAGCGTGACCGTAAAAACTGCCTGCGTGCCGTTGTTGTCTTTTCGGTAAAGTCCGGCGAGTCTGCGGTCAATTCCTGAGTTTCTATCCCGCTTGCAGTCCGAACAAACATCCCAGGAAAACGTTACGCCGCCGCGAGTTGTGCCGGTTGTTTCACCGAGCACGTAGGTTTCGTCCGTGCCATCCGAGACAAACCCGGCAGTTGAGCGGAAGTTTAGCCCGATCTTTGTCCAACCCGTAACGCTGAACAGAAGAACGAAACATAGGAACACGTTGGTTAGTTTTTTCATTACCTTCTTCGCCTTCGATCCCAGTTCACGTTGCCTAACATTGGCGCCACGCTAATCGGTATCGATAAATTTTCTGCTAAGGATAAGCTATCCGGTAGCGTTTTCATCACTATCGTTCGCAGCTCACCCCGCCAAGCGTTTAACGCTGTCGGATCTATCATCACTATATTCTTCGTTGGCATCAGCTCGTTCTGCTTCATTGGAGCACATACGTGGCTGCGCTGCCTACCACGGGCGTGGGTGTTGCTGATGGCGTTGCCGTGGGTGTTGGCGTTGCGCCTAGACCAGAGCTTGGTCGCCAGCCGTTGTTCACACAGTTAGTAGATGTTGCGATATTTGATGAATCAAAACTAGGATTTTCGGAATACTCACCACTAGTCAGCCCCAAACCTAACCCCTGCCACGCCGCAAAGTTGGCCGCTGTTGCACCCGATCCACCCGCACCGCCGAACACCGTAGCGTAAAGTGCGACGCCGTTCGTGTTGTAAAGACAGTTGCTAGAATAGGTCAGCCTGCTGCCGGTGATAATCGTTGTGTAAACTGAATCCGAGCACGAATCGCAGATACGATAGAACCCACTTGCGCCGCTTGAGCCGTATGTGGTCGCCCGATTATCGCTCCACACGTTATGATTAATCGCAACCGCGCCAAACGCCGATGACTGCTCGTAACTCCCGGTATTAAACAGCTCTGGGCCGGGGCCGTTTATCACCGTGTTGTAAGTAAGGGTAGATGCGCCAGCAAAGTAGGTGGCACCACTGCCACCATCGAAACTAACCGCGAATGTGCCGTTTGGATTTAAGAAGATATTGTGATCAATCGTCCCGCCACCGGACGCAATGTCCATCTGAAAGCCGGACCCTTTAGAAACTAGGTTACCTTGAAAAGTCCAAGAGCCGTCGCCGGTAGAATCTGCGTGCTTGTAGTAGATCCCGGCGTGGGCTACGCGATCCTGCCCGGTAGCGATAAGCGAATTGTAATTGAATTGATTACCCGTGCCGCGAAACCAGGTGATATTGCCCGCGTTGTTGTTCGTTAGTGCCGAGCGGTTGTATGTGTCTACGATTTCGTTGTGCGTAATCGTATTGTTTGTGTTCGTGCCGTTAATAACGTCAGAATAAATACCGCCGCACGTATTAGACCCGCAGTTTCCGCCGACATCATACACATAAAGATTCTCGGCGTTGCTGTTATCCGAGCCATCGAAGGTAAATCCCTTGTCTGCGTAGTTTCCGTGGATAGTTAGTCCGGTGTAACCGCCGATGTCGTTACCTTTCCAATCCCAATAATCTTTGTTGTTTAGATCAACGGGGTAGATTTGATTCGGCGATACGCCTTGGCCTTCGATGACGACCGCACCGAGGTTGCGAACGTGAATAAGGTGGCCACTTGTGCCCGCAACTTGCGACTGAAACATCTTTTCCGGTGCACTGCCCCATTTGTTTGTGTAGGTGCCAGCCTTAAGGATAACGCAATCATCGGGAGCCAGTGCGACATAGCCGCTCATGCCCGTGTTGAAGTAACAGCGATAGTCTTTTGGGCTTGCGAATGTGCCCGCACCTGCGCAAGTGGTTTGGCCAGGATCAACGAAGTAATCATTCCCGCTGCCGGTCTTACATGTGTAGGAACTAAAGGCAGTATCACCGCCGAATGTTCCCGCGGTGCAAAGTTTAAAGTGGGTGGCATCACTGCCCTTGCAAGCAATGCCGTCGTAACATGCGGAGTTTGCATCGTCGCAATCGGTGCCACCATCGGCAACCGAGTTAGCGCCGTCCCAATCTACATCCGGGCCGGGACAAGCTAAATCAACAGCACCTGATCTGTCTGTGTCCCTACCGCAATGAAGATCAGCCGCTAACGCTTGCGAAGAAAATAGCGCGCTAAGTAGAAAAGCCAGGTAAGCGGAACGTATATGCGCCATTTTGTTTCGCTGTCTGCCTTTAATTCGTCATCTGCCGCGGTCATGCGTCATTTTGGTTCTTGCCCGAATATCTTTAGCGCACGATGCACCAAACCAACTAGCGCTGTGCCTAGTCCGATGGTGGTCACAGCTTCGGGGCTGCCGCCTAATCCGTTGATGAAGTTCACAACCCACAGAATGACAGAGCCGTAAGGCGTGCCGCCGTAGACCTTGCCGAGTTCGTTTAGAATGATGAGCAATATGCCGAGTGCGGTCTTGACGCCGTTCGCCGGGAGCTTATCGAGAAAACCTTTTACATATTTCAGCAAAAACTTTTGCATAATCCAATCCATCATAAATCACCTGACGTTGGTTCTTCTACTGCTATCGGCAATACGCACTGGCCGTTCTGCTGCGCCGGGAAATCACCGCTTTCAACTTGTGCGCCGTCGCAGTCGCGCGTGTATGTGCAGTCGCCATCTGCCTGGGTGACTACCGTTACCGTGCAGCGTGTGTCGCCGGTTGTGTGGTCGTCTGAATTATCCACCTGGGAATCAGAGCTTGAGGAGCTGCTGCCAATGTCGCCAGCTTTACAAGCCTGAATCGACGCCAGTGCTACTAGTGCCAGGAGTGGGGTTAGGAACAGGCAATACCAATCCCGACAGCGTATCAGAAAAACTCGATCCGTTTTCATAACTTGATCCCTTTCTTGTCGTTTCAGCATCGCCGGTTGTGGCGCTGCCTGTTTCTAGGTTTATCCCGATTCTTAGCGTTGGCATTGAACAGCCGGTGAGTAGTAGCAGAGCAATTATCTTTTTCATTTACCGATCTCTGTATAGAGTCCGTTCTTCCAATCGTGTGATCCGGTTCCCGTTCTCCTCAACCTGATCAGCAACCTCGTTGATTGTGTGCCACAATTCTTTAAAGTCCTCGTCAATTTGCGCAATCGAACGGCTAAGCAAATAGCCGAGAATACCGAGGATGACAGTGCTAAGTAGGCCAACGATTGCAGCAGTATTGGCATCCACATTTATGCACTTGCTCGCATCACAAAACGCCCGTTGTCTATCTGCTGCATAAATTTCGTTGGTTGCTCATACAATCCAGCCTGTTTAATCATATTTTGCTGTGTATAATTTAACGATAGTGCATCGATTAAGTGGCTAAAACTAAAAGGCTCTGTAGAGTCCGACAATAGCCACAGGCGTGCTTGTTTGCGTATCTCGCGTTTGTTACTCGCGGTCGCATAACTTGCTGTGTCGATGCCCCAGCAATCGTATAACACGCGAATAAGAACGGCCAGCAGTAACCTTTGCTCCTTAGTCCACGCGCGCCCTTCAAATACCATGTCGATGCATGGTTCATTCTTCGACATAGGAAATGATCTCCAATTCTGCGACTTGGCATTTAGAAAGATATTCGTGAAGTCGGGAAAGAGTTAGGCGGGAGTGAGAGATACCGGGAAGGCTGACCGTGTGGTCAAAGTAGGGTTTCAGCCCTACGAGTATGCAGCCGGTTGTTGTGGGTTTGAATTTGCCATCTTTGTCCCGATAGACAACGCAATTGCCATTATGAATTAAAATCCCGCTATGGCCCGGCACGTTCTCCACATGCCACATCAGGCGTTTGAAGCGTGGTGAGCGCCCAAACCAAAGATTATGTTTACCTAATGGAATTACTGGCGGATCGGGTTCGAGCGTAAGACAATCAAAACCGGGAGCCTCTAGTGTCCCGAATGTCCCGCCTGCCTCTTCGCGGCGTCTTGTGAGCAATAGCGATTTGATGGTTGCTGCCTAACCATTGCCGCTGCCTCCACAGCTAGAAAAAATAGTATGATCGAAATCATAACGATAATCAATGCTGATTAGAATCCCATCCGGGATAAAAAATCATGCCCTGAATATTGCGCTGGCGTTTAGTGTGTAAACAGCGTTTAACGAACAATCGATCCTGAGCGACATCCCGCACGCGGTTTTCCCGCATTAGTTCGCGCAACTCTGATTCCAGGGTAATCCAGTCGTTTTCTGTGAAGTTTTTCATTGTGTTTTAATTCCTTATTTTTTCGCTATGTTTCTAGTCTTGCGGTAATCCGGTTACGGTTACACATGTTTTTCTTGGAGTGTGAAACGACCACTCCCTACCCCCCCTTTTACCATTTATATACTTTCAGTAACTAGAAGTGTAACTAGTGTAACCATACTCATAATCCCCCGATATTAAAACGGAATGTCGGTTACGTCATCATCGTCCACTGCCGTAACTACCTGTAACTCGCGTGGTTGCAATAACAGATAACCCCTTTGGGCGACCTCATCTAATTTCCGATGGACAAACAATCCTTCACTCTTTAACTGTTGTCTTAGGGTGCGCAAGTGTAACCCGAGCGAGGCGGTTACGATCTTCCAGATGCCATGTTCGTCGGCCTCTTTGTTCGTAATCCAACCCCTTTCCACTATGTTTTGTGATGTAATAGGATTCTGCGCAATCCAGATTTCGAGCGTGTTTTCCCATTTTTCAACCGTAATTGCTTCCTGACTTTCCGGGGTTTTCTTCGTTAGGAAGTTGCGCATCGTTGTTTCGTGCTTCTCGCTGACCTTAAATCCTGACTCCGCCAGTGCTTGCGCCTGCGCCAAAATTTGCTTTTGCGCGGCCACGTCGTTTTCGTAATTCCAGTCTATTGCAGCCAGGTTAAAGACCGCGTATCGCCGGTTGCCGGTTGAATCGCGGTAAATGTCGTCGGTGTTACAGCTTGCCACAAACGACGCCCGGCACTGCGCATCCTTAAATTCGGGCTTATAAGATGGCCGCAGAAAGGTGAATTTCCGAAAAATCATATCCTTAATAGTCGCAAGGTCGGTCTTAGATGTGCGCTCAAACTCCGCTATACGAAGCACCGCGGCACGGCTGAGCTGGGTATAATTATCTTTATCGTTGTGGGATAGGATTAGGTCTTTAGACCACTGTTCAAAGCCACCGCTCAGCGTATCGATAAAAACATCTTTGCCGATACCCTGCGGGCCTTTTAGGATTAGCACCGGGTTTTGATGCCCGGGGTCGTCAAGCTTCTTAAATACGCCGGATAGCCAGAGCTTAAGATAATCGGCCATCAGCTCAGATGTGAACCCACGCTGCGTGCCGTCCAGCTCGCAGCAAATCGCCATCTGCTTAATACGATCAACGCCGTCCCAAATAGGGATCTCTGGTATTAATCGCCGATCCTGCTCGCACTCGAATTGGAAATAGTGATGGTCAATTGGCCCGATTTCGTATTCGCTATCCACGGCGCGCAGGTCGTAAACATAGGATTTAACCTGGGATAGATAGTTTTCTGCGGGCTCCCAAAGGCCGTCGCGAAACGTCATGCACTTACCGGAAAAGATGTCCCGAGGCAGGTCGCCTAAAATTTGCTTGAATAGTAGCCGGTAGGAATAGCTGGTGGGTTTCTTTTCCTTCTTCTCTATGTAAGCCGCCTCACCAAGCTTCTTGCGCAACACGCCAATCGACTGCCGGTAACTAAAGGCCATGGATTTACTCTCCGTAAACCATGCGCAAATATCTTCAGCTATTTGGTTATCGTAGTGGGAGGGAAGCTCAGCGGCGAGTTCGAGTATGCGCAGGTCGTCCAGCATAGTTACCCGCGAGTCGCCAAATGCCGGGATCTGTTTTATCAGCTCGCGAATATCCGCAAGCTTAGTCTTGTTTTCGTTTGTAGCCGGGGAGGTTTTCATGCGAAGATACCATATCTTGTGGTTGTCATAGCCATCAGACCTATTTAGTTGTGTTTTCAGCCGTTCAAAGCGCCCATTGTATCTGACCTCCATCATTTACAACTGGGCGTTTTTCATTCTTACGCCTGAACTATCCTTCTAACAATCTATTTCCTCCCGTTGTCCCAATAACTCCCAACTTTCTTTTCTAATCGAATATATCACAGCCCAAATTTTATGGTTGACGTATTTTTACGCTTCGTTCAGTATGGACGCTCCAACAGATATGGAGGGATTTATGGACGAGCGCGACGAACTTAGAACTAATGGCTGGAAAGTAATTGACCGAGATACCTGGGACGGGATGCGCTGCGAGACTTGGCAGCATCCGACCACGGGCGAAACGAAAATCATCTTTGTAAATTGCTAATACTGGAAGCAACCGATAGGGAGATTATGAAAATACCAAAAATCAGATACAGAATCTTTCTTACTCCCGACGCCGACAACGAGCGATTTGAGGAACTCGACGGCGCTACCTTTGATACCGTCAAAGAAGCCGCTAAAGCTCTCCGGGTCGCGTGGGATCATGTTATCTGGAACACCGGAAGCGAATGGTCTGCTTGTGATCAGAAGGGCAACGAGCGTGCATTAATTTGCGGATATCAGGTTTAGAAGTATGAGCGGCCCGTTTAAAGAATCATGGTGCGTTAACTGCGGCGCACATCGCGAATCGTCGTTTTGGACTTCGGATACTTGCGGTGAGTGCCACGGAAAAGGATTTATTTTTCAGAAGCCCACTTACGACGGAATAGAGCGCACGCCCGCTGCCGATGTTCTAAAATATGTCAAATCGAGTGTTACGGGAGAAATTGAAATGAGCGGAACATACCCAAAAGGGAAAGACGCTAAACAATTAGCGCACGGGGATCTGATTCCTATCGACGACGACGAACAACTGCTAGCGCTTGCCGACCAAATTAAGCCCGATCCGCTTAGCGCATCGCTCGCTACTCTAGTCGGATGGATACGCGACGACTACGGCGATCCGCTTATCGGTTCTTTGATTGCGGATCTTATGCGAATGACCCGCGCTGTCCCTGACCTTACGCTTGAAGAAGTTGTGGCGAATGTCGCTTTGGATTGGAGCAAATGAAAGAGCCTATTCACTGCTCGCATACGCAGAATTTTCCCGATGATGTCACGATGATTTTGCTTAATAATGGAGCTGCTTCGCTTATCCTTTGTCCGAGTTGTTTGGATACCCTGGGGAAACAAATCGAGCGAGCAATCTGGAAACGAATTGAGCAGACCATTATGAAGCCGGAACCGTTTTCGTCAAGGCAAGAGGCGCGCATTCACGAATTAATAACCGACAGACTTATGGAAGCTTGCAGCGTTGCCGCAGAGGCAACCATTCTTGACGGGCGCATTTCTAAGATTTTCGCTAAGAGAATGAAAACTGTAAAATTTGTCCAAGATTTTTAAACCCGATTCACCAGCTATGGAGGTAGCTATGAACCAACGACTAGACAACGAAACATTAAGGGCGGCTGCGAAAGAGGAAATTTATTACTTGCAAGAATATCGTAAGCAAGTCGCGGCTATAACGCTCCTGTATTTTTCGCAGGACATTGAGAACCTTCTTACGCGCATGAACGACCGCATTGATGAACTCAAAGAATCAATCGGTGACAAATGAAAAAGCCAGCGCACACGTTTCTATACGCGACATCATTTAGCGAAGCTGAATTTCGCTGTAACATAAAACGAAAAACTATCCGCACAATGGGCGATGCTATTGGCGGAAGTTGCCCGTATTGCGGGGAATGGTTTAACGCCGCGGCACTTCGCACGGATGCTAAAGATCCGTTTTGGTTGGAGCACTATAAAGCGGAGGCTGATGCATGAACATCACCGACGCGCGAAAAATAATCGAGCAAGCAAACCGCGAGGCGCTAGCAAATCCAGCGCGAGAAGTAGCAAAGGAAATTATGTTTGAGCTGCTCTACAATTTAAACTCGAAACAACTAGCGATTGATGCGATGTATCACTTGCCGGAGTTTTCTCCGATTAAGCCGAGCGAGATAGCTGCGCAGTTAGAACAAATCAGCGGTATGTTTTTGGAGCAGTTAGTGTGAGCGAAGCAGAGTTTATTGCCGAGCTTATCGCGTATCTAGCCGAGCACAGCAGCGACGATTTTAAAAACGACCGCGAAACGACTATTAAGCTTAACGACCTTGCAGAGCTTTTAGAAATTATAGACCGCCAATCCCGGCGCATTACGGAATTAGAGAAACGATGACCATTCAAATTAAAAAAGCAGTAAGAACACAGCGCAAAGCGCGCATCGACTTAACCGGCCCAAGCGGAAGCGGCAAGACATTTACCGCGCTAAAAATCGCTAGCGGCATGGGGAAAAAGATTCTTGTGATTGATTCCGAGCAAAACAGCTCGTCGCTATACGCCGATGAATTCGGTTTCGATGTTATCGAGCTGCCAGATCACGGCATCGAATCCTATTTCTCGGCGCTCAAGCTCGCAACCGGCTATGACGTGGTTATCGTCGATTCACTATCCCATGCCTGGGAAGCGGTGAACGAAGAGGTATCGCAGCACGCTAAGCGCACAAAATCAGGCAACACCTTTCAAGCCTGGGGCGATAAGGGTAACCCGCTATACGGGCAGTTGCTCGACGCGCTGCTGAAACTCCCCGCGCATTTGATTGTTACGATGCGGGTTAAGTCTGATTATGTGATGGAGGATTACGAGGTAAACGGCAAAACCAAAACCCGCCCGCGTAAGATTGGACTGGCTCCGAAGTTCCGTGAGGGTGGCGAATACGAGTTTGATTTAGTTGCTAACCTCGATCTTGAGCATGATTTAGTTATCGAAAAAACTCGTATGAGCTTCTTGGACGGCAAGGTCATCAACAAACCCGGCAAGGAACTAGGTGAGCAAATAGCCGCGTGGCTTGGTAATGCTCCGGCGCTGCCGAGTTCGCCGCCGATAGCTATCGAGCACCTAAGCGCCGCAAAACTCGCTAACGGCTCAAACCCTTGGACATACACCCTCCGCGGCGAATCGGAATACAAAGGAAAGCCGCTGCACATACTACCGGATGAAGTGTTAGCGTTTCTCTACGATCCGACAAAGCGGGATAAGTTATTTACCGCCGGGAAGCTCACCGCAGAGGATATTTTCGCGATTAGTGAGAGTGAGAAACACCCGGAGATGAGGGAGGCGGCGGGTGGATAATCGCGCACATATTAAAATCGAATTTCAGATTTTCAATAGCAAGCTGGAAACCTGCGAAATGTCGATCAACTATCTCCCCGATTCGTGCGGGGTCGATCCTCGCGTCTCGGCTTGGTTTGAAGAAAAATACGATCTCGCAAAGATCCAGTTTGATTACGACTGCAATAAAGAGCAGCGAGAACTGGACGCGCGCAAACTAGAAGAACAAGAGCGTAGGGAATTCGAGCGACTAAAAGCAAAATACGAGACGAATAATGCCCAATAACTTCGGAAAATGGCTGCAAATGCAGCTACTAGAAAAAGACTCATGGCAAAACGATTGCGCTGAGCACATGGGGGTATCACCTGCTACGGTATCCGATTGGTGCTGCAACCGAACGCAACCGGCGGCGCATCGGAAAGACAGGCTGGCAACTTACCTGGGCGTTACTAGAAAAACACTTGATAAATATTTGGAGGATTGAACATGGGCGAAATAACAACACTTTGGAAAAATAAGATCGGGAAGATTCACGGGGAGATTACCGAGAACGATCATAACGGAACGATCTACCGGAATTTCCAGGTTTGCCGATTCTACAAAGATAAGAAAGACGAATGGCAGCGCGATGGTCGCATCAGCATCGACCAGTTGGACGACTACCAGGCGTTACTCGACGAAGCTAAGGCATTCATCGCGACGCTGACCGAATCGCGCGGCATGAATTATTCGGATAAGCCTAAAGCAAAAGCCGCACAGAAGCCGAAAGACAACGGCGGCAAGGTTTCGGCTGATGCGATGGCCGGGGTTGGGGAAAGTGTTTCTTATGACGATGACGACATAGCGTTTTGAGCAGTAGGTTTTAACAACAAATGAAAAACGAAAGGTTATATGAAATTGCAAGGTTTGATCACGCTGTCGATGCCCTTAGTGTTGAGTTGTTCGATAGGTTATGCCGCCTACGTCAGTCCCGTGGATTATCCACAACTGCGGAACTACAAAGGGATTTACGGAAAGGTATCTCAGACCTCATCAGAACCGCTACTATCGGAAGTGATCGAGCGCGAAAGAAGTAAGTGGGGATTACCGAAGGGATTAATCGAAGGACAAATATTTCGTGAAAGCAAATTCGACGGAGACGAAAAACGACCTTTTAACCCAGAAAGCAAAAGCCAATGCTATCGCAGAGCAAAAACGAAAGCAGCAAAACAACTCTGCGGCTCTCACGGGTTGCTTCAAATTAGTTGGCGGCTGCACGGGGGGCAAAGTGATTCCCTTTCCGAACACATCGC
>OFRM01000191.1_pt1 | contig 27531 bp, 46 predicted proteins | sample 1543101 | NCBI WGS metagenome assembly OFRM01 (sample SAMN07774223, study PRJEB24372) | wastewater metagenome | isolation source: Exp Tend VB 0WW | collected 2016-02
TGGCAAAGCAAAACGTAAAAACAGTAAAAATAACAATACCAAACGAGATTGTTTTAAAAAGAATAAATTCTACACCTGCTTTAAATAGATTGAGCAGACTTATTTTAAAAGTTGGTGAAAATGTAGAAAATGTAAATCATTTCCAATTTGCAGAACAAATGAGAATGTTCCCAATTGCAGGTGTAAAAATTGAAGAAATATGTTAAAGAAAAAACGAGATGTAAGCCTTCCAAAAAGGTTTAATTCAGAAGATGTAAAGAAGTGGCAAGAACAAGCCAATTTGACTACTGGTGGTAATCTTACCTTATGGATGGAAAATGCTTTGAATAACGCTGTAAAAAAGCAGAATATCAAATCGAAGCAGTAACGTAGCATTTGCCACTAACGGCTGCGGCTATGTGCAGTAGCGGATTTGAAACACAAAACTTAAAATATAGAACGAATGATGATAGTAGAACAAATGTTAAAGAACGCACAAACACCGCTATTGCATATAGCCGATGTTAGCGGTAGTGCTTTATTTCAAGGCGATTGCTTAGATATTATGCCTTTAATGCCTGATAAATCGGTTCAGTTAATATTGGCAGATTTGCCTTATGGAACAACGGCTTGTAAATGGGATAGTATTATTGATTTAAACTTACTTTGGGAACAATACAAGCGAATTATAAAGGATAATGGAGCAATAGTATTAACAGCATCACAGCCATTTACAACTAAATTGATTAGCAGTAATTATGAAATGTTTAAATATTGTTGGTATTGGAAAAAAGAAAAAGGAACTGGATTTGCAACAAGTGGAAAAAGACCTTTAATGATAGTTGAAGATATTTGCGTTTTTTACAAAAAACAACCAATATACGTTCCTGATAAAAAACCACTTAAAAAACCATACAAACACACATTACCAATAAAAAAAAGCAAAAGTGGAGGAAAGGACAACATCAATAATATAACAGAAAATGGGGATAGAATATATAAAGAATATACTCACGAAACACCACATCAGCTTTTAGAATATAGTAGAGATAATTCTAATAAAGGAGTACACGAAACACAAAAACCTTTGGAACTTATGAAATATTTAATTAGAACCTACTCAAACGAAAACGATATTGTTTTAGATAATACAATGGGAAGCGGAACAACTTGTATGGCTGCAAAAGAACTAAACCGTAAATTTATCGGTATTGAAAAAGAAAGTAAATATTATGAGATTGCTTGTCAGCGATGCGGTTTTTAGCATTACCGCTAACGTTTGAGGCTAAGAGCAGTTGCCTAAAATACTGTTCAAAATATGCACTATGCTTGATGGCAATTGCTTTTAGCCTTTGTTAGCTGCTGCTGCGGTTAGTTAGGACAAACTTAAATAGAAGAAAGAAAATGATACAATTTGATTACATAAAATGCCCATTGCACCGATATACTTTTTCGGTAAAAAATATTAGAGAATGGGTCGAAGAAAACTGCGAAGGAAAAACTTTGAACCTTTTTGCAGGGAGGACAAAATTAAACATTGATGAAATTAGGAACGACTTGGACGAAGAAGCAATAGCCGATTACAGAATGGATGCTTTAGAGTTTTTGAGAACTTGGGAAGGTGAAAAGTTTGATACTATATTGCTTGACCCACCTTATGCTTACCGAAAAAGTATGGAGATGTATAAAGGTATCCGATGCAGCCCTTTTAAACAACTGAAAGACGAAATACCAAACGTGCTGAATAAAGGTGGCAAAGTGATTACATTCGGATACCATTCAAATACAATGGGCAACAATAGAGGTTTCCACGTTGAAAAAATTGGATTATTTTCTCACGGAGGAGCAATTCACGACACAATAGCTAGTGTGGAACGGTATGGTAGCAGTTGCAGCTAACGTTTTGCGGCTTGGCGGTCGTTTTAATGCCGCCAAACCGCTGTTATACGCTGGCACGGTTAATTAAACGATAAACTTAAATTGAAACACGAAACAAAATTTTTATTAAAATGAGCGAGGGCAAAAAAGAAATATTATTAGGGGATTGTTTGGAACTTATGAAGGATATTCCAAACGGAAGTATTGATATGATACTTTGTGATTTACCATACGGAACAACTGCTTGTAAATGGGATACAGTTATACCTTTTGAACCTTTATGGGAACAATACAAACGGATTATCAAAGACAATGGGGCGATAGTTTTAACAGCTTCGCAACCTTTTACAAGTGCTTTGGTAATGAGTAATCCTGATATGTTTAAGTTCACTTATGTTTGGAAGAAAGAAAGACCAACCAATCCACTACTCTGTAAAAAAAGACCACCGAAATATTTAGAGGATGTGTGTGTATTTTATAAATCACAACCAATTTTTAACCCCACTTATATTAAAAGGAAAGAAGAAAATAAAAGAAATAATAAACCCCGAAATTATTCTGGTGAATATGTTGGCGGAGATAAGGGATATTCAGACTTAAACCAAAGTGGTAATAATGATTTTGTCTATCAAGGAGATTTACTAGAAATCCCAATGCAACGAGGTCTTCACCCCACCCAAAAACCAGTAGCCCTATTCGAGTATCTTATTAAAACCTACACCAACGAAGGAGATTTAGTTTTAGATAATTGTGCAGGAAGTGGAACAACTGCAATAGCCTGTTTGAATACTAAAAGGCAATTTATAGTAATAGAAAAAGAACAAAAGTATTACGATATGATTTTAAAAAGGGTGGGAGATTTTAATAAAAATTTTGAACCGCAAACCCTCTTTGGAAACGAAATGTAGTGCTTGCGTATAACGTAAAAGCATTGCTGTCAGTATTGGAATTTGAAAAACAAAACTTTAAAATATGTATAAAAGATTATTAGAATTACTAAATCCGAAACAACCACGTCAGCCAATATTGCAGCAATGCAATGTTAGCGGCTGTTTAAATCAAAAATTATGAAGTCAAAATTAAAAGTTACGCCATTACACGACAGGTTAATTGTCGAGCCACAACAAGCAGAAGAAAAAACTGCTGGAGGAATTATTATTCCCGACACCGCAAAAGAAAAACCACAAAGGGGTGTGGCAATTGCAGTTGGGGCAGGTAAGAAAGATGAACCAATGACCATTAAAGTTGGCAACACTATTCTTTATGGGAAATACGCTGGAACAGAAATAGAAATAGATGGTAAGCCATATTTGATAATGAGAGAAAGTGATGTGCTGGCGGTTGTCTAAATAGCCGCTAACTCCTAGATTTGCGCCATAAATGTACGCACAAATGAAACTAAGTTTAAAAAGCCCAAAATGGATTAAACGAAAATTACTGGATTAATCCCTAACCTACCTTTACCGCTTCATTCAGCATATCCATAGCTTCCATTACATCAAAATCAGATGGTTGGTAATATCCACTTAAAACAGCTAAAGACTGCCCTGTAATAGATGAAATTGTACTATCGTCTATTTTTAGTTTTCGCATAAGGTTTATAAAGGTTCTCCTAAATGTATGTGTACTTACTAATTCATACTTAGGTACAAGGTATTCTCTTTTAGAGTTTCCACTACCTTTTGACATTTGAATCATCTCGGTAAAACCAAACTCTTTAAACATTAGTTTTAAGTTTCTGTTCATATCTCCAATAGATGGAATCCAATCTACCTCCGTACTGCGCCTATCTAAAATGGCAGTAGCCAAATCAATGAGTTTAACTTTTATCAGCTTGTTAGTTTTCTTAGTGTTGGTTACATAGAAATAATCAGCACCTTCCTTAATGATTTTAGTTTTGATAACTGTTTTTAAGTCTGAATGGCGTACACCAAGACAAGACTGTAACAAACAAGCATCTTTAGTGTCGCTGAAATTAGTTTTAAATAGCGATAAAGCCTTTAATTCATCAAAGCTAAGGTACAATGCCCAAGACTTATCATTTGAGCCTTTAAGAGCCTGTAATGCGTTTTTGTTTATGGAGATACTTTCCTTGTCACACCAAAGTAGGAATGTCTTAATAATTTTCAGATGCTCCCCTATGGAATTGGATATGTAGTTATGCTCGGTGGTAAGATATTGGTTATACTGCCAAGCGAAATTTTCGCTAATATCCTCTATGAAAATCGGTTTTGATGTGAACTGTTCAAACATCTTTAACTTAGCTTTTACCTTACGATAATTAGCTACTGTGCCATCACTAACTGACTTACTGCCTTTTAGTTGTTGAGCCACAATGAATCTATCGAACAAGTCAAAGAAGTTTTCACTTGGTTTATCTTTAGCGTTCCATTGGTGCTTTATCCAGTCGTTACTTGGTTCGTTGTTGTGTTGCATGAGATACCCGTCTTTAAGAGCCATCAATTTGTTAAATTGGCTTCTTAGGATGATATTCATTTGCTTGTGGTCGGTATTAGTTTTGACAATAGGCGTATTTGTGCCTACTTCAAAGTATTTAGGATTAGTTTTCTTACCTGTGCTAAGTATGGTTTCTTTGCGCCCGTTTTGGTACACGAGTACAATCGGGCAATCTCCATTTTTATCAGCACATTCCTTCCTTAGTTTAAACCGTATCGTTGCCATGTTATTTAGTTTTTCTCCAAAGTAATTCGTTTGACTTCCATCCAAGTTTCTCCAGCAATTCTATTTTTTTAGAAAGCCCTAAATTCTTTTGATGCTTTATTCGGTGGCGTATCTTTATGAGATACGGTTTAATAGTTTCGTCTTCGTTCTCGTCTATTGCTTTGAGTAACGCTTGGTCGGTTGTTAGTTTCATGGTTTGATTAGTTTAAATGAATATTTTATCTTGGTTTTTCTTGATGTGGTCGTGTGTCTGCCTGAGTTAAATAAACAGCTCCATACAGTTCGGTTGTTTACACTTAGTGTTCTGGCACATTTGCAAATGCTATCAAAGATTCCTACACTTTTACCTGTGGATTCATCAAACGCTTGTACTTTTATGCTTTCTATGTTGTTCATAATATTAGTTTTGAATGGTTAAACAAATAAGTGTTCAAAATTGGCGTACAATTCCATAAACATAGCATCCTTTACTTGCAACATACTTTCAATCTTTCTTAGTGAATAGATAGCTGTTGTATGGTTTGTATAACCTACGACTGCTGAAAGTTGGTTTAAACTATAACCCTTGTACTTTCTTAGTCCATAGCAATATAACTGTCTTAACATTGCCATTTGTGGCTTTCGGTTTTCTTCCCTTAGTTCCTCTATTGTCAGAAGATACTTTACAAGTAGTACCCGCTCAAAGCCTTTCATAAAGTCAATGTTCGGTTCTTCTTCGTTTAAGAAATGATTTTCAACCATGATTTTTAGTTTATCTAATTGGTATAAGATGTCGTTTTTAGTTGTTTTCATTAGATTAGTTTAGATGTGAGATAATAATGCTTATATCCATGCAAGTTTAATTACATAGTATTCTACCGTTTAATTATTCCTTACGGTTTCAATGCCAAGTCAGCTTCCGCATCCATAACGGTAAACAGGTAGTTTATTTCACCTTGCATTTGTCGTTGGTTGTCGCATTTAAAACATTGCCAACACTTTGCCTGTTTAATATTTTCCTTTAATACCAAGTTACCAATACTAAAGGTTTAATCTGCTTAACGTGCTACTTTCATTTTCTATCTTAGGACAAATAGAGTGGCTCGAAACATGTTTAAGACCACCAGTGAAAAAACGCATCCGAAGGCATTAGTTTTTTAGGCTAATGGTGAAACATTCGGAGCGTTTAACTGTTTGGAACAGTTTAAAATCTTATAATAGTTTTTTAGTTTTGACTACGCCCCGTGTTTCACTTCGTGCATTAATCAACTGGTGCAAATATACAAAGAACGATGGAAATAAAAAGAAAATAGTTTAGATGTGAGAAATTATTTTTGATGGGTCTAAATGTCCATTGCTATCATACCAACCAAGTTTTTCAAATTCTTTTACTTTTGTGCTTGTTCCTGTGTTGTTGAAATAGCACTCTGAATGGTGTATGAGGTGGGCGAAATGTATTTTTGCTCCATAAGTTATAAAGGCACAATTAGTTCTTGAAATTCCTACTACTTGCTTTATAAATAGCTTTCGTTCCCTCTTGTCCATGTGCTGAATATTCTGCCAATTCATATCAATATTCATTAAAATTGATTTTGTTAAGATGTTTGAGTATGCCATGTTTTTTAGTTTTTATTTTTCTATAAATTGGTTTTCGAGTTCTTCGCACCATTGGCTTAGGTCGGTTTCAAATAGGTGCAAAAATTCATCAGCATAAAATTGTTGGATTGTATCCCAGCTTTCATCTTCTGCCTTTCTATCTGAAAGTTCATCTATGAAACGAGTGTTTGTAGTGTAAATATGGCTTTCGTATTTCTCGCCTTGCCAATTAGCTTTTAGGTTTATATTCCACCCTCCACGTCCTTTAAATACATTGCTAAAATACAAGTCAATTTCATATTGCTTTCCGCTTTTTGTTGTTACTGTTGTGTACATAGTTTTTAAATTTAGTTTTGATTAAAAAAGTTTCAGTTGGTTTTTATTCTCTTGTTCTTGCTCGTTTTCCTCCGTTTCTACACTATCTAAATTAGTTTTGGCTAAAGTCCCTTCATGACCTATCAAAAGTCCTGTTTTAGCGTCAAATATGCCTACATATTCGCCTTGTTTATCCAATAGGCTTTCAATTTTGAAGGTATTTAGTTTTGACTTCATGGCTTTAGTTTTGAAGTAATTTGATTGCATCTCTTATAAATTCCCCTACTTCCTTTCCTCCTATCAAATAACTTCCTTCTGAATCGTATATATACGCTCTGAACTTTTGAGTAGTAGTATTATGTAGTTGAAATTCTTTTTCATTATCCAAAATGAAATTTACAATAGCTTTTTTTAGTTCTGTTTTCATGTGTTTAGTTTTTTAGTTTTGATAAAATTAGTTTGCTTTCCTCCATGCTTTTATTGCATCGGTTAATGAATAAAAAAGAAATTTTGTGCCGTCAATATTTATTGTGCCGTTTCTATATTCGTAGGCATAAATTCCGTTTCTTACTTTCCGTTTCCTTATTGGTTCATCAAACATTGTGTAGATTTTAAAGAGGTTAAATAAAAGGTGCGCTGGTTAAATTGTTCGGTTATCCTTCGGTCTATTTCCTGCAATAAATACAAGCCTTGAAAATATTTGTGCGCTTGTTTGTCCTCTATTGCTTGGTTTGTTAAGACTGTTACTCGTTCCCTTCTGTTTTCTAAATTGGTTTGCATACGTTTTGTTTTTTAGTTTAATAAATAGTTGATGTAATTTAGTTCAATGTTTCTTACTCTTAACAGGTCGTTACTATTACCTAAAAAATAGTTAGGCGTTCCAATTAGTTTTATATCCTGCTCTAAATTGGTTTTTTGCTTTATTAGCTGTTCTTTATTCAAGCTACTAATGTGGTTGAATATTGGTTCTGTTAGTTCCCTTTTGATTTTATCAATGTTCATGGCTTTTTAGTTTTGATACTGTGAAAATTCTTTGTAGTGAAAATAAAATTCGTGTTTCAGTTCCTCCGCTATCTGTTTAGCTGGTTTATATTTTAGCCTACGTTTTAGCATTTTATAAAAATCATTGCTATTCACACTATTGTTGTAATGGTTTTTAATAGCTAAAAAATCTAATATTCCAAGTTTAAAAAATATCTGTTTCATCTGTTTCAACTTTAGGTGGATTAATAAAAAATTCTAGTTTCTGTATTGCATTTCTCAAATAAACAATGTCGCTGCCTATTTCCTTATCCATATTACAACCTATTTGCACTCCTGTACCGTTTGTAAAAATGTCCTCTTTCATTCCTGTTTTATACCTTGTATTTATTATTTTGATTTCGGGTAATGAAATATACTTTTGTGCTTGTTTTAGGTTGCTTAGCACGTCCGAAAGTGCTGTAAATTCTTTTTTAGTTAGTGCCATTGTGTTTAGTTTTATAACCCAAAAAATTCAGGGTTTTTTAGTTCAAAAATTAGTTTCCCTCCGTCCATAAAAGTTTTAGATATTTCACCGCTAAAATTCCATTGGCTTGCCTTTCCATATTCAACCCAAGACAATTTTCCATTTCTTAATAGTGCGAATGAATTAGACTGCAAGTGTCCTACTGGTGCAAAGTCTTGTTCCTTTACTATTTCCCCGTCCTTATTAATTACTTTGCTTTTTATCTCTAAATTATGAGTTAAGCAAGATTGAAGCACCTTTTTAAATTCTGTTAAGTTTTTCATAGTGTTTTTATTTTAGTTGTTTAAAAATCGTTGAAGCGTTACAACGGGCGCAAATGGTTGTTATTAATTTTGTCTATAAATGTAGTAAGTTATACCGTTTACTACTTCCTCGTGTTCGTGTCCATCATAACGGCTTAAACTGTGTCCCCGTCCGTCCATTTTTGCGTCCCGTTTCCACATTTCTTCATCAAAGTTTATGTAATAACTTAAATTGCCATGCCCCTCTGCAATTTTGTCTATTTCGGGCGTTATACATTCATCAATATAGTTATCTAGCTCCTCGTCCCACTTGTCGTCTGCCTCTGCATCTGTCAATACTAAATAGTCGTTATTGTAGTCGTCTGTGTCGTATTCCTCGACCTCTGTTAATGTATCTTCACAAAATTCCTCAAATGTAGGTTCAAACCTTTCATCACTTGGCAAATAACCGTTCTCGTCTGGTTCTTGGTCGTTATATTGCTCCCTTGCTTCGTCCTCTGTACCTTCGTAAACTTTGTCCCCTAAAATAAAAAAGTTGTCCCCGTTGTGCTGCATTAATGCAAGGGCTTTTTCTTGTCCTTCTGTTAGTGTTGTTTCTTTCGTTTTCATGTTGTTTGTTTTTGTTTGTGAATAAATGATTAATTAAAATTGAATGTGTTTATTTGATTTTTTTACAATAGCTGTGTTGTATGTGGCTGCATAAGCGTTTGCTACCAATTCATCTGTACTTTGAAATACTGCTGAACCGAACCAATAAACAGTAAAATAAATTTTTGCTTTCATAATGATTAATTTTAAATGATTAAATAAATGATGATGCAAATATAGCTAATTATATTTCACAATTCCAAATAAGGAACTAAAATAAATGTAAAATATTTTAACCATCTTTAAAATATAGTACCTCAAACATAGCACCACACTACGTTTAAACCGAAATGTTAAAAATGAAAATAAATTGAAAATAATTATCTAAAACCGAAAATTAAACAAGCGTTTAACTAAATTAAGTCGATTTTATTGCCTTCGCCTTGTGTACTTATCAGGCTATTTATACGATCCATTTCTACACAGAAATAGTTATATACTTCTATACCTTTATCACTGTTCCTTACTTGCTTTTCATTCGCATAAGGTTTATATATATACCCCCTCCGTAATATGCTATTCAATTTATAGTGCATTCCAAACTGCTTTAAATAGCTAAAATAAAGCGTTTGAGTGCCTATAAATATAATTAGCCTCAAATCTATATGGCTAACCTTGAAATGGTCTGAAATGTGGCTAAATAATTTTAAAACCAGTACAGTTTTAATATGCCTACTTGTCTGAATACGCGCGCGCATGTGTATGCTAAATTACAAATATTTTATGAAAACTAATTTAGTTTGATGTGGTTTGCACCTTATTTAGAACTAATCTAAATAAACTACTATGTAATAAACACTACTAAACAAACCTTGTTTAGAATGAATCTAAATAGGCTTAATTAGAATGAATCTAAACAACCAATAAGCGACAACAAACGGATAAAACACACATTAAACACACATAATTCCCAAGATCCGCGCTATCATTACATTTACCAGATTCTATTAGAATTAAATTAGTTTATACACCCAAGTAATTTAGGTTAATAAACTTTGGAAGGTTAAAGGAATCTATTAATAAAATCAAGGCAGGGGGGCATAAAAAAAGAGGACTTGCCAAAAAATCGAGGGGGAGGGGGTGGAAGGGGGAACGACCCCGACAACACACCGATTCGTTCCGTTAAAAATCACAGCTAAGTAAATGGCGTTCAATAATTTACGATAAGACCTGATGTATGTATGGTAATGGAGTGTAAATAGATAATGTTTTATTAATCAATAGATTAGATATAATTGTGGATAATAAGTGAGTTAGTGTTAGTAATTATTTGAGTAGATGAGGGTAGTTTAGGGGTGATTTGGTGGGATAAGGGAAAGTATGGGAGGTAGGGTTGATTAATAAAATTGGATAGATTTTAGGTAGGAAGTAGGGTGAATGGGTAGATTATATCACTTTGAGTATAATAGTGTCTAAAATAGGCTTAGAATTGATTGGTGCTATAAATCGGCACATAGGGGAGATTACTGCCGAAATGTAGGAGAAAACTAAGGGAATCAGGGGGTAAATTTCCTCTTAAACAACACACTAAGAATAGGGCACTACTGAAACCGTTGCTATCATTACATCCATATTTCCATTTTGGAAATTATTTGCTCCATTTTGGAAATTTATTTCGTTATTTTGCGTTATGGAAGTAAATCACGATTTTGAGTATGAGAAGAATCCTTTTGAGAAGGAGGTATTTATTGGTAAAAGGAATAGATATATAGCCATTGATGGATTGGTAGGTGTAGCTGATGGAGGTGAAATGGTAAGGGATAAGGTGTATGTCAAGAGGGAGCAGTTGTATGACAAGAAGAAATTTATAAAGCTGTATGTTCATGCAAGCGATTTTTTATCAAACATGAATACTGCTGGGCGTATCATTTTGACTTTACTCTTGAAGGAATTGACTATGGGAAACAATTATGTTTGGATGGTATGGTACTCGGACTATGGAGTAAGTAGGAGTACCTTTAGCAAGGGTATGTCTAATTTAGTAAAGGTAGGGTTGTTAGCCAAGAGCAATAGTCGTGGTAAGTATTGGTTGAATCAGAATATACTAAATCAAGGATAGCGTATTAACATCTGCTAATGCAGTCAGCTTTGGAATACCATTTAATACTTCAATTTGGATTTTGATATTGTATTTGGATTCAATTTCCTTGATGCGGTTATTAATAACACGCTCAAAAGTATCTACTTCTTTTATAAGGCTGTCTATGGTACTGCTCATCCTTGTCCTTTATATGGTTTAGAATCATTGTGCTTGTTGATATTCTTTTTAGCCTTACCTTTTACTTTGGGTTTCTTTTGGTAGATACTAACTGTTGATTGCTTTGCCATTGATTATATTTTAAGATGAAAATGTTGTTATTTGAGGTCGTTTTGAATCTATTTCTATAAATGGTGCGCCTAATCCCCAGTAGTCTAAACCTTTGGTGGATTTAAAGTAAGTAGTATTCCAGTCATCTATGTTAATCCATCCCGTAGTCCCATCACAATCTACATATAGCTCATATACGCAGTCCATGCTTGGAGCGGGCAAAGTTCCGCTTAATGTTTCCCAAGAACCTGCTGCACCAGAAGCAGTAGCAATAACAGTATAATCTGTAATCCCTGCATGAATACAAGGGCGAAGCATTAATCTTGGTTGTGTGCCATTATAAGCAGTACCATCCCCCACTACCGATTTTCTAACTGCTACTGTTACAGTAGGAGTATCTCCACTTTTTACAGCCAATTTAACTGGTATATGGTCTGTCTTTGGTCTTAATATAGCATCTGTATTTGGCGTTATTCTAAATGAAGTACTTGATGTATTAAAAATAGTAGTGTCTTTTGAAGATATATAATTATTAGCATAAGTAAAATTACTTCCTACTACCCCTCCTTCATTAATAGATGTCAGGGCAAGTCCTGTAAAACCTATTGCAGTTGATGTTATTCCACTTGTTTTAATTGTACTATTTAGATTAACATTAAATAGATTAATATTATTTAATGATGATGCTCCGTTACCTACTATATCTCCACTTGTATGTCCACTTCCTATTGTTGAATTACTGATAAATAAAGTATCTACTGCACTACCCATTTGAATGCCAAAAGGACTTGCTAATGTTGTTCCCGATGTTATAGTAGCATTATTTAGAATACATACGCCTGTTATAGTGGCAATAACAATATTGCCATTCCCATTTCCGAATACTGTTGCTCCGTTTATATAAAGTCTTTTATCTGCTTGTGTTGTACTTTGTAGTTGTATTCCATATCCTGCACACCTCCAAGATTTTATATTACTAATAGTACCATACCCCTTAGTAGGAATTATCCCAGTCCCTTGAACACCATAAGTAGTAATATTGCTAATTGTACCTATCTGGTTATTTTCATTTATTTGAATACTTGCGTTGCTATTGGCAAGGGTAATATTAGAGAATACGCCACCTATATCAAGCACTTGCATACCTCCACCACCAATAAAAATGCAGTTATTTAAAGATACAGTTGTTGGTGTAATTGGTTCAATGTAATAATTTAATTCTGATAAACTTGCGTTATAAAAATTATCAGATTGTAGATTAATACTCCCAGTTGTAAGCCTATTGATGTAAATACATCTAGTACCACTTACTACATTGGCATCATAGAAAGAACAATATCTAATATCTGCCGTAATGGTATCAGAGTAAAATGAAAGTCCATACTTATTAGCAGTTGCTGTTCCAAATCCTTTAAATTCTGAATAGTAAAAAGAAACCGATTGAGTTACGTTAGGAAAATAAATGTATGAAGCAAATGTTTGAGAAATGAATTTTACATTTCTTGTCAAGTTGATTAAGTCCGCTTGCACACCAGTAGATGAATTTCCTCCATGTGCTACTGTTAAAGCATTAGTAGTTAAGGTAGTTCCACTTGCATCGGCACTTAAAGTTAGCTTTTGAAGGTCTATATAAGTCCTAGTTGTTCCTGCTATACCTACTATATCTCCACTTTTCCAAACTGTACTTACATCAGTAGTAAGGGAAGTAGCACCTGCGATTGCATCTGCATTTAATTTAGCTGATACAGTTTTACTAGCACCGTAAGTAGTAAAAGTTCCACCTACTTCTATTCCATATTGACCGCTGGATGTCTGTACTATTTCAATAGTAGCTGTACTTGTGGATGGTATTGGATTAGAAACGTCCCCTATTTTCAAAGTACCCCCACAATAAGAGCGTACATTACCTGCACACTTCAAATAATAAGTAGTAGAAGCAGTTATCCCATTTGATAAAGTTCCTTTTTCATTTACAGTAATCGCATTGCTTCCTCCATCGGCTGAAAGCTGTAAGGAAGTAGAAGTATTATCCATAGTTACTGTAAACGAATTACTACTCCCTGCTGATAAAAATTCTCCTGCTATATGACAAGTATCACCCGTAGCAGGGGCTTGTGTGGTAGTAGTTACAAGTCCTCTATTCCAATCGCTAGCAGTTCCACTTCGAATAAAGGCTAATTCGTTACTTACACTTGCTTTTATTCTTACTGCATAGGATTGTGCGCCATTTAATGTAATAGTAGAACCAAATTTAAAGTAAATCCATCCACCATAAGTCAAAGTAGAAACACCGCTTTGAGAAGATAAATCACTCACATTTATAGTAACTGTCCTGTCTATGGTGGTGGTAGTATTATTGTATAGTTCTAAGGTAACAGTACCCGTTGGAGAGGCTATTCTATACCCTAATTGTACCATTACACCATCTACGGTATTTGATAAGCCTGTAATAGCAGGAGAAGCTGAAACAGAAGTAGTGATAAGCTGATTAGTTGCACCTGCCGATACACTACCTACTACCACACCCCAAGTAGATGCAGAAGTAAAGTTTCCTGTTGCTATGCTTTTTAAGATTGCCATTCCTCTGGTTTGTCAATAATTATTTCACTAAAATATTTTACTTCCCCACTTTCATCTTTATAATTTTGGGCATAGAAATAATCTCCGCCAAAAGTTTCTACTTCTATATCTTCTACATCTGCATCAAAAGTAACTGTCTGTCTTAGTATTTGCTCCTCATTTTCGATGAAGCACATATCCCATTGCTTCTTATCTCCGTACTGAAAAGGGTTTATAAAATGTATTATCATACTGTATAGATAAGGATTAATTGGCACTTTGTAATTATTGTAGCACTATCTACATTCACTTCTAAAATATCATTGGCAGTTAAAGTGGCAGAAGTCCAACTGCTAACATTTGCTGTATTTTGAATAGCAGTAGTTAGTGTAGGTTTATTCCCTGCGCCAATTATAGAAACACCGCTACGTTTAATGTCAATTACTATTGAACCTGTTGCTAAATTTTCTCCATTGAGGATTTTCCAGCTTGTAATAGTTCCCGATAATGGTGCAGTTCCAAATCCTGCCGAACCTGTTGAAATAACCGTACCTTGACCATCTATGGATATGGTATAAGTTTTAGTATTCCATTTAGTTGCACTTGTTATTCTACTATCAGCTAATGTTCCTGTCCAACCTAAAGTTAAAGATGTTGCTTGTAGTAATGCAGTTGTTGGTGTTCCACCAAGCGTCAAAGTTACATTTGTATCGTCTGTCTTGCTTAAAGTTGCAGGAGTTATAGTATTCTGCTTACTATTAAACGCACTCCAATCGGCACTACTTAAAACACCCCTATTTGTTGCACTTGCAGTTGGAACATTTAATGTTATTACAGGTGTAGTTGTTGAATTTGCAACAGTTGAAGATAAATCAGTGCCAGTAGTTCCTAAAGTGAGTGCCGAAACATTGGTAACTGTACCACCACTACCACTACCATTGCTTGCAGAAGTGATACGACCTTTACTATCTACCGTTAAATTCGTATTAGTATAACTACCTGCTGAAACCGAAGTATCAGCTAATGTAATTACCCCTGCATTATCTAAAGTAGCATCACCACTTAGAGCTACATCTTGGGCGACACCTGCTGAATCCCCTACGAATATATGTGAATCAGAAAGTGCATTAGACATTTTTGAATCTAAAGCACTCTGTAAATCTGTTTGGTCGGCTAAAGTACCAGTAATTGAACCCCACTTAGGAACAGTAGTATTCGCAACGATTATTTTCTTAATATTAGGAGTTAGCAGGTCTGTTATAGATAACCATTTATTTTTAAAAGAATAATAAAGGTCTTTAGGTAGCCTATCATTAGGTACAGGTACATTAGCGAAGTCTATTTGGACTAATAAGGAATCGTCCTCTGCTTTTACAGTACCACCGCTATTTACCTTAATCATGGTGTAAAAATAAAAAATTAAGTTGTTACTTCAACCATTTTCCCATGCTTCAACAATAAATCTTCAATTTCGGTTACTATTGATTCATCAGATAGTTGTAAAATACGTAGGATATTACCTATGGAAGCCAACTTTTCTTCTGTGGTATCGCCTATGTATCTACGTCTTGCATCGGGGGTAAGTTTACTCATTATGGTATTGATAGCCATATTGGTAGTCGAAGTAATTTTATGCGCTTCTTTGGCGACTTCTTTAGGAACAAAGTCTGCTACATATTTACTTCTCTTACGCATTAAAGCCGAAAGTAGCAATAACTCATGGACATAGTTTGCGATTTCTTCTTGTTGGTCTATCATAATCTACCTTTTAAACGTAAAATCTTTTGTTGCTTAATTTCTTCAATTAGATGCGCTTGGTTTGTGATTAACTTTAACTGGTCAAGCATTATCTCAACATCGGCTATTTCTTCAAGCAAGTTATCCATTTTGGTAATCATCTTACCATTGCGCTTCCATTTGTTAATGGCTTGGATAAGTTCTGCACATTCTTCGATTGCTTGGTCTAATTGGCTATTCTCACCAAACTTCTCGATTACTTTTAAGTAGATTTCTGTTATGTTCATAGTTGTTGTTTAATTATATCCATTAACCGCCTTTATCCAAGCAAGAGCAATACTTTGCTTTTAGTCCTCGTGGTTATTACTCTTACACGATTCAAAGCTAATATAGATGTCCGTTTACCTACGGGAGTATAGATGCTTTTCAAGGCTTGCTTTTGTCAGATGTTGTTGCGGTTAAAACAGAGCATCCACTTTTTCTATACACATATTTTCCTTGTACCAAGTTAATACAAAGCTATAATCTACTTAACTATTCTACTTTCATTCGATTGGTTAAGAAAACAATCGCAGACAAAACAAGTTTAAGACTGCCAATCAATCAAAATAGGTGGGAAAAGTAAAACCCACAAGCGTATAGAGCGAATGTGGGCTTACTAAAAGGGTTTTACTCCTTCGGGCAAACCCCGATATATTTTGCTCTATACAAAAACTATCGGGATTGATTTAAGGCAAAAATACAAATACTTTTTAGATTACAAAATAATTATTTGTTAAAATGGTAACTAAAAATAACCTTTTTAACGCTACCATTTTAAAAAGGGAGGTCACTTTCATCTTTTTTAGTAGGTGCGCTACTTTCATTCTTAGGTGTCGGCTTAAAAGTATCAACGGTAAACATCAAATCGCCAGCACGAGATTTAGTTACTTGCAACTTTAATTGCTTGGTTTCCTTATACTCGGTTAGGTGTTCTGCACCTTCGGCTTTCAACCAAGCGAATAACTCGTTTGGAGTTATGATTACAGTACCTAACACGAAGTCGGGGGCTTTCTCATTCGGTTTAAAACTTCTAATTCCCTTTACAAATACTTTGTCTGCCATGATTGTTTGTTTTATTTAGTGATTAATTATTTAAGAACATCTTTTTTAAATTCTTCATATTTTTCTTCGTCTAATTTTTTAAATCTTAGAAGTGTAGGCACTCCATTTTCTTTCCCAAAAACCAAATCAAGATAAATTGGCTCTTTCTCTGAAAGTAATCTACACCCACATTGCGCTCTTTCTGCACCCATTAGGATAAAATTTATCCCATTTTGATAATTAGTACCAAATTCTTCTATCTGCTTATTAGTTAAGCCTAAAATTTCTGCTATTGTTCCTTCTGTCATGTTTTTATAGTTTAGAACACAAAAATACAATTTAATTCGAGAAAACATAGGAAAATTAAATAAATAGTTTAACTTTGCCTTGAAATGATAGATAGAAGTTGCAATCCGCAATATGCTAATGCTATACGAGATGCAAGAAAAATTCGAGGGATAAAGCAAAAGCAACTGGGTAAAATACTTGGGGTTTCCCCTATCTACATAAGTTACATTGAAAACGGGGTAAGCAAACCAAGTTTGAAACTAATGGAGAAGATGGCAGACAAATTGAATTTTAAAATAACAATAAACTTTTCGGAATGGAATACATGATTGTTTTAGCGTTTGCTTGTTTGATTATATTGATAGCAAACTCATTTAGAAGTACAAGGCTAAGTGATTACGAGAAAATGAAACAAGAGGAGGATAAAGATATTGTAGAAAATCCTGCTAATTATGAGATAGACACCGACCAAGTTTGGATAGAGTATATGGGGGTTTCATTCCCTTTGTATAGATTTGAACTCCCAAGATGGACTTGCTTGACGGTAGATGAAAAACAGAAATGGGTAAAGCAGTTAAAGCAAGATATAAAAGATGGTAAGAAGATACCCATAAAAGAGAATGGCAAGGTGGTAGGATATAAAGTTAAAGATAGAAAGACTATTAGGAATGAAGATTTGAGAACTGAAATCTATAAAAAAGTAAATAATTTATGATTAGCACCAGTTTAGGAGAAAAGCCATTAACAGTATTTAGTGGAGATTATTTTGATTCGTTATTACACAGTACACTATTAGCAGATACTTTGTTAGTAGAGATACCTGACAATAGCAAAGTGTACATTATGGCTAATGGAGATAAATTATACCTCCAAACAACCCAAGTGGACGATATGCAGATGCAAGATGTAGAAGGAGTGGTTATCCATAAAGGAAAAGCTGATGTAGAAATAGGCGATAAGGTTATATTCCACTACCTATCATTGAACAATGGTCGTGATGGATTCGGTGGCAGTAGATTGTTTACCTTTGCCTATGATAATAAATTATATTTACTGATTCCTTGTTGTCAAATCTTTTTTTCGGTACGCAATGGAGAATACAAATCGCACAATGGCAAATACTTGGTGTGTGGTATTGACAATGGTGCAAAGATAGAGTTAGACGGAAAGGTTATGAATGGCGATATTACTAAAAGTGGTATTGTTATCATTGACTTAAAGAAGCAACTTTATAAGAAGGATAGATGCAAAATATTATGCGCTCCGAAAGAAAGCGAATATAAAGTAGGCGATATTTTAGTCACCAATGGCACATGGGATATACCTATTAAAAGTGATTTGATGCGTGGTAAAGAAGAAAAGGTGTATATGTGTGAAAAGCACAATCTTATTTGTAAAGAAGAATTTGTAGGATAATGGTAAAATACGAACACAAAAACAATAGATTCATTTGCGATAAATGTGGAGTAGTACAAAAGATAGTACCTACCAACACTAAAGTATTAAATAGCGCATTTGCTAAATTTAAAGCAAAACACATAAAATGTACGAAGTAAAAGACCTACCACAAAATAAAAAAGTATTTGAAGCATATCCAGAACTAAAGGATATATTTTCGGACTTAGATAAACAGTTGAGTAGCTTTTCGGAACTTACCTCCGACCAAGTGCTAAGATACATTATCCTTACCTACCACTTTAATTCGCCACTTGTTCAGTCTAAGGCAGATTTGATGTGGAGGAAGAAACAAGCAATGTTAAGTGCTGGGGTTAAGGCAGACAAAAATGGTTTTTTTGGCGAGGAAGCTATGAAGATAATAGCAAACCAACACCCACAAGCAATAGACCTTAAAATGAGGTTTATTCGCTTTGAGAATAACTTGGATTGGGTAGAGTTGTCTGCATTAACAGAAGTTTATTATGACTACATTCGTACCATATCTGATGAAAGTCAAAGTACGGGTAATAAAACAGCTTCCGATATATTTAAAGTAAAGCAAGCAATTATCAAGGAAAGTGAAGGACTTAAAAATAAGATAGATACACTATCTTCTAAGGTATTTAAGGGTGATGTAGATTTAGTGAATTATGTAGGTAGCACGATTCTAAAAGAGGAACGTAGATACCGAATATCACCCGAAGTAAAAGCAGATGTAGATTCAAAAAAGAAATCAAATGGATAAAAACGTAATTTTAGTAAAGCCGATAGTACAGGAGAATAAGTCTAAAGGTGGGATTATTATACTTGGAAAAGTGCAAATGTACCAAGAAGGGATTGTTGTAAAGGTGGGTGAATTAGACCAAGATATTCAAGTAGGGGATAAACTATACTACGCAAATCTTATCCAAACCGATGTTGATTATAATGGAGAAAAACACCATTTGATTAACGAGGAATATGTTTTAGTTGTACAAAGCAAAATAAATGAACCAACAGAAGTTTAAAGGCTACCAAGACATAGAACTCAAAAGAACTATTTGTAAAAACATAGAGTTATTGCAACCCTATGATATTGCGCTTCCACCACCAATAAGCACAGAATCAATTATCAATTTTGGATTACCTATTGAACAACAATTTTTCAAAAGGATAGAGCAACCAAAAAAGCTAATTGAACTTAATCAGTTAGAGGATATAAACGAAGCACGTAGAAGATTAAAAGCAGACGACACATTATCTGAATGGGTGGACAACCTTTGGGATTTACTCGAATATGGACAATGGCAGTACATACGTGGTGTACCTACATTTATAACAGGCGATTATCTTAGATACCTTTCATTCAACAAGATTGATACTGGCTTACCGCAATATCGTAGTAGCGATATGGACAAAGCGCAATGGTGGGAGTTTTGCATAAAAAAGAACCCTTATTGCTTTGGTGGAATAGAAATGACAAGGAGAAGGGTCGGTAAATCTTATATTGCGGGGGCGTGGGGGTTGTCAGCAGCTTCAAACGGCTATGGTAAAAACTTTGGAATACAATCAAAAGAAGATAAATCAGCAATGGACTTCTTTAGAAAGTGTGTTAGGAATCCATTAAAGTCTTATCCTTTCTATCTAAAGCCACATAGTAGTACCGATATAAACACAAAGGGTAACAGAATAGAATTTGACGAATCAGACCATGTAGGTAAATCACCCGAACTTTCAGCATGGATAGAGTATGGAACTTCCGAAAGTAAGTATTTTGACGGACGTAAAATGTACTTTTATGTGAATGATGAATGTGGTAAGAACACCAATGCAGACGTTAGTGAAACACTTGAAATTATCCGACCATGCCTTATTGAAGATGAAGTTATAATTGGCAAAGCATTGTTTACTTCCACAGTAGAAGAAATGGAACGCAAAGGAGGTGCTAACTTTAAGCGCATTTGGGATGATAGTGATAGGAACACAAATCTACCCGAGAACGAAAGGAGAATAGATGCCAATGGACAAACAGTAAGTGGTCTATATCCTTACTTCACACCTGCAACACACAATTACATTTTCGACCAATATGGAAACGCTATCATTGACGAGCCTAAAGATTACCAAGTAGAATTTAGGTTAAACTACCTAAGAAAACATGGACTTAAAGAAGCCGAAGCCTATAAAGGCGGTATTGAATTAATCGAAGAAATGATTAACAAGCAACCACAAGGGAATAAGCGACAAGCCATGATTCGCAAGTTTCCAAGAGGTATCAGAGAAGCGTTCCGTTCCTCCAATAAAAATTGTGAGTTTAATGAAGAAATACTAAACAAGCGATTAGAATATTTCTGTTATGGAACGAACCCTTTTGTTTCCTACTTTAACCTTAAATGGAAGGACGGGAAAGAAGATACGGAGGTTATTGCAGAAGCAAGTACCGAGCAACATGGAAGATTCAAAATAGCATGGCTACCACCACACGAATATAGAAACCAAAGTGTAATGAAGTTTGGCGAGAAAACACCTTTGTTTGAGTATTTAGGGAGCGCAGGGTGCGATACATTCAAGTACGACAAAACAAAGGACGTAGCAAGGCAGTCTATGGGTACTGGATATGTGTATTGGGGTTACGACCCTAAGATAGATGCGCCCGATTCTAACCCTGATGAATGGAAAACGGGTGACTTTGTTTGTGAATATATCAATAGACCACCATCAGTAGATGAATATTGCGAAGATATGCTAATGATGTCTGTATTCTATTCAGTTCAGATGTTCCCCGAATTTAACATAGACCACGTTAAAAGACACTTTGCAAGAAGGGGATATGCAGGATATTTAAAACATGGAAGTAAGGTTAAGAAGAAAGGTGGCGTAACTGTGATAGAAGATAACATACAAGCAGGGGCGCATACCTCCGAGCAAATAAAACCCACCATGTTTAAATTCATGGAAAAATATGTAAATACTACTGCTCATAGATGCAAGTTCCCAAGATTGTTAGAAGATTTGAGAGATGTAGAATACCACGAATTAAATCCTTACGACAGCTTTGTTGGTGCTACGTATGCTATCATGGGTTATCACGAAGGATTAGATAAGAAACCCGTAAATGAAGATAAAACGGATATACGAGGACTTTTAAGAATGTATTAGTATAACAAGTGAGCCTTTATTGAGGTATCATTAGGCACATCGGATATTATTGTGCAACCCATTCCTATCTTGCATCTTGCACCAATATCAATAGGATTTGTGCTATTACAAACAAACTGTCCTTTGTGAAACCAATAATTAGGATATTGATTAACTGGTTCTTCTATCCATTTATCTTTAAAAAGAAAGAAAAGTCTATAAGGGAGTGAACTACCCACCCACAGCAAAGCTGATGGGATGGGTAGTTCACTGCTCTCATGTTAGAATGGTGGTGTTTCGTCATCAAATGCTTCGCTTTTTTCTTCTTGTGTCATTTCACTAAATCCGTATGGTACAAAATTGCAGTTCCCGATTTCTAATGCTAACTTTACTGGTTCACTCAATGGTGTATTTTTCCCGCCCGTTTCAGTTTCTTTAGTCTTTACCACATGGATTTCAGTTACTCTGTACAATGATTTGTGTTGTGTGTATCTGTGAATAATAAGAAAATCATCTGCCCTATTTGCAAACTTACCACCTCCCTCAATATCTGATTTCTTAGGTGGCATTGCGTGTCCTACTACCTCCGCATCTGGCGCATTATCTTTACTCCATGTCCTTCTTAATGCTTCTGTAACTGCATGACAATTCAAGTAAATGCAACAATCGTGTTTTTTGGTGAAATTCCTAAATTCAGATGTTACCCGATAGTGATAGTTATGGTCGCCATAAGTTCTTAGTAGTGTTTCATCAAGTTCCAAAGCATTGTAAGGGTCTATGAAAACTCCATCAATTTTCTTAGCGTGATGCAACTTCTCGCTCATAGCCAATACATCAAGATACGTATAACTGTTTTGATTATCCACTATATCAAAATGGGTTTCAATGAAATCCATAGCTTCCTTTATTTGAGATGGTGTTAGGAATTTGATAGCAGTTTTGAAGTAAAACTCAACAAGCATACGAGTTAGTGAACCTGCACTATTTTCTACTGATACAATAAACCACTTCCACCCATGTAGCTTTGCTGACTTCATTAATAAAAACATAATTACAAATGTCTTACCCACGTTGTCATGCCCGCCAATTACATTAAAATTACCCCTCTTGAATCTAAAATTACTATCTAAGCAAGATACGCCAGTTTCTAATCCAACAGGTAACGTACCATCAATAACCATTTGGATATAATCATTGATTTTACGCTTGTCTGCCAAAAAACTGAAATCATCTTCATCTTCACTTATCTTAGATGCTTGTTTTTTCTCAATTTTAGGTGTGTTTTGGATTACTATTCTTTCTCCATAGCCTTGCGCTAACAAATCCTTTGCGCAGGCACTAAAATCGCTATTGTGCTTTAGTATTCCATAAACAGTAGCAGGTGCATATCCCTTTTCAGCTTCAAATTCTGTTGATGTAGAAAACACATAAAGAATATTTGTCTGCTTGTGTAGTGTTGCGCTATGTGGTGATGTGGTATTCCCAGAGCGTTTTAAAAAATAATTTACGCTATTCTCTTTTACTAAAGTCCACCCCTCATTTATCAATACTGTTAAAATATCCCCACGTTGGTTGTAATCATCAAATGGTGAAAGTCCTTCTATCTTAGGTCGGTTTTGGTAGGTAGGCTTTATTACATCATCAAATACTTCATTAAATTCTAAGGCACATGAAAATAAAACAGCACGTTCTTCTTCTGTAATCTCATTTATCTTAGTAAAATCACCATGTAGCATTTTGTAGTTTGGTGAAGGATAAGCCTTTATATAGCCACCATTTCCACGAGTTTCCAATAAAATCTTAAACTTCTCTTTAGGATTTATAGCACGTTCTTCTTCTGTTGTAGGTCGCTTTGCTAATTTTTGATTTCTACCTATTGTTTTGCAACGATAAATAAAATGCTTACCTCCGCTTGGTGTGGTTTCAACTACCAACTTGCTAAGTAAATTCTTATCTACTGACGCTATGCTTCTCTTGTAATTTTCAAACAATTTGCCATCTAAACTATACTTTTCATCAATATCAATAACTTCAATATTCCCACTTACTTCACCGCAAACAATACCAACTCCTTCGTAGATTAAATTTTCCCACTTAGGCTCAATTAGTTCCTTCATGTTTTGCGTCCATGCACCAACAGGTAGTTTATTAGCACCCACAGGTATCACAGAAATTCCGCTTTGATAGTATTTTTTAGCTTGTTCTAACATTGCGGTGGTTTGCTTCTTTGAATCTTAGTGTTTCTTGGTTATAAAACCATTTGTAAATTCCTCGCTTCTCTTTTTCTGTGGTATTCATTTGAGAATCCATTGCCTTTTTGTACAAGTCTGACCAATAACCATCGTATCTGTCGCAAGTGAAGTAATTATATTTTTCTTCATCAGTCCATCCTGTCGTATCGGGTTTAGGAGGGTAAATATATTCAACACCTTCTCCAATATGAATAAATATCCTGCCATTACTTTCTACTATTGGTCTGTTCTTGTAAAATCCAACATGACTTCCATCTGTACCAATGTCTGTTTGTGCGTATTTTTCTAACTTGTCAATCCTTGTCATAAATTCGGGCGTGATATGTCTGAATTTGGTTTCAATATGGTATTTCTCACGCATAGCTGTTTTGGTAGCCATAATTATCTTTTCAATAGTGTACCCTTCTTTTATTCTTGCATTGAATGAAGATTCTATTTTTTTGCTTTTTGATGAAAACTTAGAATTTCTAACTTCATTAAATTTTGAAACAAACAACACATAATCTTTATTTTCATTATCATCTACATTTTCATTATCATTTACATTAGAGGGTTCTTTAGGGGTTTCTTGGGGGTTATCTACGGGTTCTGTTAGGGGTTCTTTAGGGGTTTCTTCTAACTTGGGTCTGCCACCCGTTTTGCCAAACTCTGCACCTTTAGCACCATTTTCCAACCCCGTTTTATATCGTTTAATGTTTGCATCTATCTGTGGCTTTATTAGCGTAAATACAGTCTTTGGTATGCCAATTAATATTGGCTCAATAAAGTCAAGCGAATAGCTAAAAATAGCATCATAAAGAATAGCCTTATCCTCGCTCGGTAATTCTTTGATGGCTTCGTAAAAACTTCTGTAAAATATACAAGAATCTCTCATAGCTAAAAATACCTATCCAAAACACAAAGGCGAACCCGTCCTGCGGAGTGCAGTTTGGCAATGTGAATGGATAGGATTATTTTAAATATCTTCATAACAGGTTCGCATTACAAATATAGCATTATTTTCTTAATTCCTAACTTCTACACCAAACTTTTTTCGGGCATCCATGACTTTTAGCATTTTCCATTTCCCGATATTCGCCCGTCCACATGATGATATTACTTTTAGTTGCACGAAGTACCACCGCACCATACGCTCTGGGTTCTTTCGGCTTTTCAAGTCCGTTACTTTCGGCATAGATTCTAAAGTCCTCTGTGATGAAGTCTGTAACAGTCAAAGAATACTGTTTTAGAAGTTCGAGTGCCTTGTCGCTCCACCCGTTTACTTTAGCATCTTGGTTTGTAACAGATAGTTCGATTGCTTTTTGTTTTGGTGTTTTGTCTATGTAACATATATGAGTTACATTTTCATACGGGAATTGATTAAATAAATCTGTTTGCATGGTTTATGGTTTAGTTGTTAAAAAGGTAGTCTTTCTTTGATTGCAATAACTTTAGTGAAAGGATATTTTTTTAGCTTAGATTCTGATTTGAATTTTCGATTTATGAAATAACCATAACTGCCACTATTATATATTCTGTTGCTTATCTTTCCAGTAGTTGCATTTAGCAACCCTAAATCACAAATAAAGAAATCAGTTCCTTTTATTCCATGAGATACTATTACAAATGTATCAAGATTTATGTTGTTTAAATATTGCATTCTTATACATTTGTTACGCAAATACCAACGTTACCTGCCATGCTTGCGGACATCAGACAGGCGATACTTTAGAACTTCGGTTTCACAAACACCGCAACAAATACAAGACACAACATCTTCCATGTGGTCATGTAGCGTTTCAGTAGCATTGTGCATTACGGGAACATCAACCCATTTGTTGCTTCTTGACGTTCCTATTACTTTATGTATGTAGTGTTCATTCTCGCATCCATAACGGTGTTGTTCAATGGTGCAATAATCCCCAAATTTCAGCACGGCAGGTAACACTGCATTGGTGCTATTTGGGCTTGACGTTGTTGTTTCAACTGTTTGCATATATTTTACTTTTAGTTATTAATTTGAACTTTTGTGCCTTGATGCCCAAACAGACACCAATGCTTTACTTGTACGCAAGCACTACATTTCGTTTCCAAAGAGAGTTTGCGTTTCAAAATTTTTATTAAAATCTCCCACCCTCTTTAAAATAATATCGTAATACTTTTGCTCTTTTTCCATTACTATAAATTGGCGTTTAGTATTCAGGCAAGCAATTGCTGTTGTTCCACTTCCTGCACAATTATCAAGTATCAAATCATTCTCATTTGTATATGTTTTTATAAGGTATTCCATCAATTCAATCGGCTTTTGAGTTGGATGTATCCTATTTAATTTATTACATTCTGCTGTGTCATTTCTAATTTCAATGTAATTTATTGGATACCTTAAATCTTCGTTATGGTCATCACCAGCATATCTATTTTTGATGTTGGCTGTTAAATCACCATCAACAATATACTTTTTGTTTCTCGGTCTTTTATTTTTTGCTTCTGCTAATGTCATTTGTGGATTATAATTGTTTTTTACATTAAAAACGACAATATCCTCAATTACTCTTAATGGCTGATGTTTAGCAAAAGCAAATCCATAAGGTGCTTTTTTATTCCAAGTCCAATTATATTTGTATTTACCCATATTACTCATTATAAGAACGCTTGTAAAAGGTTGTGAAGCGGTCAATACTATTGCTCCATTTGGTTTTATAATCCTTTCGTATTGTTCCCACAACTTATCAAATGGTATTATCACATCCCACTTACAAGCAGTTGTTCCATAAGGCAAATCACAAAGTATCATATCAATACTTCCATTTGGAATATCTTTCATAAGCTCCAAACAATCACCTAATAATATTTCTTTTTTGCCACCGCTCATTTTAATAAAAATTTTGTTTCGTGTTTCAATTTAAGTTTATCGTTTAATCAACCGTGCCAGCGTATAACAAGGGTTTTGCGTAATAGCCCTATCAGGTGTCGTGGTTAATTTTAAGTTTCTACTAAGGGCTACTACGCAAAGCCCCAAAACGTTATTTTTTTATATTTCACCCTTTTCTCTTTCAAAAAACTTTTCCATTTGGAATTAAGAACTACAAATACGTGCGTTTTGTCTTTCTCAATATCAATTAGATTTAATCTAACACATCGGTCTATCCAAGTAGGGTGGCAATCAGCCACAATACTAGCATCTATGCGTGTTATGAGTTTCTTATTAGTAGTAGGAGAATTAATTATTTTTACCTTCATTGTTATCATTTACTTTGCAAATATAGTAACCTATATTTAATTTCCAAACTTTTAGGCAAAAAAAATAGCACACCCTTTCGAGTGCGCTATTTTAAACACAGAATGAACAAAAGAATTATGAAGGGAAATAAGTATATGCCCCTGCAACAGTTTGGTTTCCTGCAAATTCAAATTCTTTCGCTTGGAAAGCATTGTGAATCTCTACGAATACCTTAGTGCTGTTTGTAACAGGAATATATCTACGATTTTTAGTATGCAAATCATTTACGATTACAGACTTTGATTTTACCGCAGAGCCATCTACACTTTTAAGTGAAGTGTATTTAGTGAAAGTGGTATCTGCTGTAATGGTAGTTAAACCCGTAAAGAAAGCGTCAATATCGGCACAATGTCCTGCTTCTACTTTTAATAAGTAAACATCAGGTGTTGCACCTTTTAGATTACTACATACAATCTCAAAAGCATCTACAAGAGTTTTATCTTGTAATTGCGTTTTAACAACTGATACGTAAGCAATTTTCTCGGTCGCTAAGTCAGTTAAATTTGGTCTTGTAGCAATGGCGAAAACACCATTTACGCTTATTAAACCATAGAGGGATAATTTGTTTGCCATTGTATAAATACTCTGGGCCAATAAACCCAACCACAGTATTTACCAGCAGCGGCTTGAATTTACGAGCCACAGCATAGGCACGGACTTCCAAG
>OFRM01000192.1_pt1 | contig 27310 bp, 49 predicted proteins | sample 1543101 | NCBI WGS metagenome assembly OFRM01 (sample SAMN07774223, study PRJEB24372) | wastewater metagenome | isolation source: Exp Tend VB 0WW | collected 2016-02
GTTACGGTAACGGTGACGGTTCCGGTTACGGTGACGGTTCCGGTTACGGTGACGGTTCCGGTTACGGTGACGGTTACGGTGACGGTGCCTGCGGCAGGAGTTGTGTTAGGATGATAAATAATTCAAAGGAGAAGAAAATGAAAATCTACAGGGACGGTCTTGAGGAAATCGCGGACAGAAAACCCAGAGTATCTAAAACCCGAGACGGACATACGGTTGAGTCTTATAGCGTTAAGGGGGTGAAAAGGTATTTCGTTACACTTAAAGACACGTTTTGGTGTGCTCACGGGTCCACAGTTGCAGAGGCCGTGGCAGACGCTATTTGGAAAGATCCGAAGCGCCGCCCGCCGCTTGAAAAACTAAAAGCAGACATTCAGAAAGACGGTGAAGATCGTCTAATCTCTTTGAATGAGTTTAAGGTTTTGACCGGGGCCTGCTCCGAAGGGTGCCGCGTTGCTCTTAAAAAAGCGGGTCTTAACGGGTCTCCGATGAAAGCGAAGGACATTCGAGACAAGGTGAGTGCCGAGTGGGGTGAAAAACTTATTGAGATTCTTGAGTGGAGTATCCCATGAACTCCACAGGAGCCTGGGTGAAAGATGTTTACAGGTGGGCGGTCGACTGCGCCGCGCTGAAAAGGAGATGGTAAATGAAACACACAGAGCAGGATGAGGCGGATGCGGAAAAAGCGAGAATCCTAAAAGGATATAAAGACTCTGAAAACTTTCACGATCCATATCTTAATGGCGCTATTGTAGAGCGTAAAAAATCAGATGCTTTTCGAGATGGATTCACCACAGGACGCCAATCCCTCCGCCAAGAGGTAGACCGATTGATTGAGGAGGCGGTAGTGAAAGAGCGGACTAAAATAATGGGTGAACTTGAATTATACTGCTCCTTTTTAAGGGGCGTTAATAAGTTTGAGATCTCCGCCAAGAAAGGCGGCGGGGATGAGTAAACAAATAAAAATAAGACCTATCCATGCATCTCATCCGAACGGAAACGCCCATCCGTTTAAAGCTCTGTCCTTGTGTGGAAAAATGATCAGGTTCGGCGGGATATGGACACCCGATCGTCCCGTTACTTGTAAGAAATGCTTAAACATTCTTAAGACAATTTGTCCTACTTGCAAAGGCACCGGTGTTAAATGACCAAGCTCAAGCGACTCATAGAACTGAGTGAGAGGGCGACAAAGGGCGCATGGTTTTTCAACGACGATTGCGGAGTGCATGTTTTGAAAATTCCATGCGTCTCCCCAAGCGTTGTCGCATACCCGCGATGGATAGAAGACGGGAAATACATTCAGGCAGCCAACCCCGAAACCATCCGCACCCTGGCAGAGCTTCTGAGTGAGGCGAGAGAGCATCTTAAAAGTGGAAGTGTTTACATGGAATGGCGGGAAAAGTTCGACGCGTGGAACGAGGGGAAAGAATGACCACCAAAGAAGACATCGAGAAGGCGGCTGAGGAATATGCGGCTCAATACCTAGAGAGATCTAAACTCATTTCATTTCCATCAACTAGGTTAATTCTTGAAAATTCATTCCTCGCAGGCTACGAAGCCGCCAAGAAGCAAACACCCGACGAAGCGGGGGAGGATGAATGAAAGTAAAAATAACATACGTCGATTTCCACTGGGACAATTATCAAGGCGGGTCTGGGAAGTCCTTCGAGTTTCTTATATTTATAACTATACCAGACGAAACACTTGTTGGAGCTATTTACGATTTAATAATGAGCAAACTGGAAGAAAAAATCATAAGAGAGCGACCATTTAAGCAAGACAATAAATGGTCTGTTACACGTATTGAGGTTGTATGATTAAAAAACAAATCAAGGAGTTGGCTGAGAAGGCTTGTCCACCAGATTTGAATTTCAGACGAGAGTGCGCGGACTTTACTTGTGGTGCGATAAAGTCATTCAAAGAGGGTTTCCTCGCAGGCTACGAAGCCCCCAGGGCGGAGATCGATAGGCTACATAAGGTCATCGCAAAAGAACTAACAGAGAACGACGAGATTGGATGCGAATACACCTATGTGAATGCGCTGAAGCGAGAGATCGAGAAGCGAGACAGGATGATCGAGGTGATGAGAGAGGCTTTGGATAGAATTTACAGCGAAGCAAACTATATGCGAACTATCAAGATACAGACAGTGGCTCACGAAGCCCTCGCCCAAGCCAAGCGCATCGAAGAAGGAGAAGAGAGATGATCGCCGCCCTGTTCGTCGCCACTAACGGTCCGTACTTCGGACTTGAAGGAGTTGACCCTTGGGACGCGCTCCGAGATGCGCGGAAATACTCCGGCCCGTATCCCGTTATTGCGCACCCGCCGTGTCAGCGGTGGGGTAGGTATTGGTTTGGGGGGCCGTCAGCGAAGGTGCGGAAAAAGCTGGGGGATGATGACGGGTGTTTTGAGTCGGCCCTAAACTCCGTTAGAAATTTTAAGGGGGTTTTAGAGCATCCGGAGGCTTCGCACGCATTTAAGAGATTTCAACTCCCGATCCCGAGCTATGGTGGGGGGTGGTCCGAACCGGATCGCTTTGGTGGGAGGTCTATATGCGTTGCACAGGGTCATTACGGCCACCCCGCCCAAAAGATGACTTGGCTCTACGGTATTCTCGACACCTACCCGACACTTATTTCAGGGCGTTGTTTTGGAAAGATGCGCATGGATGCGGGCTATCATTCCAAGGAAGAAAGAGCCCGCGCAATCAAGACGGGGATTTGTCAAAGGCTATCTAAAAAACAACGGCTCCTAACTCCGGTCCCCTTTAGGGATCTTTTAATTTCTATGGTGGCGGGTTTATGATTAATTTATCTGGATTACAGGTTTTAAACGCGCTGGCCTACTTAAGGGATTTTTCATCAAAACAGTCCCCTTGGACCGCCGAGGCGCTATCGACTAGCGTGAGGGCTCCGCACACGGTTATGCAAAACTCCTTAAGCAAATTGGCCCGGGCTGGGATTGTATCCGCGGTGCGCGGCCCCCGTGGGGGCTTCTTCCTTGAAGAAATCCAAGGCCTATCTTTTTCTGTGGTAGACGTGCTCCGTGTTTTAGGGCAAGATATTAAAGAGTGCGGTTCCTTGCGGGCGTCTGATAAAGCGCAGACAGCGGTTTATGATGCATTAAATGTGCCTATTTGGGAGTTTTTGGAATGAACATTCTTTTTGTAGATCCAGTATGCCCTTCTGAATACTCTCTAAACACTTTGATTACTAAGCCGCTAGGGGGCACCGAAGCTTCTTGTGTGCGCATTGCTGAGGCGCTGCGCGCCCGTGGTAACTCCGTGGCCGTATCCCAACATTGTAGATTGGAACCCGAGACCAGTGCGGGCGGAGTAACGTACACCCCTTTTGGTACAAAACGGGATACGGCGCCCACGCATGTAATTGTGTTGCGCGACCCAATGGCGCTATACCAAGCTAAAAAACAATTCCCTAATGCCAAACTATACCTGTGGCTTCATGATATTGTCGGGGGTGGTAATTGGGATAAAGGGGGTCAGTCCATCATAGACAATCAAGCGGTGCCCATCTTGGTAAGCGACTGGCATAAAACAAATTTCTATCAACACCTTACGTCAATAGGGTTTAGCGGGGTCATACCATCTCGCCGAATTTACAATCCAATCGAGGAAGACTTAAAGCCGGACGCTTCTGTGGTTAAGGACTCAAACAAATTAGTGTTTTTTAGCTCCCCCCATAAGGGGTTGGATAATACCCTGCGCGTCTTTGAAAGATTTGTTGACTTTGCAGAGCTTAAGGATATTATTTTATATGTAGCTAATCCCGGCTACTTTGAAAGCAAGGATACAAATGGACTTAGGAACGTCAAGAGCTTGGGCCAGCTTCCGCATAAAGATGTTATCGAGCACGTGCGTAGCGCTTTTGCGGTTTTTCACCTTAATGCTAACTACCCTGAGACGTTTGGGCTTGTGCACGCAGAGAGTAATGCGGTTGGAACACCTTTTCTCACGTCCTATCTGGGCGCTGCTCCAGAGACGACAGACCATCCAGCGGAGCTCATTGATGTATCGGATGCAAAATTGGTCATAGACAGAATGGTGCAGTGGAAGAAGTACGGAGCCCCTAAGGTCAGGGGGAATCCGTTTTTTAAGCTCTCAAAGGTGATTCGAGAGTGGGAAGATTTACTATGTCGATGATCGAGCAGTACAACTATAGTAAATATTTAGCAAAACTATGTTCTGGTTGTGAAACCGCAACCGTCGTTCTTAAAGCCATATCACAAACCACTAGAACAAACACAGCGGAGGACATCCATGTCAGACTTGAAGCCGTACAACAGCTCATTAGAAATCTACAAGAAATCCAACGCCACTTATTATATTTCAAAAACACTACAAAACCAGCGCCGACAAATACTACAGATTTTACCCGTTGGCCCGGTTAATTACTTTTGTAACGGGCGTTGTTCTGAGGCTACCCGATTTGATGATTTGTGCCAGGCCTGCTTAGAAGAGTACTATGACTTTGAACGCAGCCGTCTATGAATCGAGCGCAGAGTTGGAGTTTATGGCTTTCCATTCTTCTTGCGTTATCCCATAATAGCTAAAAAGCATATCGGATACCGCGTCAATAATCGCCTGTGGCGTTAGTTCTGCTTTAGACTTGCTTTCAATTCTAATTCGGACTTCGGTGTTGGTTTCATTAATGTCCATGTCAGCTTCGAGTTCATAAAGCGTTTGTTTTTTATTCTTGCTCATGGGATAAAGATCCTTGATCCGCTTCTAGGGCGCCGTTTTGATAAATGGGACCACCCAGGTGTGGCTTGAGGTGCTTCCATGTATAGATCGCAAGCGTCGAGTAGATGAGGAGACCGCATAATGCTATCATCAAGCGTATTCTGTGGATCATATAAATCAACCGCTTCCCCGTTCATGTGCGCCGACGCTTTAGCGCCATTGGCTGACCTGTTAGACGCACTAGTCCTAAACCCACTAGCTACCTTAGCCCATTTGATGCCAAGGAGATCTAAAAGCTTAGACACCCGCTCTGCGGTGTCAGCCGCGTTGTTGTGAACCTCGGCAGTACACTCGGGGGAGTTTATTCTTTCTGGGTACGTTCCGCTGCTTGTTAGTACGTCCCACGGGCTTATGATTTGCGGCATTAATAAGAATCTCTTCTTTCTCTTTTTTGCTATTAAATACGCGGCGCACGCTTTTCTCGTAATTGGCGGCGTCTTTAAGCGCGGTCTGTAAATCTTTAATTAAGGCCGAAACCGCAGCGGGCCCAGTAAATAAAACCAACACCCCTGGTCCAATAAGCTCCTTGGGTGTTACTTTAGAACCAATTGCCGCGCAGTTTTTCATACCCTGTAACGACAGGGCAGGAAACGGCCCCAGTAGCCCGCAACCTTTAGCGGTATTTCCAAGCCCTAATGTAAGAATAACTTTTTTACTCTTTTTCGATTTCATAGGTAATAGTTTTCTCCACCCCAGAGGGCATAATAATGTTAATGGTGGAATCTGACTCTGCGTCTGCGTCTTCGCTCAGCCCCACGGATTTAAGAACAACCTTGGACGCCTCGAGTCCCTCTCGCATACCCTCCCCGGTCTCAATAGCCCTGTCCATAGCCTTTTCTAAAACCTTTACGGCCTTATTAGCCATTTTACTTAAAGCGCTCTTTGCTTGGGCTAAAGCAGGGGTCAACTGGTCTTCTGCGGTCACGGTTACAAGCTCTTTGTATTTATCTGTTTCCGTAATTCGGCGGACAGCCGCGTTGCTAATAGCAAGCTGCTTTGCGCATTGTGTAACCGAAGCTCCGGTAAGCATAATAGTCGCGATTTGGCGGGTAAGCGCCTCGTCGACAACGGTCGGGTCCATGGTGTTGATGTTTTTTATTTTCTTAGTCAAAGTAATTTGCCCAATCAATTATTGGGGACTCCCTTTCTTCTTCTTTGTCACCCTTGTAATAGTCTACATCTTTTACGTGCTTTTGTACACGAATACTTTCTTGTTTAGACTCTCCGCACTTACTGCACTTTAATGTACTCGGTACAAAATGTAAAGTCCACTCGTTACCACAATACATACAAAGAATGTATAATTTACTCTTCATCGTCCGACTTACGAGTTAAAAACGTAATAATAAAGTCCAGCACATAAATAGCGACAGCGCCGACACCAACACCAAGAAGAAATGATACATGTACAGTAACCGCCTGTTCTGCTAATTGCTCGTTCAAAGGTCACCCAAAAATAAGTCTAGGAATTCGCCGGGTATAAAAGCTTGATTCCCAAAATCATCAACGGATACCACCACGCCGAGCAGGCGGTCGTCGTTCGTTAATACAGGACTTCCTGAGGAGCCAGGAGATCCTTTGGTGGTGGTTAAGCCATTCACCTGCTCTAAATAGCACGCTCTTTTCCCCTTAACCATCGCGAAGTGCATAGGAAATTCGCACGGCTGCCCCGGACTTAAAAAAGAGAAATTACGCTCGGAGGCATATCCCTCAAAAACACCGTAAGATTTCGTAAGCGTCATTAATCCAGGGAATCCCTCTGTATGTACCGGTTGTTTAAGGGGTGGTTTAATTAAACTTCTCTCAAAAGGTACTGTGTCCACAGCAACCTTGATAGCGCACAAATCAAGGTTGCGAGACCTACCGATAACAGCTCCCGCTTTTAACTGATTATTTGATCCTTTTATAATCATAAACCTATTTTCTTCACATACGTGGTTATTAGTGATTAATAACAAGCCGTGTTTTTTGTGCTCTACAAAAAAACCGGTCCCACCCCCACCTAAAAGGTTTATAACCATAACCACCGGCATTATTTTCGTGGGCGGGCTGACAGCCTGTGTCGCACAGGACACAAACAAAATAGACTGGAATAAAACTAAAAAAACAGTTTTCATATATTATATGTACTAAATTATGGAACCTTTGTCAAGGAAGGATAGTTTTTGAGTGCTTTTCTCACAGGACACACGCGTTGCTTTTCATCAAAAAGGGGTCGGGGTAAGAAAACATAAGATACGAAATGAGGATCGAGAAAGGGGAACGACCCACATACCTTGTGGGGAGGTTTAATACATTTGGTTTCGACATTCGACGGAGCTCATGTCGAGATCCTCAACTGTGTAACTTTCAGGAGGAACGAAATGTATACAATAATATTGTATCATACGAAGCTAGCATAGCGCAAGTAAATTCGTATAGAATCGACAACGAATGCAACGTCACATTATGGTTGCTTTATGTGCATTTCCATTCTACAGTATAAGTATATGGAAAATAGGCATAAATTCAAGCATGGGCAGACGGTTCCGAGGTGGGTGTTGGACGCGATAGAGTGGGAAAAGTATGTAGAGGTGGCGCTGATGCCTTACCCAAAAGAAGGGGAAGAGGATGAGCGAACGAAAAAGTGACATTGAGTATTACCAAAATTACTACTCGGACAAGGGAGAGGCGGCGTATTTAGGCGAGAAGCTTAAAGCCTCCTCTCGTATGCTTGTGTTCTGTGAGTGGATGCGCGGGTATTTGAAGCCCGGGGATAAGGTGTTAGACATTGGGTGCGGTGACGCAATCTTTGCGGAGCTAATGCCTGAGTTTCAATGGCACGGTGTTGATATTAATACGGAGCGGGCTTCGCGCCGCATTCCAGGGGCGATTACTCACGATTTAATGCAGGCCCCCTATCCTTTTGAAGAGCGGTCTTTTGACTGCATTATTTCTTCAGAGGTGTTAGAGCACTTGTGGGATTTGCGAATAGTGCATAAAGAAGCCCGCCGTTTGCTAAAACGAGATGGGGTGTATATTATCAGCACTCCCAATTTTAATTGGATCACTAACCACCTAGAGCACCATAAGCGAATACTTTCCGTGGCGGAACAACACTGGACTTTCGAGCACATTCGGCACTATGATTTCCTAACCCACCAAAAGTACCTTAACGACGTTGGTTTTGTTGTTGACAGGCATGTGGGTGCGGACGCACATTACTGCCCCGTTTTTGCTAACGTGTGCCGCGCCATCCGAGACGGACTACGCCGAGATGGGGTAGAGGTTAACGAGGAGCGCCTGCACCAACTGGTCGGAGAGGGGTTGCCTGACTACCAGCACACCACTATTATAGCGAGTAAAAAAGCATGAGCGCATTATCCTATTCTAACTATTCACTGCTACGCACATGTGGCTATAAGTATAAGCTAAAGCTGGTAGACGGGTTACAGGAGCCTAAGGCCGTCGCTTTTGAGTTCGGTAGCGCGATGCATGCGGGGTTGCGGTGTGTGCTTGAAACCCGAGAAGTGGAGTCCGCACAAGACGTGTTCGGTGCTTACTGGAACAGCTCACAAAAAGATCTAGACTACGCGGGCGAACGGTTTAAGAAGGAAGACCTAGAGAGCATGGGTAATAAGTTTATAGCCAACTTCTTTAAAAAGTATGGCAAGGAAATGTCTTTAATAACTGGGGAGAATCGTTTATATGCTGGTAGCTTTGAGGGTACGCCGGACGCTTTGGTTAAATGGGGTGGAAGTAACGTGCTTTTGGACTACAAGACGAGCGCATACAACTACGCAAATGAAAAGACCGATGTCAGCCTACAGTTAAACCTGTATGCCTACCTATTAGAAGAAAACGGGTTTAAGGTGGATAAGCTGTGTTACATGGTTTTCTGCAAAGGCGCCGGAAGCATACAAACCCCGGTGTTAGTTGACTATGATCGAAAAAAAGCGTTGACTATGCTCAACGAAATGGTACTGTATTTTAAGCGCAACGGTGGATTTTTTGAAAAGAACCCCAACGCTTGTGTGATGGGCAAACAAGTGTGCGCATTTTACGGAAAGTGTTGGAAAAATGAGTAGCAGAAAACAAATGCAAAATAGGCCTTTTAAACGTCGTCAAAAACAAACCCCAGCGTACCATCGGCAGTACGCTTATGATGACCGTGGCGTAAAGGTAATGCAGGCGGTTATGAACGAAAAAGGAGAAGTTGAGCAAATGCAAGTTTATCGAGATGTGCCTAATCGGGCTATGGTGCGGATGACAGCGTCTAAAATTAGACGGGGTGTATCATGAGTAAAACACGAGAACAAATCGAGGCTCAGTTAGAAGAAAACATCCCGCGGGAAGCGATTGCTACCCGATCTGCTGGAGCCGGACGCTCACTGGATTACCTAGCGTCTTGGTACGTCATTGACCGCATGAACAAGGTGTTCGGGCCTATGGGCTGGGACTGCGAGACCGTTTCTATGCAGCAGGTGGGTACGCCAGAGTGTGCCCGCTACGTCGCTAAGGTGCGTATCACCGCATCCGTCCGTGAGAATGATTCTGAAGGGAATCTTATCGGCTACACCAAGGTTATACGCGAGGGTACTGGTTGGGGGTCGGATAAGCCCCGCCGTGACGGTTCCGTTGAGAGCCCGCACGAGATGGCCTCCAAAGAGGCCGAATCCGACGCACTTAAACGAGCCGCTATGAAGCTCGGCATTAGCATGGGCCTCGGTCTCTACGATAAGAGCGGGTCTTTTATTGACGAGGCTGAAACCCCTGCGCAAGCGCCCGCCGCAAAACAGGAAGCTTTCAATCGGGACTCGCTTAATAAGCGAATTTCGACTATGAGTCAAGTGGTTATTGCTAAGAGGGTTAAAACGCTTGATCAACTAAAAGCTGACATGCGCGAAAAATATTCAGTTGACGCCACAAAAGAACTAAGCGATACTCAAGCCAAGGAACTATTAAACACATTGGAGACTCTTGCAAATGGCTAACGATAAAAAATATCCACTAACGGTTATCGGATTGTACTCAACTTCGGGCAATAACTCCCGAAGTGGGATTTTGCGTCAGATTGACGCCGACAAGGCCTGTGCGGCCATTCAGGCCGCTGTAGGCGGTAAGCTTGCGGTTAGGGCAACGCGACCAGAGACCAAAAAGGAGCGCGGAGACACTTTCCCAGACTACTTCTTAGAGGCCGTGACGCCCGAGATTTTAGCGGAAGAGCGTGTTCGCATGGCTGAGTTATATCCACAAGCAACCAAGAAGACGGCGGCGGCAAACACCGCCGGAGATAGTTCTTTGTAATAACCGAGCGCCCTTGCCAAGCCTCGACAGCCCGTAGACGCCTACACAAGGATGTGTTGCCTACGGGCATTTTTATAGGTGAAATATGAAAAACGTGTTTTTTTGGATTGTGGCTCTTATTGTTTTGTTTCGGTGCACCTCGGCACACGCGGCTGATTGGTCTTTTCGAGGCGGCCCCGGTCTTGTAAATGGGACTTTATCCGGGGGGACAAAGATCCTGGGGTTTCGACGGGATGATGAGATGCTAGACGGTATCTACAACGGATTTGAGCTCGGGGGGTACGTGGACAATCTGGGCGGCGGTAGAAAAGGCGCTATTGTTGGAAAAGCACAGCTCGGCGTAAAGCCGGGCCCGAGGACTGGGGTATACGGGTATGCGTTTATCGGCCCGTGCTTAATTAGCGCTACCGACAGTCAATTAGGCGGTATGGGCCAAATTTGTTCGGACATCGGGGTCGGGGTGCGTGACGAAAAAACAATTATGGGTTTTGGTTACGCGCACATTTCTAGCGCGGGCATGGAAACGCCAAACAAAGGGCGGGACTACCTTGTATTTTCTGTGGGAGTTAGCCTTTGATTCGAATCGAAAAGCTAACAAAACCGGGATCGCTTCAGCAGTGGTTAGAGGACTCTGTTAAAGAGGGTCAGGATACTTTTGCTTTAGACCTAGAAACTACAGGATTAACCAGGAACGATAAAATCATTAGCGGTGCGGTAACTGGGCCCACCGAAAACGAAGTGGCCTTTTTTGGACCGGAGATGCTACATGAACTACTTCAAGCTCCTACTGGTGTTACTTATGTGTTCCACAACGCTAGCTTCGATCTTAAGTTCCTCGCGTGGGCTTCGGTGGACATTTGCAGTAAGTTTCAGTACGCAGATACTCTTATTTTCGCTCACCTTCTTAATGAGAACGGAGATCATGGCCTTGGGAGCCTCGTTTTAAATTACTATGGAGATAACTACAAAGAAGGGTTCTGGAAAAAATACAAAACTGCTCAAGAGGCCCCGGAAAGCGAACTCGCGGAATACAACGCAAAAGACGTCGCCTACACCCGAAGGATTTACTCCGAACTCAATAACCGACTCTCAGAGGATGGGATACCGACATCCTTATTGGAACACGTTCACCGACTACAGCGAAGCCTCCTTGACACCGAAATCAGAGGCCTCCCCGTCGATGTCCCCTATCTCATGCAAAAAGGGGTGGACCTTAAAACGCGCATTGAGGGCCTTCTTCCTGAGATGCGCTCGCTTGTTGCGGACGAAATCTCGATCATCGAGTCAGAAGAGTGGCTAAAGGAAATTGAAAAAAGAAAGACTGATAAAGGACGCGCGGGCGTAAAACGCCCTACGTTTAGTTTTGACAGCGCCAAGCAACTAGCCAACCTTCTGTATAATAAGCTGGGACTTCCAGAGCAGAGAAGCGAAAAAACAAAAGCGGTCAGTGTCGATTGGGATTCGCTAGAGAAGATCAAGGAAAAACATGCGGTTATTACGAAGATTCAAGAACTACGCGAGCTCACTAAAGTATACGGTACTTATATTGAAGGAACGCTTGATAGGCTTGTGGACGGAAGGATATATCCTTCCTTTAATGTCTGCGGAACAGCTACAGGACGAATTTCTCATTCAAACCCTAATATGGGGAACCTGCCCAGTTCAGGTGGAATCCGTGGAATCTTTATACCTGATCCGGGTTTCGTTTTTGTATCAGCCGACTTTAGCCAGCTCGAGGTGTGTATTAGTGCCCATTTTACACGAGACGCAAACCTTCTTAAAATCGTCAATGAAGGGGCGTCAATGCACGACATTACAGCCGCCGGGCTGAACATCAAAAGAGAGTTAGCTAAGACCCTTAATTTTGCGATGGGGTACGGGTGTTCTCATTTTAAAGTAGCCAAAACCCTGGGGGTTAGCGCCGCTGAGGGAAAGAAGGCTTACGATAAGTACTGGGAAACTTACTCAGGTCAAAAACGAGTAATGGACGAGTGTTCCCGAAAGGTGGATAGCGGAGAACCGATTGTAAACCCCTTTGGACGCCGCCGCCGCTTTGAAGTAAAAAAGAGACCGGGTTGGGACTCAGCATATAGACAAGCCTGGAATGCTTTAGTGCAGGGGACTGGGTCAGACCTAACAAGTCGGGCTTTATACTTGGCCGACGAAAAACTACGCGAAGCCGGTATAGGAAGAGCCTTGTTTTCGGTACACGATGAGATTATTTGCCAAGCCAAGAAAGAGTTTTCTAATGAAGCGGAAAGGGTATTGATTGATACCATGGAATTTGTTGGACACGAAATAGGACTTACGGTATGCTTAAAAGCACAAGGAAGCGGTCCATGTGACCGTTGGGTAGATTAATATGCCCCTTAAAGACTATAGATGCGTAGATTGCGGACATACAGTGGAGTACTTGATTCGATCGGACGCTGATGTACCTACGCGATGTGAGTCGTGCGGGAGCGATAAGGTAGAGCCGCAAGTAAACTCTTTCGGGGGTTATTTTGGGGATCTTGGATCTGGAAGCACTCGGCCCAGGGGGGCGGGAAGCTTTAAAAAAACAAAATGAATGCGGCCATACTTGCCTTTATAGCATTAGCGGAGATTCAAAACGGGATACCTAAAGGTCTTTTGTTGGCGGTGTGTACCGTTGAGTCTGGACTAGACCCCTACGTGGTTGTTGAAAGAGATGGTTTAGGTGGGAGATCAAGCTTTGGGCTCTGTCAAGTCCAACACAGAACAAGCAAACAGTTTTTCCCGAGGGTTGGCGCTAAGGAACTACTTAGCCCTTCTATCAACGCAAGAGTGGCAGCAGCTTACTTGCGGGCACACTTCGATAGATATAAAAGATGGGACCGGGCGGTTGTGGCGTATAACCGTGGAAGCTCTACCGGTGGACGAAATAGGTACTTAGACAGGGTTGAAAAGGAGTGGCGGATAAATGGCGGATATAAAAAAAATTACGCAAGACTTAGTCCACGAAGTTCGAGAGGGACTTATAACGCCAATGGCAGCGATAGCGTCCTTCGACAAGATTACACCCGGTCAGATTAGAAGCGGGCGGGTGTACGAGCAAAAAACACAACTACAGCGCCGTGAGCAATACCTTGAGTCAAAACGTGTCCGACGGGCGATTAAAAAGAACCAAGTTCCTTTTATATCCACCGCGTTTCTTCCAGACCTCTGGCTGTCTCAAGGGCTCATCGTAGTGGGGGCTAAATCCGGTCGAGCAAAGTCGACCACGGCCAGCAACGTACTGGCCGGTTTTTTGAGAACAGTGCCCAACAAAACCGCCATTGTTATTTCAAACGAAGAGGCGACTGACGCTATTTACGAAAGAACCGCCTGTGTTTTAATGCAGATTAGTTACACAGACTATTTTAGCGGTAAAGCATCCTCTCAAACAGAAGCGGTAATCGAAGAGTGCGTATCCGACTTTATTATTCCCCGCGTGGAGGTGGTAGAAGATGGAAAATATGACATGTCCTACGTCGATGACGTACAGTCGGTATTGGAAACTGCGGCTATTGACAAAGTGGGTCTCGTTCTTATCGACTATCTACAATGCATTACCCAATCCCGAAAAGAGCCCCAACTTGAGTCGTTTCAAATATCTAAGTTGCTTGGTCTATACCTTAAGGACTACGGCAAGAAACACGGCGTTCCAGTCGTTTGTTTTGTACAACTCGGTCCTGGCTCAGAAGGCTCGACAATGTTCGAACGCGTGCAAAACGACAAAACATTTTGTAACCACGCGTTCCTAGCAGTAGAGATTGAGCCGGATTTTGAGACGTTAACTACTAAGTTCAAGATTCACAAAGATCGGTTCTCCGGGCACACGGGCAAAGAGGTTATTTGCGACTTTGTCGGGGGGCGTTATGTGTTTTCTGGGGACAAATCATTATGAATGTAACCGTAGCGGGGGTGACCCTTAAAAACGCAGACGTTGAAAAAGCAATAGCGGGAAAAGCCTTTGTCTATTTTGATGATATTGCCTTTAATGACAGACAAACGCTATCTGATAAAGACATCCCGGTTCTGTACGACCCTATGAGACAAAAACGATACATTTTTATTGACTTAACGAGCCTTCAGTACGAAGATAGAAACGGGACCAAGTGTGAGTGTGGGGCGTGGTCAGTTAATAGCGACCGACACAGTTATTTTTGCGCTATCGAGAAGGAGAGGCTAAATGCCCGCGGTTAAGAAAAAAGACGGTGTTTATAAATGTTCCGCGTGCGGTCTTTTTGAGTATCGACAGCGCGTACTCGCCCCGAACGGGGATACTAGATTTGTTAACAAAGAGGGTAGACGGTGGAAGACCCTTCGGTGCCCAGATTGCTATGCCGCCATTAATAGGCGCCGTGTAGCGAGGTGGTCTAAGAAGTTTAAATCGGAAAACCCGGACACGCCCCTTAAAAATAAGCAGCGGGCTACTTTTACTAAAGAAGTCCTTCTTCCTGGCGAGGAGTATGTAAAAATAATGGACGCGTCTAGGCGATGCAAGCAATGTAACGCCAAGACCAATAATTACCACTACTGCCGCTACTGTAATGAGCGCCGCGCCGCTATTTTTGATGTCGCTGACGACTGGATTTTTTGTGGGTGGTAAAAAAAGCAGGGACAAGGGTTCCCGGGTAGAGCGGTTACTGGTTGACACCTTAAAAAAGTTAGGGTGGGTAGATGTATACCGAGTTCCTTTTTCTGGTATGATGGCGGGATTTAAGGCAGACGTGGTTGGGCACCCGCACCAAGGAGCGCCGGAAATTAAAATAGAAGTAAAGGCTAGGAGAGATTCCTTTGGATTAATCTACGCGCTAGCTGACGGGCACAATAACAAGAGGGGCGTGGGTTCTTGGGATGAAAAAGCGGGATTTTTTGTTTCTTATAGCATCGGTGATCTTATTGATGGAGCTGGCTCAAAGGAGCTACCATTTGCGTGCACCTACACATCAAAAAACGATCAAAGGGCCATCAAAGCCGTGCTTCGAATGCGGGAGTGGTTAGGAGAGGCGAGCATATTAGCTATAAAGCAAGACCACAAGCCTTTTTTATACATTAGGTACTATGGCGACTAAAAAGTATTTTTGCCCGCACCACGAAGAGTCAACCCCATCGGCGGTGGCATATTCTAATGGCTATTACTCATTTTGCTGTGGGAAGAGTGGTCCTTTAAGCGATTTGGGCCTGGCTCCGGGCGAGAGGATTGAGGTTACCTATGTTGAGGATTTGGCAGCTTCGATCGCGAGTATTAAGCGTTTACCCAAACAGAAGATACGGGGTTTTGAACTGCACGCGGATGATTCTGGCTATTTTCTTATATGGCCTGATGATGCTTACTATAAACGCAGGATATATGGTGCTGGCAGCGGTAATAAGTATCGTGGCCCTTCTGGGCACCCTAAACCGTGGTTTAAAACACGCCTTGGGGGCTCTGAAAGGCTTGTTTTGATTGAAGGGGAGTTCAATGCTTTGACATATCAGATGTTAGAAACAGGTTATGATGTAATTAGTCCCGGGGGCGCTGGGGATTTTTATTCAAAAACAGCCAAAGACGAGATTTTTAAACTAGGGGTGTACTCACAGGTTGACATTGCGGTGGACGAGGATGCGGCGGGCGTGCAAGCGGCAATCGAATCAAAAGCATTGCTTTATACACGCGGATATGAAATAGTTAACATACATCTGATGAAGAAGGATTTTAATGACCTTTATGTCGAAAATGGAAAAGAAGCAATTAAAGAAGAAGCCCGAAAAATGGGCTTGCTCTGAGGGGTGCGATGTGACGAGCAGCATTTGTAAACACATCGAGAAATCGCTTCCCCAGATTTCGGACTATAGGCTGGCTCGGGTGGACACGTCTACGTTTTCTATGGACGTGTTTAAAGCATATAGACCTGAGTTTGACTTAAGTGAATTTGTAGATTACGTTAGGTCTTATGGTTTTGTGGACCCGTGGGACATTGAGCTTATTACCGCGAAGTATTTCTATGGAATGTCTTACAGGCAAATTGAGCGTGATTTTGGATACGTATCGTTTAAAACAGCACAACGTCGACTAAAACATCTGCACTCTTTAATGCTAGAGAGAGGGTTAACCCCTAAAGGCAAAAAATGAATAAACCTAGAATTTTATTCGCGGATATAGAAACTTTACCGTTAGAAGTTTGGACGTGGGGTATGTTTGATCAGACGGTGTCGTTAGATCAAATAAAGTCAGATTGGACGGTGCTGTCTTGGTCCGCAAAGTGGCTCGGTGAAAAAACCGTCATGTACGAAGATGTTCGAAAAGAAAAGGACTTAAGGAATGATAAAAAAGTATTAAAAGGCATTTGGAAACTTTTGGATGAGGCAGACATCGTAGTGTGGCATTACGGGACAGCTTTTGACCACAAAAAACTCAACGCGCGGTTTATTTTAAACGGGTTTTCTCCTCCCTCCCCGTACAAGCAAATAGATACAAAGAAGTTAGCCTCTAAGACTTTTGGATTTACGAGTAACAAACTAGAGTACCTGACAAGCGGGTTAAATAAAAACTACAAGAAAAGCAAGCATAAAAAGTACAGCGGTTTTTCTTTGTGGCGCGCGTGCATGGAGGGAGACTTAGGCGCATTTAAGGAAATGCAAAACTATAATAAATTAGACGTTCTCTCTTTAGAAGAGTTGTATAATAAGCTTATTCCTTGGCATAATCCTGTAGACTTTCGAGTTTACTCAAATAAGACAAAACCGGAGTGTCCTACTTGCGGATCGAATGCTTTGAACCGGCGCGGGGATAACGTAACCAAAACAGGCAGGTTTGCTAGATTTCAATGTCAAAATTGCGGAACGTGGACAAGCGACTGCGGACAAAAAAACAACCTAATTTCAAATAAAAAGAAAGAAAGCTTAAAAAGAGGTGGGTAGTGCTTAACAAAATAAAAGAGTACGCTGGTTATGTGTTTGCGGGAGTAATCGCCATTTTAGGCGCGTTATTGTACCGCCAAAACAAAAAAACCGACCGGGTCGAATCTGACTTAGCCGGAGCTATCGCTAAAAACAAAGTTCAGGAGGTAGACCATGACCGCGAAATTGCCAAACAAAATGCTGATGCTCTTGTTAATGATTACGAGCGCCGCAAGTCCGAGTACGAGTCCGGCAAGTGAAACCTGTGAGTCGGTCCTCCAATCGTGTGACTCTGCGCTTAAAGCGAAACAGCGCGAACTGGACCTAAGCGACCTCGGAATCAAAATCCGCGACGACGACCGCGAACGTCTACAAAAAGAAAATGAGGCTCTGCGGGGAGCAGATACCTCAATTCTTAAAAACCCAGTGCTGTGGTTGGGTTTGGGGGTTTTCTTGGGGGCCTATGCGGCTAGGCGATAATTAAATGCAAGATTCCACCAAGAACACCCATTACAGCCAGTCCTATTAAAAGATATTCTAGCTTTTCTAATCGACGCTCAGAGGCGTCAGTTCTACGCATGTGGTTGTCTAACGACACTGTATTTACAGCCACATTTTTATCTATGTTTTCTACTTTTTCTCGGATTGCGCGAAGCTCTTCCTTGATCTCTTGCATTTATGGCGCCTGCCTTCTTAATAGCTCTGCCTTAATTCTTTGTATGATTTCGTTTCGGTCGTCACGCGGAGCCGATTCTTCTAATGGCACGTTGTTAGAAGGCTGTAGCGGCTTCAGCGACTCAAGTCCCTCAATCGCACCGCCGTATCCCAAAGCCTCGGGAGCCACAGATTTTCCTAGTACATTACCGGCGGTCTGGAGACCGCCGTGCGCCACAGAACCCGCCTTAATAGCCCCCCTAGTACCTATCTTATAAGTCTCAGAAAGCGCCTTAAGCGGCCTAACTAAATTAGATGGGTTCATTTGAAGCTCTGTGGCCCTTTCAATTTTATTACCGTACGGCCTTAGGCTAGATCCCGCGACTTCATCAGCCGCCGCCAATAACGAATCCTTCGTAGTCCCCGGGGTAGACTTCAAAAGCCCCACTGGATTAGAAGCGCCATTTTTTCTTAAAAAGTCTTTTAGCTTAATATCCCGCCCCATTTGGGACAGCACCTCTTCTGATCCAGGTGCGGATTCGTAGATTTGGTCCCTCGCCAAATCACCCACTAACCGCGCGTTTGCGTTTTTAGATGCCGCGGTCTCGCTAAAAGGAGCCTGTGCTTTTGAAAATCCTGCAGCCTTATCGGCGCCGCGCTTAATTCTAAGTAATTGTTCCCCAGAAACAGGAACTCTGCCCTGCGGGACGTTCTTTTCGACCATTTTGGTTCCAAGGCCCTCAAGAGGAATGTTTTGTTGAAGTTCTCGGTCCAACGAAATGGGGACTGGCACTTGCACGGTGCCTCTTTTTTCAGCTAGTTTTTTTGCATAATTAGGAAATACGTTAGCGACGACATCTGGGTTTATCTCCCCCGACGTTCCTTGCAATAGTCCGCGAAGCTTAGCTTCCTTGGGAGCAATACCCCTTTCGGAAATACCTTTTGCCGCGTCTTCTATTAAAGATGCTGCTCTAGGGGCAAGACCGGACCCCTTGTTAACTAAATCAATAACCGCCTGCTGCTCAGCCGCACCGCCTAAAGTTTTTTCAAGCGCCTTTTTCCCAAGAGAGCGCACGCCTTGCCCGGCGGCCCTAGCTCCGCCAGTAAGAAGTCCGGCTAACGAGTCCACTGGGTTAAGGACATCTTTAGCAATATCCATATACCAAGGCCCGGCCTCTAATCCACCCTCATCCACAGACTCAGCACGAGACCGCGCTTGTTCTTCTGTGGTTATGCGATTCGGATCTTTTCGGCGTGCAAGCTCGGCTTGTATTTTAGATACTAGCTCTTCGCGTGTTGGCATTATTTGATTCCCAGTTTAGAGGCCATGTCCCGCAACTCTTGGTCAGACAAATGCTCCAACCCCGTTCCGCCTTGCACGCCCGTCGCCGGTCCGCCCGTTGACATCTGACCGCCGGTTAATGTTCCATGCTGCTCAAAATATCGGGCGGATCGGTCTTTGTCCTCTGCCTGCTGTCTTTGTCGCTTTGCCTCTGCCATAACCCGTTTAATATTTTCCGCCTTTGGCAGTCTTGGGTTGTAAGCCCTCGACATGACCTGCTCGCCCTCGCGCTCTGTAAACTGAGGCCCAAGCGTTTGGCGCAGAACGCTTTGAACCGCTCCCCTAACCTCATCCTCTTTAGCGGCGGACTCCGGCATAATAATGTCCCTAACGCTTTTGGGAAGAATTCCCGCGGCTCTTTGCAGAGCATTGGGGTCTGGTAAATTTTTTGCAGCAGACTCTAACTGCTGTATGCTTTTTTCTGCACCGGCCTTTCCACCGCCAGCTTGGTACGTTGCATAATCCTTCCCAAATGCTGTATCCGCAGCCTCTTGTCCTTTAGTTAAAGGAACCGGCCCATTAGCATACTCTCTCGGGTCGATTGTAATATGACCCGCGTTAATCTTAGCATCTTTCCCTAAAAGTCCCCGCAATGACTTAATGTCCTGCAAATCTGCGGACCGTTCCGCAGCCTGTTCGTCCCTTTTTAAGGCAGCTCCTTTAATCAACTCTGCGAGCCGGGCGTCGGCGGCGTCTTGTGCCGCGCGCTTGTCGTAAACGGCTTTAATACCCTGCTGAGCCCCTGCGTTAGCGGCGTCGAGCGCTCCGGACTTAATATCAAAATTAGTAATTGGCATTTTTTAATTCCGCGTTTCTTTACTTCATGTTTAGGTAGTCAGAGCTCATCGTCGTTTTCCCGCCCGCCCTGTCTAAGCCGCCACCCGCTCCTCCGCCTCCGAACAGACTAGCGCCGAGACCTCCCCCAGCCGCCCCAAGCCCGCCGCTAATTCCGGACATTACTCCGGACCCAACTGCGTCAAACAAACCCTTTCCCTTAGCGCCGCGCTTGTCCGCCGCGGATTGTTGGTTTTGGGCATTGACACCACCCTCACCCCCAATGTCTGCCTGTAACTCTCCAAGCTTCTGAGCCCGCATGTTTCCAATGTCGCCAGTAGCTTGATGCCCAAGGCCCGCCATAAGCTGTCGAGTATTCTGCAATCGGCTTTGGGTGTCTGCCATGCGCTTTTGTGCGATGTCGGTTTGCGCCTTAGCGAGCATTTCGTTTTTATTTCCAGCAAGTCCTGAAAAAGCAGCGCCAGCGGCACCGCTTCCAGCGGAAGCAAGCCCTCGGCGCGCTAAACTCTGCGCAGCCTGCTGATCTTGTTGTCCGAATAGGCGGGCAATGTTACCGGAGGTCTGCCCATAGGCCTCTTGGTCTCCCTGTGTCAATCCGTAGCCCTGCGTAGCTAAGTTATTTTGTTCTTGCGCAAGCTGAGACGCAAGACCTTTGTCGCCAAACAAAGCCTCATTACCAGGCGTTCCTAAAAACTGCGCCTTAGCTTCGTTTTGCGCACGGTCATTATCGCTAACATAAGACGATAGGTTTTTAGCTGCGCGCTGGGTAGGTTGGTAATAGTCTTCCTGTTTTCCACCCAACCCAACCAAACTACCCACAGCGTTTACGCCCTTACCGATTGCTTTTCCCATTAGAGTTCCTTAACCATATAAATTGCGTTATCGTTGGCTGCATAAAGTTTCATGCCATAAGCCTGCAAAGCTTTAAGCGAGACATCTGGATTTTTAGCGCGGCAGTCTAACGAGCTAATCATAATTCCGTAACCCTTTGACTTAGCTTCAGCGGCGACCAGGTCAGAGATTTTGCTCCCAACCCCCTGTTTTCTAGAATCAGGAAGCACGTACACATCTTGCAGATATACGTGTTTAAAAGGAACCCCGGGCACACAATCATACCCATAAATAGCAAAGCCACGCTCCGTTTGTAGCATTTCTTTGTTCTCTCGTTCCTTTAAGTAACGCGCGTACATTAACAAAGTCCTAAATAAGCTACTTTAGCGTAGTTGGCGGCTTGGTTAGTATCGTCCACCCGCGTACCTGCATCAAAAGTATACCGTAAAATATCTCCGTGGGACAGGTAGTGCATTCCTCCGACATTAGCTGCCGTGTTAGTTGCGTTAAGAGAACCCGATAAACGGTTTCCAGAGCCCTGCAAGGCCGCAGCCGCCCACGATACGTTGTTGGCAGTGTTCTTAGTAAAACCGGACGCGTTAGCGGAGTTTAGCTTTGTACAAGCCTCAATCCAGTACCAACCATCCATATTAATCCGGATTAGCGACTCCCCGTCTCCGGATACGACATGATCTACCGCGCTTCCCTGTTTTTCTACAACGGAGCTAAAAAGAAATGCGTTGTTGGTAACCGCAGTTCCTCCCGCGACCGTAATCCACGATGGAGACCCACCCCGGGAGATGGGCAAAAATGTTTTAGAACCATCACCCAATGACATTAGAACTCTCCGTATTCAACCGTGATAGCAAGTCCGTTCGTAACCGCGGTATTAGCTACCGTTGCGCGAAGAACCGCGTTAGCTGGAAGCACGAGGCCTGGGCGCCACAACACTGGCGTGATACCCGCGACCGTGGTTGACGTAGAGGCTGCTGCCGTAACATCATAGATAAGACGGTTGGCGGTGCCCCCGGTCCCCACCGTGTCAATAAAAAAGCGAACCGACGTAGCCGCATTGGTTCCAACCGGGCATCCATAAACAGTGTCGATTCGGCCACCGCCCGACCCGATCGTAAGCACGGTTGCGATTGTGGTTGGATTAGTGTACGCCGGATCTCCGCCGTTAGAGTTGTTTAGGATCAGGTTAACGAGCTTAGGTGTGCCTGCAAATACTGGGTTAGATGCCATTTAGATCTCCTTAGAAATGGTAGAGTGTGTAGATTTTAAGAACGCCGCTCACCGGAACGACATCAAGGGTTAAGGCGCTGCCCGCCGCATTGACTTGGAGAACCTTGGCGGCGTCCGCAAGCGCGGGGGTATAAGCGAGTCCGGTTCCACCGACGACAGAAGGGAGTGTTCCAGCAGTAGCCTGCGCGCTGGAATTATAGTATACGGCGGTATTAGTTAACGGGGCCACCACGGTCATCACACCCAACGAGTTGTTGGCCACAACCGCATAGGCAGTATCCGTGGTCAACCGGTTTCGGTTAAGACCACCCACCTGCACGTTGGTAGAATCAAGACCTGTCGTGTTAAGAAGCGTCTTAATTGCGTTAAATTTACCATTGACCTCAGAGGAAAGGATCTTAGTAAACGGTTGAAAGTCAGAAGTCGGATAAACCAGCGCAGGCATTTTACCCCTCGATTACGATGACGTTAGAAAAAGACGCCGTCGTGGTTGCGGGAATGTTTCCCGTGTATTGGTATGTTCTCATTGGTTCTGTACCAATTTCGGGGTACATTACCGTAAAAATAACTGAAAGGCTTTGTTGGAGCGTCAGTGTAAAGTTTCCGCTTGAGTCTGTTTGCACAGACAGCTCCGCAGGCGCGACCAAAGACGCCCCGCTTAAAACCGGCTGGTTCACGCGCGCGGAGACAGTCACAGACAAGATTCCTGTAGCTCCCGGGTCAACAATAGTTCCACTAACAGCACATGTTGCCATTATTTATTTAAACCTTTTTCTTTCCAAAATATAGAGTATCCATAAATAGTAACGGGCTCATCTACCCCACTGTTTCTAAAGCGGAGCCTAATGCAATCGCCTTCTTGGTTACCCTGCGCGTTGTTTAAATTGAAAACCACTGGGGTTAAAGACTGCGTGTAATCATCCCAAAAAGCCTGGTCCCAAAAAGCAACGTCCCACAAAGCGGTTGCATTTGTGGCTTGCGTGGTTATGGGAGACACTAACGTAGATTTCTCGTTTAACGCAGCTCGGTATCCAGACCAGTAGTCCAAAGTAAGATCCCAATCACCTAGCGCATCAACCCAAGCCACGACCTTGTAAAATCTTTTGTCTTGGTTGGGGCTGTCTACATCAAGGAACGGTGAATAGTATTGAAAGTCAATTCCGGTCCCGTTATCACTAAATTGTTGGTACGCCTTGTACAACTTACCGGCAGTGTCGCCAACCACCATAATTTCGTCGGGGGTTCCTGATGGAAGATAAGCCTTGGCCGCGTAAGTCGGCACGGCGGAGTCGGTGTCGATTACAAAAACACCGTCTAGCATTCGGCCAGACAGAGTGCTCTCCACCCCAGGCAGAGTAAGTCGTAAATCCATTTTAATAGTTAAGCACTGCTGCCCATAGGTTTTACTGGACACAAACCAGTAGACCATGTTTCGATTTCTAAAGTAGGAAGACACGCCGTACTGAAGCAGCGGCTTGTTCAAATCACCGTCAATCGAGAAAAAGGGTTCTATCGGGCGAGAGACGTAAATCGGCTTTCCCGACCCATCCCACAGATATACCCCGCGATAATCAATCCAGGTAAGAAATCCGTTGGCAAGGGCTATTAAGGACTGGTTTGCGCAACCGACGGTGTCGATAAAAGAAAGAGTAACGTCGGTATAGTCGTTTCCTTTAACTACCCACAACTCCCTTTCCTTGAATACCGCTAGGTACTCATCGTTTCCAAAGTCCGTATTAAAAGAAATAACCGCAACGCCGGTAATCGGACCGCCCGAGGGAATGGTAATGGTGTTAACAGTAGGCCACGACTCAGGTACGTTTAGATCGCTAAAACGAAGAACAGAGCCCGTAGCTGTAACCAAGCGGCGTTTCCATAACGCGAGTACGTTATATGTACCTGCCGGAAGCACCGAATTGTCTAAAATTACTGAATCCGCACGCGGAACATTCTGGACAAGCGCTGTAGCGCCGCCCGTGTCAGTAAACGACGCCACGGGAAGCGTGAGAGTCGCCACCAAGTCGCCCGTAGTAAAGCCGCTCGCTCCGGACACTGCCGACCGATAAATATTGATACGATTATACGTAGCGGTGTCCACTGAAGTGATAGCAGAAAGCGTGAGCACGACGCTGTTAGTGATCGCCGCAACACTGACGCTGACATCAAGGGTAGCATTACTCTCCGCTCCTGTGGATGTTTTTAAGTACGTAACCGCATAGCGGTAGGTTCCGCTAGTAGCCCACGCCCCTCCACCCGCTATCGTGGTGGCTGTAACCGTACCAGTAGGGGGGGCCGCGCCGTTGCGAGTAAACTTAGTACCGCTGTAAATAGTGTAGATAGCGTCCGTGCCCCCAGCTACGTTAAGCATTGACACGGTGTCGGTATTGAACTGCGCAAACACGGTTGGTATTACGGTGCTCGCCGGGAATACGTTGGTATTGGTTGCGGTCGTGTCTTGTGACAGCGTGGTAAAAGACTCGGCGTCAAGGTCCGCGGATTGAAGTATTCGTTCCGCTGCCCGGATAACCGTCTTAACCCCCAGTGTGGTGTTATAGACATCAAGCCCGTGGGTGTATAACTGCGTGTCTGGGGTGTCGTTAATGAGTTGGGCGCCACGCCGCTTTTGAATTCCCCCCGTTTGGGTGTATTCAAAGTTGGCCCCTCCGGTAGACTGCGAGTCCTTTACCCGGAAGACCGAATCAGATAGGTTTAAACCGCCAGTATTATCGAAATAAGATGTTTCGTTAAACTCGCCGTTTCGACGCGTATCAGCCAATTAACCACCAATCTTAGCGAAAGTAACTTCACCTGTAGCAGCGGTTCCGGTAATTTCTACGATGCATCCGTTTTTAAGTTCTAATGGGCGCGCTGGGTTAGAAACCACGCTGCTTCCATTTGCAGAGCCGACCAACTTGACCACTAAAGTAGCGTTGGTTGTGCTGGTTACGCCTTGACCGGCGGGATCGTAGACGTTAATAACGCTGGCCGCACTTCCTGGATTTAAAATGACATCTGCCAAAAGACAGTTGGTCGTGCACACAACTGACGATGCGGTTACGGTTAATACGCCTGAACTATTTACGGGTTCTAAAATCATAATTTCCTTACCAAGTGTTTTCTGCGTTAAATGGCTTTATGTACTGGGGGTACTTACTTCTATTAATTACAGTATCAATAAACAGTTTATAAATCTCACCGAGGTTAGCCTTCGCTTGCGATGACAGATCCGTGTTGTTAACCAAACTCTCTTTCATCTTAGCTTTATAAACCGCGTACATCTCAATTAACTGTTTAAAAATAGGGAGAACATTTCCACTCATCGTATCCCCGGGATTTTGAAGAACGTCTGGGAAATAAATGTACTCAATACGCAAGCCCGCGGTCTGTGTAAAGTTTGGGATCGGACGGAGCACTAATTTATTTTCTTGGAAGTAGTACGATGGGAAGTACGTTTCGGTGCCGCTGCCACCTTGTGTGCTATACGAATCAGATATTGCGTTTTTATACGGTAAGACCGCGTACCCGTTGTTAATCAACTTGTACACAGCCTTAATCTCGTAGCAATCTGTGGGAAGATCAATAGTCTCAACGCCACTAGCGATGTCCAGGTTAGCGAACCTAGTCCACTGCCCCTCATCGTTATTCGTTACCTCAAGGAAGTACATTCGAATACCCTCGTTGAGGTAACGCGTAAGCTCTGCGTCACTCCAAAAAGAGTTGGCCGCGTTAGGCTGGTTTAATAAATCCCGAACCGCGGTGATGTAGCTTCCTAGAGTTGAGGAGGATAGCGTTAAAGCCATTATTGTCCTTTATTAACCGAATTCATAAGCTTTTTGACCTCGTCGATCTTAGCTTGCTCGGCGTCTTCTGCGCGTTTTTGATACTTAGCAACCAACTTCATAGCTTCCACTTCGCCCTTCGAGGCAAATGCGGCTGGGTCTGCTTTAATGTTAGCCTGCTCAAGGTCTCGGCGCAGGGAAATTTGATTGTTTGCGATAATCATGCGATGATGCGCGATATACCGATCTAAAGCCTCTTCACAAAGTTGACGCTTTCGCTCCGTCTGAGCTTCTTTTCGCTCTTCTAATTGCTCGGGGCTTACTTCTTCATCGTCAGCCATGAGGTCTGGAAGAACCGCGAGCCCGGAATCCTTGCGGTCGATCTCAATAAACTTAGCGATGTCTAAATCCCGAATGACCCGCTCCTGACCCGGCTTCCAAGCAAACCAGTTTCCTGCGATTTTAATTGAGATGTTTTCTTGCGTTGCATTTACTACGATTGGCATATTACGATCCTTTTAAAGCCCGGATAGGGCAAGTGAATCCACTATTCGAGAGTTTTTACTTTCTCCCAGTACTCCGCAATCAGGTGTGGATTTCCCCCGTTGCGCACAAAATCTTTAAACGCGCGGATCTCGTTTTTAAATGTTTTTGAGGCCTCGCGCCGCATTTTCATTCCCGCTTCTTTAGCAGCCTCTTTAGCCGCTAAACTCTGACGATCCCGCGCTTCCTGCCATTTTACTGCGGCTTTTTTAGGGTCGTCTCCGCCATACTGAAACGTGTCCTGCTGTTTTAAGTACCGAAGAATATCGTAGTTCAAAAACTGCGTATCAAGCACGTGGTGTACCAAGTCGTTCTCGTGCGGACCTAGACGAAAAATTAAAGCGCCCTCAAACTCGCAGACGTCAAGCGCTGTGTTAAACTCAGGCTTCCGCCTGATTTCCCAACAACCGCGACCACCAAACTTCTTGGCGTTCCACGTCGAATACAAAAGTCGATCATAGAACTGAAGCGCCTCATCAAAGCCACGCTTGTTAACGTCTAAAACATGCCCTTTAATGAGTCTGCCCGTAGGCCCCATTAGAATCTTAGCCATCCTTCTTGCTTCCAGGAAGGTTTTCGGCCACATTTGCTACAGCACGCATCGCCATGAACGAACCGCCGACATATTTAAGAACCTCGACCATTTGATCGTTAAGTTTTCCTAACAAAGCACAGCCTACCGCGATAAGAAGAACTGCGGCTAATCCGGCCATGGTTTTAGACTCTAAATGGTTAGGCATATCGCTTTATAGCTGACAATTTGTGTCACTACCTCGGTTATCTATGTGAAATTAGGAACGAAACTTAATAAAGTAAAGCAAAACAAGGTTTAATACGCAACTCCCAATAAGAAGAACGCGAGTTGTGTTAATGGGCGCCCTTGGAAGTCGACTACGCTCGGTTTTTGGAACCACCCTTCCACCTTCCAGTGCCCACTGTTCTGGAGGAAGCCCTTTTACTAAGGATAAATCTGGGTTTATTATGTGCGGCTCTCTTTCATAAGCAGGCTTTGCGGGGTTTGTGAGAATCCACCCACCCTGCGCGTCAAAGACCACTACCTTGGTTTTTTTCATACCCCAAGCGCCCCCAAATAGTTTTGGATGCTTTGTAGATCTTCCCAGGTGTCTTTTCGTTGCGAATACTGTATGACGTTGTCAACGTCCTTGGTTATCGGCATTATTTTTTCATTGC
>OFRM01000195.1_pt1 | contig 26860 bp, 17 predicted proteins | sample 1543101 | NCBI WGS metagenome assembly OFRM01 (sample SAMN07774223, study PRJEB24372) | wastewater metagenome | isolation source: Exp Tend VB 0WW | collected 2016-02
TTCCTGATGATATCAGTCAGGATATTGTTGGGCAAACCAAGCAGGTTTTGGGACATATAGATCGCCTCCTAGCTGAAGCAAATAGTGATAAATCAAGAATTTTGATGTGTCAGATATTTTTGTCTGACATGGCATTAATCAATGGCATGAATCAAGCATGGGATGCGTGGGTAGAACCTGGTCACGCCCCACCAAGGGCTACGGTGCAGGCGGCCTTAGTCAATCCAGCTTGGCTGGTTGAAATCGTTGTGACGGCGGCGCAAAAATAACATCATGGTGTCGACCAGCACAGTTGCCTCCCAATCCCCGCTGCTCGAAGGATTAACTTCGGCAGAGGCGGGGCGCGTCTTAGACGTGCTCGAATTCGTGACGCCTTACTATGCGAATCGGCAGGTTGTGACTGAACAAAATGCATTGCAATTTGTTGAGGGAGTGGTATCCACCCTAGCATTTTTAAAGACCGACGTGGATACCCGAATAGCGGGCTTACTGTTTGAATTGCCGGAAATCGATCCTCCTGCCGGCGAATTAATCAGCGTGCGTTATGGTGCAGAAATTGCTGAATTGGTGAGTAGTATTCGTCGCTTAATGCGATTGCGCGACGCGGCATTGACACAGCATGAAAGTGGGCGCGGGAAAGATGCCGCCGAAAAGACCGCTACGCAACTGGAAACCTTGCGCAAGATGGTGTTGGCGATGGCAACCGATATGCGTGTGGTATTGGTGCGCTTAGCTTCTCGTGTAACCACTTTACGCTATTTTGCTGATTGCAAGCGCGACGATGATGTGGCACGGCAATTTGCCAGCGAAACCATGGATTTGTATGCACCATTGGCCAACCGGCTTGGTGTCTGGCAATTGAAATGGGAGTTGGAGGATCTAGCGTTTCGCTTCCTTGAACCAGTGCAATACAAACGCATCGCCAAAATGCTGGAAGAAAAGCGTCTAGAGCGCGAAAGCTTTGTAGTGAGCGCGATCGCCCGATTAAATAAAGAGTTGGCTGCTGCAGGGGTGCGTGCTGAGGTATCAGGGCGTCCTAAGCACATCTATAGCATCTGGAAAAAGATGAAAGGCAAAGATGTCAATTTCGATGAGCTATACGATGTGCGGGCGTTTCGTGTCGTTGTTGAGGATCTGAAAGACTGTTATACCGTACTTGGCATCGTGCACAACGCTTGGGTGCCAATTCCGAAAGAGTTTGATGATTATATTTCACGCCCCAAACCTAACGGCTACAAGTCTCTACATACGGTGGTTGTGGTCGAAGACGGCCGTCCATTAGAAGTTCAAATTCGTACTCGTGAAATGCATCAATTTGCCGAATACGGTGTGGCAGCGCATTGGCGTTATAAGGAAGCAGGTGGCTCCAATTTTTCGGCGCAAGAGTACGACGGAAAAATTGCTTGGTTGCGACAGCTTTTGGCATGGAAAAATGATGTGACTGATGCCGTTGTCAGTCAAGAAGAGTTACAGCGTGAATGGGTAGAAAAAATCAAAGCAGCTTCGCTTGATGATCGAATTTATGTGCTCACGCCACAGGCGCGGGTCATTGAATTACCAAATCATTCAACCCCAGTTGATTTTGCTTATCACCTGCATACTGATCTTGGTCACCGCTGCCGGGGTGCTCGCGTAGATAATGTCATGGTGCCACTCAATACCCAATTGAAGAATGGTCAAACGGTCGAAATTATTGCTTTAAAAGCTGGCTCGATTCAAGCGGGGCCTTCGCGTGACTGGCTAAATCCAGAGTATTCTGCGAGTACGCGTACTCGCACCAAAATTCGCGCTTGGTTTAATCAGATCGATCAACAAGAGACTTTGAGTAACGGGCGTAGTCATGTTGAAAAAACCTTGCAGCGTGAAGGTAAGACCTCGGTTAATCTAGAAGAGCTGGCCAAGAAATTGGGTTTTGCTAGCATTGATGATTTGTTTTTAGCCGTTGGTAAAGAAGAGTTTAGTCTGCGTCAAATTGAAAATGTTTTACGCGAACAGGTTGAACCAACAACCCCGGACGAAATCAGCATTACCAATAAAAGTCGGGCATCGAGCGTCACGCAGGGGGCAAAATCTGGGGTGTTGGTGGTTGGCACAGAAGGCTTATTGACCCAGCTTGCACGCTGCTGCAAGCCCGCACCGCCAGACGAAATTATCGGATTTGTGACGCGTGAAAAAGGTATTTCAATTCATCGCTTGAGCTGCAAAAACTTTGCCGAAATGCGTAATAAAGCGCCAGAGCGGGTAATTCAAACCACTTGGGGTGAGCATGGTAAGGATACGGTTTATCCGGTCGATATTTTTGTGCTAGCGCAAGACCGGCAAGGCTTGTTGCGTGATATTTCTGAAGTTTTTTCGCGTGAAAAGATCAACGTCATCGGCGTTAATACGCAAAGTATCAAAGGTCAGGCACGTATGTCGTTTACCGCAGAAATTACTGGTACATCGCAACTACAACGCGCCTTGATGGTAATCCGTGAGGTCGGCGGTGTGCAGGAAGTGCGCCGTCATTAAATTTTCGCGCAGATCGCGTCGTGCTGGCTCATGTGCGATAGTTCGGGTTGTAAAGTGACGTGGTCAATTTTATATTTGGCTAGCAGTAAGCTACGAACATTGTTCATAATATTTGGCCAAGCAACCAGATCATCGATTTCTAGATGGCCGATCAAGGCAGAATGTCCTGGTGACATTTCCCAAACATGCAGATCATGCACTGAATGAATGCCCTCAATCTCTTCCAAGTCAACACCAATTTGCAGATAGTCGATATGATGCGGCACCCCTTCCATTAGGAAGTGATAAGACTCTTTCAGTACTGCGAAGGTTGATTTTAAAATGAGTAGAGAGACGAAAATCGATAAAATTGGGTCGGCTTGGATCCATCCGGTGTAATAAATTACGGCGCCCGAAATAATGGCTGCAATTGAGCCAAGCAAATCACCCATGACATGTACTAAGGCAGCCTTCGTGTTCACGCTTTCTTTGTCACGGGACAGAATGTAGGCGACCAATACATTAATGCTCAGGCCAATTGTTGCTACCCAAATGACAGCGGCTGCCTGCACAGTTTCTGGATGACTCAAGCGCTGAACGGCCTCAAAAATAATCCAAGCTACTACCGCCAACATTACCAAGCCATTTACGAATGCCGCCAAGGCCTCTGCGCGACCAAAGCCAAAGGAATTTTTTGCAGTGGGCGGGCGCTTGGCAATTAATTGGGCGAGTAGTGCAAGTCCCAATGCTGCGGCATCGGTCACCATATGACCAGCATCTGAAATTAACGCCAAAGAATTTGACCAAAAGCCAAAGCCAACCTCAATACCTGCGAATAAAAGTGTCAAACCAAGTGCCCAAGCTAAGATGCTTTGGCTACGTTCTTCAAAGTAGTGTCGGTGTGCAGCATCGCCATGTCGATGGTCGTGTAAGTGAGTGCCATGATCGTGGTTTGAATGCGAATTCATTTGATTCTGTGACCTAAAGATGATTTGTTTGGAATGTGCGTACAACATTTTGGCTTTGCAATCGTCGCATCGACATGGTTTTGGTGCGATTATTTGTAAGTGTAACCCGCTTTGTATTTGAATTTCCGCGATTCATGGTGGCAAAAAAAACTTTACGTACAACTCGATGTTTGCTATAGTCTCGGCTCTTCGGGCGGTTAGTTCAGCTGGTTAGAATACTTGGTCGACATCCAAGGGGTCGCAGATTCGAATTCTGCACCGCCCACCAGAATTTTTAATGTAAAAAGTGAATAAGAGCGAGAAAGGCAACATGGTTATGACACCGCGAACTACGACCACAATTTTTTGTGAGCGACATTAGTCGAGGTTCTTTTTCGTTTGTAACTTTTGAAAAAAACGCGGCTAGTCCGCGTTTTTTTATGCCTTTTTATATTTCGATGACTTTCTTCAGTTTGTCATCATTTTCCTAGACGGAGAAACACATGATCTCAATTCGCCTACCAGATGGTTCACAAAGACAATTTGACGCCGCAGTGACTGTTGCACAAGTTGCCGCCAGCATTGGAGCAGGATTGGCCAAGGCCGCTTTAGCGGGTAAGGTAAATGGCAAGCTGGTCGATACCTCGTTTTTAATTGAAGTCGATGCGGATCTCGCTATTGTCACTGATAAAGATGCCGATGGCTTAGAAGTGATTCGTCACTCAACAGCACATTTGTTGGCGTATGCCGTGAAAGAATTATTTCCAGAGGCGCAAGTCACCATTGGTCCGGTGATTGAAAACGGGTTTTATTACGATTTTTCGTATAAGCGTCCGTTTACGCCTGAAGATTTGGTGCTGATTGAAAAGAAAATGGGGGAACTGGCTAAGAAGGATGAGCCTGTTACAAGGAAGGTATTGCCACGTGACGAGGCGGTCGCGTACTTCAAATCAATTGGTGAGGCATATAAGGCAGAGATTATTGAGTCAATTCCGGTTGATCAAGACGTGTCTTTGTACACTGAAGGTACATTTACTGATTTATGCCGAGGCCCTCACGTGCCTTCGACCGGCAAATTAAAAGTCTTCAAGCTCATGAAACTGGCCGGTGCTTACTGGCGTGGCGACTCAAAAAATGAAATGCTACAGCGGGTGTACGGTACCGCGTTTGCCAAAAAGGAAGATCAAGAAGCGTACTTGCACATGCTAGAAGAAGCAGAAAAGCGTGATCATCGTAAGTTAGGCAAGAGTCTTGATCTGTTTCATTTTCAGGATGAGGCACCTGGTTTGGTGTTTTGGCATCCAAAAGGGTGGACCATTTGGCAGCAAGTCGAGCAATACATGCGCAAAGTGTATCAAGAGTGCGGCTATCAAGAGGTAAAAGGGCCGCAGATTCTGGATCGTACTTTGTGGGAAAAAACCGGGCATTGGGAAAATTACCGCGAAAATATGTTCAGCACCGAGTCTGAAAATCGTCATTACGCGCTAAAGCCGATGAATTGCCCAGGGCATGTGCAGATTTTTAACGCGAACATGCGTAGTTACCGTGAATTGCCTTTGCGTTATGGTGAATTCGGCCAGTGCCACCGCAATGAGCCGTCTGGTGCTTTGCACGGCATCATGCGGGTGCGCGGCTTTACGCAGGATGACGGACATATTTTCTGTACCGAAGAGCAAATTCAGGCCGAGGTGATGGCATTTCATCCACAGGCAATGAAGGTGTATGAAGACTTCGGCTTTAAAAATATTGCAATTAAGATTGCTTTAAGACCAGAAAACCGCATCGGCTCGAACGAAATCTGGGATAGAGCAGAAGCAACTCTGAGAAACGCGTTGCGCCAATGTGGCATGACTTGGGAGGAGTTGCCAGGAGAAGGCGCTTTTTATGGGCCAAAGATCGAATATCATTTGAAAGATAGTTTGGGTCGCCCTTGGCAGGTCGGAACTATGCAAGTCGATTTTTCGATGCCAGGACGTTTAGGGGCAGAATATGTATCAGATGATAATTCACGCCAAGTGCCGGTCATGTTGCATCGGGCAATTGTTGGTTCGATGGAGCGTTTTATCGGTATTTTGATCGAAAATCATGCCGGTGCACTACCAGTTTGGTTGGCGCCAGTGCAAGTCGCTGTGCTCAATATTTCCGATGCACAAGCTGAATATGCAATACAAGTTGCGGAAAACCTGAAAAAACAAGGGTTTAGGGTTCACACAGATTTGCGTAATGAGAAAATTACCTATAAAATACGCGAGCATTCCATGCAGAAATTGCCTTATATCGTCGTAATTGGCGATAAAGAGCGGGATGCCAATACAGTGGCTGTGCGTACACGCGGTAATCTGGATCTGGGTGTCATGACCCAAGACGCTTTGATCGAACGCCTACATGGCGAAATTCGAGACAAGCTTTGATTCAACTGCGTTGTTGAGCACAGCCTATTTATTTAATTTTTAAAGGAAACTGCAATAGCTACTGAAAAGTCACATCGCATCAACGGTGAAATTACGGCGCCAGAAGTGCGCTTATCGGGCGTTGAAAACGAGCCTCTGGGCATAGTCAAGCTGAGTGAAGCGTTCCGCTTAGCGGAAGAAGCTAATGTTGATTTGGTAGAGATTGCGCCAACAGCGCAACCACCAGTTTGCCGATTGATGGATTACGGCAAATTTAAGTACCAAGAGCAAAAGAAGGCACACGAAGCGAAATTAAAACAGAAGGTGATCCTCGTTAAAGAGGTAAAGTTCCGGCCAGGCACCGACGACGGCGATTACAATATTAAATTACGTAATCTCATCAAGTTTCTGGATGATGGCGATAAAACCAAAATCACTTTACGCTTCCGTGGTCGTGAAATGGCGCATCAGGAAATCGGCATGCGCATGTTGGAGCGACTCAAGCTCGATCTTGAACCGTATGGACAGGTAGAGCAGTTTCCAAAGATGGAAGGTCGTCAGATGGTCATGATTCTGTCGCCCAAGAAAAAGAAGTAACTTGATTTAAAAGAATTTGCCAGAGTGCAGCAATCATGTTTTTGTTGTTGTGCTCTGTGCGATGGGTATTGAACTAGATTTCATGCCCTTACTAAGTGAGAAGTAGGCATCCAAGTGCATCGTCATTGTTGCCACCTACCATCATATACAATGGAGCTGTCGTAAAAAGACAGATGTTTTATGCCAAAAATGAAAACAAAGAGCTCTGCCAAGAAGCGCTTTCGCGTCCGTCCTGGTGGTACAGTGAAAAGTGGTCATGCTTTCAAGCGCCACATTTTGACTAAGAAAACCACGAAGAGCAAACGTCAGTTGCGTGGTATCCGTAACATCAATGCGTCGGACGTCACATCCGTCATGCGCATGATGCCAACAGCTTAACCTCATCCAAACTTTTAAGGAGTTATTATGCCTAGAGTAAAACGTGGGGTTACAGCTCGTGCCCGTCATAAGAAAGTTCTCGATTTAGCCAAAGGCTATCGTGGTCGTCGTAGTAAGGTTTATCGTATTGCCAAGCAAGCTGTTATGCGCGCTGGTCAGTATGCTTACCGTGATCGTCGTAACAAGAAACGTGTTTTCCGCGCTTTGTGGATTACCCGTATCAATGCGGCTTCACGTCAGCATGGCATGACTTACAGCGTGTTCATGAATGGCTTGAAAAAAGCCAGCATCGAGCTGGATCGTAAAGTCTTGGCTGATATGGCTGTGATGGATAAACCAGCATTTACCGCTATCGTTAATCAGGTGAAGGCTACTCTGGCCGCTTGAGTTCATAGCGCAGTGAAGGTCGCATTGATGTAACTTACATGCAATGCGACTTTTCTCGAAGAGCGGGGCAGAGGTTAATTCCTGTGCCCCGATTTTTTTAGTCATCCCATTTTTATTTCCTGCTCGTAGGAAACAACGCATGAATCTGCATGAGTCCGCATGAATTCTCTAAATGATCTCGTAACTCAAGCGCGCGCAGAATTTGCTGCCGCGCCAGACGCTGCCGCACTCGAAAATGCAAAGGCTAACTATCTTGGCAAGACCGGCAAAATTACTGCTCACATGAAGGGATTGGGGCAGCTCGATCCTGATCAACGTAAGACGCAAGGCGCAGTGATCAATGCAGCAAAAGAACAAATCGAAAATGCCCTCAACGCCTGCCGTGAAGCGCTAGCCAATCAACAATTACAAGCCAGATTAAGCGCGGAGGCAATCGATGTTAGTTTGCCGGGGCGTGGCCGTAGCATGGGCGGCCTGCATCCGGTGATGCGCGCTTGGCAGCGGATCGAAGAAATTTTTGGTTCGATCGGTTTTGATGTGGCTGATGGCCCCGAAATCGAAAATGACTGGACCAATTTTACGGCGTTGAATAGCCCCGAAAATCACCCTGCACGTTCGATGCAGGATACTTTTTATGTGGATGGTAACGACACGACTGGCAAACCTTTGCTGTTACGCACACACACCAGCCCAATGCAGGTGCGTTACGCTCGTATGCATCAACCGCCGATTAAAGTGATTGCACCGGGACGCACCTACCGTGTCGATAGCGACGCGACACATTCACCCATGTTCCATCAGGTCGAAGGTTTGTGGATTGATGAAAACATCAGTTTCGCCGATTTGAAGGGCGTGTATCTGAATTTCGTCAAAGCTTTCTTTGAAACCGATGATTTGCAGGTACGTTTTCGTCCTTCTTATTTTCCATTTACCGAACCTTCGGCGGAGATTGATATTGCCTTTGGCAGCGGTCCATTAAAAGGACGTTGGTTGGAAGTATCAGGTTCGGGTCAGGTGCATCCGACTGTGATTAAAAACATGGGTTTCGATCCTGAAAAATATATTGGATTTGCGTTTGGCTCCGGCATCGAGCGATTGGCGATGCTGCGTTATGGCATCAATGATTTACGCTTGTTTTACGAAGGCGATTTGCGTTTCCTCAAGCAATTCAATTAGCTTTGCCAGGCTGCTTGCCTACGTTAGGCGAAGCACTTTGGTTTGACTCGATACGCAAAATTGAACTTGAAATTTGATTCAATCAATAGCTAGAAAAATACAGCTTAAAAATAGGCTTACTTATGCAATTTTCTGAAAACTGGTTACGTACCATGGTAAATCCGGCGCTTACGTCGGATGAGTTAGCGCATTTGCTTACAATGTCGGGCTTGGAAGTAGAAGAGGTTGAGCCTGTGGTGCCACCTTTTACCAATGTCGTGGTCGCGCAGATTCGTGAATTTGCCAAACACCCTGATGCTGATCGTTTGAATATTTGCCAAGTTGATGTCGGGACGGGCACTTTACTCAACATCGTTTGCGGCGCGCCCAATGTGCGGGCGGGCATGAAAGTGCCGTGCGCAATGGTGGGTGCAGTATTACCACCGGGTGACGATGGCAAAGCATTTCACATCAAATTGGGTAAATTGCGCGGTGTAGAGTCGCAGGGCATGTTGTGTTCAGCACGTGAACTCAAGCTCACTAGCGAGATTGATGGCTTGCTGGATTTACCAGCGGATGCTCCGGTTGGTCAAAATTTCCGTGATTACTATGATCTAAACGATCTCAAATTCACTATCAAATTGACCCCGAATAAAGCGGATTGTTTATCGGTGCATGGCGTAGCACGCGAAGTGGCAGCGCTCACTGGTAGCGAGTTGCGCATGCCAGAAACCCGTGTGGTACCTGTGAGTTTGCAGGAAACTTTGCCTGTCAAAGTGTTAGCGCCTGATTTGTGTGGTCGCTTTAGTGGACGCGTGATTCGTGGTGTGAATGCCAAGGCTGCGACACCAGATTGGATGAAACAACGCCTAGAACGTAGTGGTCAACGGCCAATTTCCGCATTGGTGGATATTTCCAATTATGTGATGTTGGAATTGGGGCGTCCGACTCACGTATTTGATCTCGATAAAATTCACGGTGGCCTCGAAGTGCGTTGGGGAAAAGCGGGCGAAACACTAAAATTATTGAATGGCAATACCGTCGCAGTGGACGAGTGGGTTGGCGTCATTGCTGACGATAAGGAAATCGAATCGCTGGCCGGTATCATGGGTGGTGATGCGACCGCAGTATCGTTGGAAACACAGAATATTTATCTAGAAGCTGCGTTTTGGTGGCCGCAGGCAATTCAAGGGCGCGCCCGTAAATACAATTTTTCAACCGATGCTGCACATCGTTTTGAGCGCGGTGTCGATTATGCGACGACAGTAGAACATCTGGAACGGATCACCAGTCTCATCGTTGAAATTTGTGGTGGTGCTGAGCGTGTCAAAGTGGGGCCAATCGATGACCAGATCGTTAATTTGCCACAGCGTAAAGCGGTGACACTGCGCACCGCTCGCGCCAGTAAAATTATCGGCGTGACGTTTTCTGACGCGCAAATTGCTGACATCTTTCAGCGTCTAGGTTTTGAATTTACACAAGAGCCAGGCTTGTTTTCAGTGATGCCACCGAGCTTTCGCTTTGATCTGGAAATTGAAGAAGATTTGATCGAAGAAGTGGTGCGCGTGTATGGTTTTGAAAACATTCCTGCGCTACCTCCCGTTGCGGCAAACGCGATGCGCGTCATGCCAGAAAATCGGCGTAATTTATTCACCTTACGCCGGCAAATAGCCGACATGGATTATCAAGAAGTGGTGAATTACAGCTTTGTCGACGAAACGTGGGAAAAAGATTTCTGTCAGAACCAAGCACCAATTCGTTTGCAAAATCCGATTGCCAGCCAAATGAATGTGATGCGCAGCAGCTTGATCGCCAGTCTTGTGGCTAATGCGCGTTATAACCTGAATCGCAAAATCAACCGCGTGCGTGTGTTTGAAATCGCCCCAGTTTATTTGCGTGACGAGGCAGTAAGCGATGGCGGTTTGACGGTAGCTGGTTATCATCAGCCCAAACGATTAGCGGCGCTGGCCTATGGTTCATTACTTGAAGAACAATGGGGACAGGTTGCACGCAATGTCGATTTCTTTGACGTGAAGGCCGATTTGGAAAATCTGTTTGCGCCAAAAGTTTTGCGTTTCGAGAAAGTGGCACATCCCGCTTTGCATCCTGGGCGCTCGGCGCGGATCGAATGCGATGGTGAAGAAATTGGTGTGATGGGTGAGTTACATCCACAGTTGCAGCAAAAGTATGATTTACCTTTGGCACCGATTGTTTTTGAGGTTAATTTGGCGGCGCTGCAAGATCGTCAATTACCGCAGTACCAAGAAATTTCTAAATATCAGGCCGCTGTGCGTGATTTGGCAATTGTGGTACCAGAGCATGTGCCAGTACAAAGTTTACTGGATGTATTGCTTGACGCGGCGCGTCAAAAAGAAGCGTGTAAAATTGTGCAAGCCGTTGTTTTATTTGATGAATATCGCGGTAAAGGATTACAAGCTGATGAAAAAAGCCTTGCTTTCCGCTTTAGCTTGCAAGATACTCAAAGTACACTTAGCGACGAGAAAATTGATGCGGCAATGGCAGTTTTACTGGCAACTGTGTCGGAAAAATTTTCGGCAAGATTGCGCTAAATTGATTTACACTAATTAAAAATGATAAGTGAATAAGGCGCGGATAAACTCTGCGCCTTATTCCTTTATTCAAAGCTTTAGTCAAAGGCAAGCAGGGACATAATAATGAACGACCTGACCTCCGCAGAACTGCAATCGGTTCTTCATGCAGATCTCAACCGTGCCATGCGTGAAGCACAAGCGCGTACACAAGCAGAAAAAGAATTACCAACCTTAACCAAGGCTGAATTAGCCGAACTGTTATTTGAGCAAGTGGGTTTAAATAAGCGCGAAGCAAAAGACATGGTTGAAACCTTTTTTGACGAAATTCGTGATGCGCTTGAACAAGGTTCTTCAGTGAAATTGTCTGGTTTTGGTAATTTCCAGTTGCGTGATAAACCCCAGCGCCCAGGCCGTAATCCTAAAACTGGCGAAGAAATTCCCATCACGGCACGTCGGGTTGTCACTTTTCATGCAAGTCAAAAATTGAAAAGCATGGTGGACGAACAAGCTAGTAAACTGTTAGCTCACGCTGCGTGATTTCTTCATAGGTCAATCTAGATATGGATGCAATCGTATTGCCCCCAATTCCTGCAAAACGCTATTTCACGATTGGTGAAGTTGGCGATTTATGCGGTGTGAAGCCGCATGTGCTGCGCTATTGGGAGCAAGAATTCAATCAGTTAAAACCAGTCAAACGGCGTGGCAATCGACGTTATTATCAGCATCATGAAGTGCTGTTGATTCGTCGTATTCGTGAACTGCTGTACGACCAAGGATTTACCATCAACGGAGCGCGTAACAAGCTCGGCAATGCTGGCATCGATACGTCGCCGAAAACCGATGAAGAGATGCCACCAGTCGTGAGTATCGCTGCAGTGCGCGAAGAGTTAATTTCAATACTGGCGATATTGCAGCCAGCCATCTCAGTCACACATCATGATTGAGTCAAGCTTGTTCACAATCTGAATCTATTGCTGTGTTTGGCTTACTTCTATTCACATTTAATCAATTTATAAAATATAGGGAGTATGCCTAAAAATAAGGCATTTCCCGCATTATCTATAAGCGTATTTTTATATACATAGTGGTGTATGTATATAAAAATACGCCACCTGTTATCAATCGGAGTTTTTTATGTTCCAACACGTTGAAGCTTATGCGGGCGACCCTATCCTGTCGTTGAACGAAGCCTTTGGCAAAGATCCACGCCAGCAAAAAATTAATTTATCGATTGGAATTTATTTCGACAATGAAGGCAAGATTCCGATGTTGCCCTCAGTGCGTGCTGCGGAATTGCAAGTGGTTGCCGAAGCGGGTGCGCGTCCGTATTTGCCGATGGAGGGCGCAGCCAATTTTCGTAGCGCGGTACAGCAATTATTGTTTGGTGCCGATCATCAAGCTTTGCAACAAGGCAGGGTGGTGACAGTGCAAACGGTTGGTTCTAGCGGAGGTTTGAAAGTAGGAGCCGATTTTATCAAGCGCTATTTCCCGGATAGTACAGTGTTGGTGAGCGACCCGACTTGGGATAATCACCGTGCGGTATTTGAAGGTGCTGGACTACAAACCAGCAGCTATCCATATTACGATGCCGCAACCGGTGGCTTGCGTTTTGATGCCATGCTGGCTGCTTTACAGTCAGCAAAAAAAGGCAGCGTGATCTTGTTACATGCATGCTGCCACAATCCGACTGGAGTTGATCTCAGCGTAGAGCAGTGGCAAGCATTACTGCCAGTGTTGCAGGCACGTGAACTAATACCGTTTTTGGATTTGGCTTATCAAGGTTACGGCACAGGTATGGACGAAGACGCTTACGCGATTCGCCTATTTGCTGATGCAGGACTCATTTTTTTCGTCGCCAATTCATTTTCAAAAAGCATGAGCCTCTATGGCGAACGCTGTGGCGCGCTGAGTGTGGTGTGTCCAGACGCGGCACAAGCGGTGAATGTGTTGGGGCAATTGAAGGCCAATATTCGTCGCAATTACTCCAATCCGCCGCTACACGGCGGCCAAATAGTCGCCCGTGTATTGACTGATCCGACTCTACGGGCGCAGTGGGAGGCTGAAGTGGTCGCCATGCGCTTGCGCATCAAAGCCATGCGCCAATCTTTATACGATGTGCTGAGCGCTAAATTGCCGGGCAAAGATTTCAGGTATTTCCTGACGCAACAAGGCATGTTTAGTTACACCGGATTAAACCCGGCGCAATGCGATCGCTTGAAAGAAGAGTTCGGCGTCTATATTTTGCGCTCTGGCCGCATGTGCGTTGCCGGCTTAAATACCAGCAACGTTGAAGCGACGGCGGTGGCGATGGCGGCGGTGTTGGCTTAGTCTTACCAAGGCTATCTGATCGTCCAAGATTGGGGGATGTTATAGTGAAATTTTCGAGTTTCGCCATTTGCACTACGCTGTTAAGTTGTGCAATGACAGTCAACGCTGCAACTTCAGGAACACAAATAGCGTCTGTAGCGGTAGCAAATTCAACTAGTCCAGCAACATGGATCGCGCAAGACTTTACAACATCCAAATTTACTTTTTCGGTTTTAGTCTCTCAACAAGATGAAACGCATTTTGCGGTAAGCACAGTGCGCATTACCGACCAGAAATCTGGCAAGTTGTTGCAAGAAATTTCTGAGATTGGTGGTTTTAGTATGTGGATTGAACCGACCAAAATTGTGCAAATTTTCGATGTCAATCGGGATGGCTATCCAGATTTTTCGGTACCGTTTGCTGATGGTGGTGCTGGCCCTAATAGCACAAAGAATTTTTATTTATTTGACCCTCAGCAGAATCGTTTTGAAATTAATCAGCAACTCTCAGATTTGTCGGATGTTTCGCTTAATGCAGATGGCACAATTACTTCGAGTTATCGCGTAAGTTGCTGCGAATACCAAATAGATACATATCGCTTCATTCGCAATAAACTAACAAAGGTCGGCTACTGGAACGAACACCTCACTTATGATGGAAAGTGGATAGAGACAAGCACTTCTAAACTTGTTCACAACAAGTGGCATAGCAAGACAACAAAAAAACCTGTGCCAAAAGATTATTAGATTTTTTTACTGTGCTTATAATTTGATTTGACAGGTGTGAGTTAGGTCGATGGATTGTTATATCAACTGCTTGAATTACCATAGTTGAAGATTCGGGATCAATACTTTGTCAATCCGTCTGCATTGTGCCAGTTATCATCCTTTGAATCATCTCGGCAGCCGGGTTAAGCGTTATTCAGCGTAGGCAGAGTTGTGTTACTAGAAATATTTTTGTAGATCCCGTTATCAGTCATATTTCCCTGAATTCGCTATAAGTCGGCATCTTCCTCAAGGTATAATTCTGCCTTCAGAATTAACTCGCAATTTCGTCATTCCAACCTGCAAATAATGTCGTAGAGCGCTTGTGCTGCGCTCTACCACGTATTGCTTCTTCGATCTTCACGCCATGTTGAATTTATCCGGCTCTAATGCTTTATCCGCTTTTCGTACTCAAGGTTTGCTTGCGCGCTTGCAGGCAGTTGATGCGCATATCGTTGGCGTAACCGCGCGCTATGTGCATTTGGTGGACAGCCAGCTTGCTTTGAATGAACTTGAGTTAACCCGTTTACGTGCCTTGCTGACGTATGGCGAGGCTTATCGTGGTGGCGAAGACGGGGATTCATTTATTGTGATCCCGCGCTTCGGCACGATCTCACCCTGGGCCAGCAAGGCGACCAATATTGCCCATAACTGTGGCATGCGGCAAATTAGACGAATCGAGCGCGGCGTGCAGTATTTTGTGCAAGTGAAGTCGGGTTTGCTAGGTGGTATGAAAAATTTGGCGGCGACCTCTAGACATGCCGTGGCGGCTTTACTGCATGATCGAATGACTGAAGTGGTGGTAGATCATCTAGACGCCGCTAGCGGCTTATTTGCCGAGCTGGAAGCAAAACCTTTGGCGTTTGTTGATGTGTTGGCAGGTGGTAAGCAAGCTTTGCTGGAGGCCAATAGTGCGTTAGGTTTGGCTCTGTCGGATGATGAGATTGATTATTTACTCAATGCCTTTAACGCGGCTAAACGTAACCCGACCGATGTTGAACTAATGATGTTTGCACAGGCCAATAGCGAGCATTGTCGTCACAAGATTTTTAATGCAGATTGGATCATCGATGGGGTGAAGCAAGAGCGCTCTCTGTTTGGCATGATCAAAAATACGCATGAGTTACAACCGAAAGGCACCATCGTCGCTTACAGCGATAATTCGTCGATCATGGAAGGTGCCGTGATCAGCCGGTTTTACCCGAATGCGGCGGCAGGCAATACCTATCAGACCAGCACAGAATTGACGCATACCTTGATGAAGGTGGAAACCCATAATCATCCGACTGCGATTTCACCTTTCCCCGGTGCGTCCACCGGCGCGGGCGGTGAGATTCGTGACGAAGGTGCGACTGGGCGCGGTGCGAAACCAAAAGCGGGTTTGACTGGCTTCACTGTGTCAAACCTAATGTTGCCCGGCGCGCTGCAAGCTTGGGAAAATGCTGCGGATGTATTGCAAACAATAGGCAATCAGCAAATCAGCAAGGCCGTCCTTTACGGCAAGCCAGATCGGATCGCTTCGCCTTTGCAAATTATGATTGATGGTCCTTTGGGTGGCGCTGCATTTAGCAATGAATTTGGTCGGCCTGTGCTGGGTGGCTACTTCCGTACTTACGAGCAAAACGTCGGCGGTACGGTCTATGGTTATCACAAGCCGATCATGATTGCTGGTGGCATCGGCTCGATTGCAGATCAACACACCAAGAAAAATGATTTACCGGTTGGCAGTCTGCTGATTCAATTGGGTGGGCCGGGCATGCGTATTGGCATGGGCGGCAGCGCCGCGTCGTCAATGGCAACAGGCACTAACACAGCGGATCTGGATTTTGATTCAGTGCAGCGTGGTAACCCGGAAATGGAAAGACGGGCGCAAGAAGTGATTAATGCCTGCTGGCAAATGGGTGCAGACAATCCAATTTTATCGATTCACGATGTCGGTGCGGGTGGCTTGTCGAATGCGTTTCCAGAAATCACCAACGATGCCAAACGTGGTGCGATTTTTGATTTACGCAAAGTACCATTGGAAGAAAGTGGTATGGCCCCGAAAGAGATTTGGAGTAATGAATCGCAAGAGCGTTATGTGCTGGCGATAGCACCAGAAAATCTGGCTTTGTTTGAATCGTTCTGCGCACGGGAACGTTGCCCGTTCGCAGTGGTAGGTAGCGCGACAGAAGAGCGCCAATTAAAAGTAATTGATCCGCAGCATGATAATGCGCCGGTCGACATGCCGATGAATGTCTTGCTCGGCAAACCACCCAAAATGCTGCGCGATGTGCAGCATGTGCAGCACCAGTATCCAGCGCTTGATTTAACTGGTGTCAGTTTGCAGACTGCCGTTGAGCGCGTCTTGAGTTTGCCTACGGTGGCTGATAAATCTTTCTTAATCACGATCGGCGACCGTAGCGTTGGTGCGCACACCGTGCGCGATCAAATGGTCGGGCCATGGCAAGTGCCGGTGGCAGATTGTGCGGTTACCACCAGAAGTCTTGAAGGCTATTTGGGTGAAGCAATGGCGATGGGCGAGCGCACCCCGTTGGCGGTGATTAATGCAGCCGCATCGGGGCGCATGGCGGTGGGTGAGGCGATTACCAACATTGCTGCGGCGGCGATACCGGCTATTTCGGATATTAAATTATCGGCTAACTGGATGGCAGCTTGCGGCCAGCCGGGGCAAGATGCAGCGCTGTATGACACGGTGCAAGCGGTGGGCATGGAATTGTGCCCGGCGCTCGGCATTAGTATTCCGGTGGGCAAAGATTCTTTATCGATGCGCACCACTTGGCGTGAGCAAAATGGTGAACAATCGTCGATAGACAAATCGGTCACCTCGCCGATTTCGCTGATCATTTCAGCATTTGCGCCAGTGTATGACGTGCGCCGTTCATTGACACCACAAATCAAGCTTGATGCGGGCGATACCAGTTTGATTTTAATTGACTTAGGGCGTGGCAAAAATCGGCTGGGCGCGTCCTGCTTCGCGCAAGTCATGCAGCGTTTGGGCGATGTCACGCCGGATGTTGATAGTGCCGATGATTTGAAGGCCTTTTTCGCTGCGATTCAAGACTTGAACAAGGCAGATATGCTGCTGGCCTACCATGATCGCTCTGACGGCGGCCTGTGGGCTTGTTTGTGTGAAATGGCTTTCGCCGGGCGCGCTGGTTTGGCGATTAATCTCGATATTTTGACCATGGAAAGCGAGCACGCTGCGGATCAAGGTGATGCTAAAAACTGGGCGGGGCAGGTTGCCGAGCGGCGCAATGATTTGACCTTGCGTGCCTTATTTAGTGAAGAGCTGGGTGCAGTGATTCAGGTACGTACTGAACAACGTTCGGCAGTAATGGATATTTTGCGTGCGCATCAATTGGGCGCTTGCAGCCACATTATCGGCAAACCAAATGCCAGCGACAGCATCGAAATCATGCGCGATGCTAAGCAGATTTTCAAACAAACGCGCAGCAGTCTGCATCAACTCTGGAGCAAGACCAGTTGGCAAATTGCCCGTATGCGTGACAACCCAGCCTGCGCTGATGCCGAATACGCACGCTTATCTGATGCTGCCGATATCGGCATGCGACCCGTTCTCAGCTTCGACCCCAGTGTTGATGTTGCCGCTCCGTTCATCGCAACCGGCGTAAAGCCGAAAGTGGCAATTTTGCGTGAGCAGGGTGTCAATTCACATATTGAAACCGCGTATGTCATGCACAAAGCGGGCTTTACCGCGGTAGATGTACACATGAGCGATTTAATCAATGGTCGCGCACGTCTGGCAGATTTCAAAGGTTTGATTGCAGTGGGTGGTTTTTCGTATGGCGACGTGTTGGGAGCGGGCGAAGGTTGGGCTAAAACGATTTTGTTTAACGACATGATGTCGGCGCAGTTTTCCGAATTTTTCCAACGCAGCGATACCTTTGGTTTAGGCATTTGCAATGGTTGCCAGATGATGAGCAATTTGAAGTCGATTATCCCTGGCGCGGAAGCTTGGCCCAAATTCACACGCAATAAATCAGAGCAGTTCGAGAGCCGATTTGCGATGGTAGAAGTTATGCCGTCTGCATCGATCTTCTTGCAAGGCATGGAGGGCACCCAAACGCCAATCGCTGTAGCACACGGTGAAGGGTTTGCAGATTTCTCAACCACCGGTGACATCCATGCTGCGCAAGTGGCGCTGCGTTTTGTCAATCATCAGGGGCAGGCGACTGAAGCGTATCCGTATAACCCAAATGGTTCGCCACAAGGTATCACGGCAGTGACCAATCAGGACGGCCGTTTCACCGTCATGATGCCGCACGCTGAACGGGTATTCCGCACGGTGCTGCATTCTTGGCACCCTGAAGGCTGGGGTGAAGATTCGCCTTGGATGCGCATGTTTAGAAATGCGCGGGTTTGGTTAGGTTAAATCGGCTTGTCTGGGTAATCTTCTTGCTTGTAATATTCAAAAAATAGGGGAGTATGCTTTAAAATAGTACACTTTCCGCACTATTTATAAAGGTTGTTATTTTATACTGCATATAGTATATTTTTTAACTGGCTAATTGTGTGCTCAAAAAAGCGGATTTCTTCACGAAACCCGCTTTTTTATTTGAATTAATTTGTCAATGCTACGATCCAGATCCAGATCCAGATCCTGTGTGTGCGGGCACTTCATTGGCATACTTAAAACCTAGCGCTCGTACTTCTTCGTCGATTTTGGGCTTCATCGCACGTGCTGCGGTAAGATCCGCCTCACCACTGACTTTATCGTTTAACTGCAACTTTGTCAGGCCTCTGCCATAAGTCGCGAGCGGTAATGTTTGAAGTTTGAGTGCGTGATCAAATGCTTTTTTGGCGTGTTCCGCGTCATTCAGACGAAGATAAGTCCATCCTAAGCTGTCATGATAGGAGGCTTCATCTTCATCCTTGTCTACCGCATCTTTGCAATCTTGAAGAGCCAGAGGAAGATCAAGGTTCATGCGCATACGTAGCCAGCATCGCTCATTCAGCATAAATGCCAGCTTTGCGTCTTTCTGGTGGCTGCTGATCCACAGATCAAATTGCTTTAGTGCCTGAGATGTCTGATCAAGTCTAGCGTAAGATTCAGCCATGTATGATCGCAGGTGAGAGGTTGGCGGCAATGCTTCATCCAGCTTCGCCAAATCCGTTTGTGCTGCGGCACGATCATTCAAGGCAATCTGAATTGAGGCACGAAAGCTACGTGCTTCGTTGTGCGCAGGATCTAATTGTAAAGTTTCATTAAAGTCAGCCAAGGCTAGTTTTGGCTGTCGCATGGCTAAATGTACTCGTGCGCGTAAATAGCGATACTCTGCGACACTTGGTGCCAATATACAGGCTTGATCTATATCTTTTAACGCACTTTCATAATTTTTTGCCGCTAAAGCTGCTGAGCCGCGACGTGCCAATGCGTCAGCGTCATCTTTCGCGATGTCTGTTGGAGGCGCTGCGTATTGAAGATTATATTGTCCAGAAGTTTTGCTACCTGATTCAAAGATTGGTGTGCCATTCCACGTCGCGTAGATTTTGTTTTGCAAGCGAGATACGTAAATACGATGGGACAGAAAATATTCCAAGCCGAGCAGCATGTCGTAGCCCCGGTTATCGACATCGTCTATTCGAAGAAGGATGTCCCGAATTTTTTCACCGCCAATGTCCATTTGTTCGATTGGGGCAATCCAACTGTTCTTGCGACCTACGCCACCACCACCAGCCGCTCGACCAATAGGTATCAATGCCTTTTCTTCGATTCCGCTTGCTCTAGCTGCGTCCAAGCTCAGCGCTGTTATTGGCGCACCTGTATCTAAAATGGCTTGATTATTTTTGCCGTTTATTTTTACTTTTACTCGAATTGCAGTGTCACGCTTGCCAATTAACACCAGTGGCGCTTCAATCACTGGCGCTTCACCGGCCCAATAAGCAAAATTAAATTTTTTACATTCATCATTCGGAATCATAATTCGAACGATTCCATGTGCTAAATCGTATTCAGTATCTGCGATGGCTAAAATATTTCGACCCAATATACCTTGAATGCCCGAGCCGATTTCGTTGCCACCAACGATGAACTCAAGGTCATTTAATTCCAGCCCTCTAAACCCAGTCTTCATCACTGTGGTTAATTTGGCTGCGACATTGCTAGTGTATCCTTGTACTTTAAGACCCTCCGGTAGTCTGCCTAATGGCAGATTCAATTGTGTAGCGGTTGATGGCGTCAGAAGACTGAAAAATGCACCGCTGTCGAGTAACATCGGCACTTCGACGCCATTTAGAGTCAGCGTCGCGATAGGGCGTTGATTGACAATATGGACTGGGATCTCTAACTGTTTTAATTCGCATTCAGCCCAAGATGAGGTGCTAATGAGCGAAAAAGTTGTTAAGAGTGTTGTCGATAGCAACTTGCGCATGAAGTGCCTGACGTTTTGAAATTTGAACAAACTATTCTTCGATGCGCAGCTCGTATGATGATCCAAATTTGCTCCAGTATTCGTTGAGGGTTAAGTTGCTTATCGTTTGGCGATTGATGCTTTGTTTGGAGCTATTTTTTCTTCGCTTACAAATGGCTTTGTGAGAATTATAAAAGCCATGCAATTTAATATTTTGTCATATTAACTTGATGAATTAAACACATTTATTTTTACTTTTACTTGTTCAAAATGTTTGTTCAATGGAGCTATTTTTGCGCTAGTTAAATGGGTCAAATTAAAAATAATGGGCGATGCTGTCATGTAGGGAATAGAAACAAAAAAGCGGATTTCAAAGAAATCCGCTTTTTATTTATTACACTCAAATTGTTGCGCTCAGTCAGAGCGCATTCTCAAAAACTAGCGCAAATTACGCCGCCAGCAATTGACGCAAGACGAATGGCAAAATACCACCGTGCTTGTAATAATCGACTTCGATTGGTGTATCAATACGCAGTAAGACTTTAACTTCTTTGCGTTCGCCATTTTCACGATGAATTACCAAAGTGACTTCTTGCTGTGGCTTGATATCGTTTTCGATACCAGTTAAATCGAAGCTTTCTTTGCCAGTAATACCAAGTGAGTCAACACTGTCGCTACCAAGGAATTGCAAAGGCAAGACACCCATGCCAACCAAGTTGGAGCGGTGGATACGTTCAAAAGAACGTGCGATCACGGCTTTTACGCCGAGTAATTGCGTACCTTTTGCCGCCCAGTCACGTGACGAACCAGTGCCGTATTCTTCACCACCAAAAATCATGGTGGGTACGCCTTCCGCTACATACTTCATCGCTGCATCGTAGATTGGCATTTCTTCGCCGCTTGGCTGGTGAATCGTGATGCCGCCTTCAACTCGTGAGCCATCCTTGGTGAGAGGAATCATTAGATTTTTAATGCGAACGTTGGCGAAGGTGCCGCGCATCATGATTTCATGATTGCCACGACGTGAGCCATAGGAGTTGAAATCGGCTTTCAAGACACCGTTTTCTTTTAGCCATTTACCAGCCGGGCTGGATTCTTTGATTGAGCCAGCAGGAGAAATGTGGTCAGTGGTAATTGAATCACCAAACACGCCTAATGCACGTGCACCAGTGATGCCGGTAGCTGCCGCTTTTGGCTCCATGGTGAAATTTTCAAAGAAAGGTGGCTCAGCAATGTAGGTGGAGGTTGGCCAGTTATAGACTTGGCCTTCTGCCACACCTTTGATGTTTTCCCATAATTTACCCGGCGCACCTTTAACATCGGCATAGTTGTCTTTGAAGGTCGCCGAATTCATGGCGTACTTCATTAACTTGGCGATTTCTTTGCTGGTAGGCCAGATGTCGCCCAAGAAAATGTCTTTGCCTTTGACGCGGCCTACTGGCTGAGTCATCAGGTCAACATTCATATTACCGGCCAAAGCATAGGCGACCACCAACGGTGGCGAAGCAAGGAAGTTGGAACGAATGTTCGGGTGAATCCGTGCTTCAAAGTTGCGATTACCTGACAATACGGCAGAAGCAACGATGTCATTAGCAACAATGGCTTCGTTCATTGCTGGTGTTAAATCACCTGCGTTACCGATGCAAGTGGTGCAGCCGTATGCTGTTACGCCAAAGCCGAGTTTTTCCAGATAGCCCAAGAGACCAGCGGCTTCCAAATATTTAGTGACCACGCGCGATCCAGGAGCTAAGGATGTTTTGATGTGTGGCGCTACTTTTAAGCCAGCTTCGACGGCTTTTTTCGCTAACAAACCGGCAGCCAATAGGACGCTTGGGTTAGACGTATTGGTGCAAGAGGTGATGGCAGCTATCAAGATGTCGCCATTTTTTACCTTGATGCCATCTGTAGTGGTGTAAACCGCTTCTAAGTCTTCAGCTTTTTTGTTGAAGCCGTTTTCTGAGACTGGCTTGCTGAACAGATCTGCGAAGGTGGATTTCACGTTGCCGATTTCAATTCTATCTTGTGGGCGTTTTGGACCAGCTAATGAAGGTGCCACGGTTGACAGGTCGAGGGACAATTCAGTGGTGTAATCGATGTCGCCTTTTTTCGGGATGCCAAACATTTTCTGGGCTTTGAAATAGCCTTCAAATGCAGCGATTTCTGACTTGGTGCGGCCAGTGCCTTTGAAGTAATCGATAGTGGCTTCATCAACGGGGAAGAAGCCCATAGTTGCGCCATATTCTGGTGCCATGTTGGCAATCGTTGCGCGGTCTGTAAGTGACAAACTGCGTGTGCCTTCGCCGAAGAATTCAACAAATTTGCCAACGACTTTTGCTTTGCGCAGCATTTCAGTAATGGTCAAAACTAAATCGGTTGCAGTGCAACCTTCACGTAATGCACCAGTCAAATTAACACCCACTACGTCTGGCGTCAGGAAATACACAGGTTGACCCAACATACCCGCTTCTGCTTCAATACCACCAACACCCCAGCCGACGACACCGATACCATTGATCATCGTGGTATGAGAATCGGTGCCAACCAAAGTATCTGGATAGTACACTTCGTTTTTTTTCTGACTGACTTTATGAACACCGCGTGCCAAGTATTCAAGATTGACTTGATGCACGATACCAAAGCCCGGTGGCACAACGCCGAAGGTATCAAACGCTTGCATACCCCATTTCATGAACTGGTAACGTTCATTATTGCGTTGGAATTCTAGTTTCATATTCAAATCCAGCGCCTTCTTTTCGCGGAAATGATCAATTTGCACCGAGTGATCAACCACTAAATCGACAGGTACCAGTGGCTCAATATTTTTTGGATTTTTACCTTGTTTTGCCGCTACATTGCGCATCGCTGCTAAGTCTGCTAGCAAAGGTACGCCGGTGAAATCTTGCAGTACAACGCGTGAAACCACGAAAGGGATTTCATCTACGCGGTTTGCTGTTGGCGCCCAGTTGGCCAATTGTTTGACGTGTTCTTCTGTGACTTTTTTGCCGTCACAATTACGCAATACGGATTCCAGCACGATCCGTACCGAAACCGGCAAGCGAGAAATTTTGACGCCTAGATTTTTCTCCAAAGCAGGCAAGGAAAAAAACTTGCCTTTCTTCGAGTCAGAAATCTTAAAGTCTTTAAGGGTTTTGAATGGATCTTGATACACACTTTGGCTCATGGTGGCTCCTTATTGAGGGATTCGATGTTTAAAAGATTGAATGTCCATTTTTTACTGTATCACTCTGAAAAAATCAAAATCAGATAGAGGAAAAATAGTCAAATTTACTGCTTGTAAATAGCTTCGTGCAAAGATCGTGTAGATCGTCACTCGCTCATTTGGTTTTTACTGCGGTTTCGTTAGAATTCTGTGCATCGGCAACCTGTGATTCTGTAGTTTTGCATTCATTGGCCAATTGATGACCACGAATCGAATCAAGTAACAACGCTTTGGTTGGGATGCCGATCCAGACAAATCCAGCTTTGCGATTTTCAAAGCGGTGTGCGCCGGTGCTGGTTTCAACGCGAGTCAGTCGATAAATGCGTTTTTTCCAGCGCATCGCCAAATGATTGTCATCGTCATTGTTGGAATACATGGTCAAGCTATTACCTAGCTCACACTTGTATTCAGAAACTCGGCTTTGTAATACGTCTGGCTCTTTTTCATCATCGTCACTTGCCGTTTCGGAGATCGGTAGTGCAGTAGATTTGCTGGTGTTCTTTTTTGATTTGAGAGTGATTTTTGGTTTATTACGTGAGGAACTGTTTTTAGCTGCCTCAGTAACTGCACTTGAGTTTGCTGCATGGCTAGCGCTACTCAATAGGAGCAAGGCACCGCTGAAAATTGCAACCAGAAAGTGCCGTGATTGTTGTAAGAAAGCCATAATATTTTCTCCTAAGAAATGCTGGGTATTGGTGTCACGCAAAATTGTAGGCTCTTTTGGGGAGCGCGATTTGATTAATTTTTGCCTTTTTAATGAGTGACCAATAATAGCGATAACTTGCCCTGTCATGCAGCCTGTTCTTGAATCTGATGGGTGCCCATTGTTGTTCTTGCGCCATACTCAGTAATTCGACTGCTTCATCAATTTCATGTGCTGATGGCGTCATTGCATCGATGATTGCCTGAATCTGCATTGGGTGAATACTCCACATCCGTGTAAATCCACACTCTGCAAATGCGCGTTTGGCGTCGGCAAAGGCAAATTCTGATGAGATGAGCGCTGTCGTGACATTATGCGAAGCGACTTTGCCAAAGCGATGACAAGCTGCTGCAATTTCTAATTTGGCACGCAGCACCAAAGGGTGGGTAAATTGCCCAGGTGAGTGCATTGCCTCGGCCGGGATCGCACCTAAGTGAGCAGATACGAAATCCATAATGCCAAATGATAAGCAAGCAACTTGCGAATGCGCTGCTATTTGATGCACTTCAGCTAATGCACCATGTGTTTCGATTAACGCATGAATTGCGATGCGCGCTTGGTTACCCGAGTCAGTAATCGCATTGATTTTAGTAATGGCTTGGGTTAACTGCGCTGCGCTTTCTATTTTGGGTAACACTAGATAAGCTGGCAATGCATGGTGACGCGCAAGCAGAATCTCAATATCTTGTACGAAATGAGTATGATTGGGTTCGTGTACGCGCACACCTATACGCTTGAATTGATTGGCATCTGAATTGATGAGCGAAGCAATCAGTTGAGCCTGTGCTTTTTCGTTGCCAATTGCCGCCCCGTCTTCGCAATCAAACGTAATATCGAATGCACCAGCAAGCTGTTCTTGCAGTGCCATGGACTTCAACATCAATTTTTCAGACCCAGCATAATGATCACAGACCGGTAAATACACCGGCTCAAACTGATCATCAAATAATGCGCTGGAAGCTTGCATTCGTATGGGAGAGGGGCTGAAAAATTGATACGATAAAATTTAAGAATCATGAAAATAAAGAGGCTTTGTTTTAAAAGCCAACAACACAAAGCCTCTTCTTTATTTGATAGCGTTAATCTTTAGATTGATTAACCAACCAAATGTTTTACGCCATCACGCTCTTCTTGCAATTCCTTGAGCGTGAGGTTGATGCGCTCACGAGAAAATTCGTCGATTTCCAAGCCTTGCACGATCTTGTATTCGCCGCCTTCAGTCGTAACTGGGAAACCAAACATGGTGCCTTCAGGAATGCCATACGAGCCATCTGAAGGAATACCCATGGTTGTCCATTTGCCGTTGGTGCCGAGGAACCAGTCATGCATGTGATCAATCGCCGCATTGGCAGCAGAAGCGGCTGATGACAGACCGCGCGCTTCAATGATGGCTGCGCCACGCTTGCCAACGGTTGGCAAGAACACGTCTTTGTTCCAAACCTGGTCGTTGATCAAATCTTTAACCGCTTTACCACCGGCAGTTGCAAAGCGGTAGTCTGCGTACATAGTTGGTGAATGATTACCCCAGACGCATAATTTTTCAATGGCAGACACCGGTTGACCAATTTTGGCCGCTACCTGTGACAGCGCACGGTTATGATCCAGTCTTAACATTGCTGTGAAGTTTTTGGCTGGTAGACTTGGCGCTGATTTCATGGCGATGTAAGCATTGGTATTCGCTGGGTTGCCAACGACCAATACGCGTACATTGCGTGACGCAACGGCGTCTAAGGCTTTACCTTGCACCGTGAAAATCTGTGCATTGGCTTCCAGCAGATCTTTACGCTCCATGCCAGGGCCACGCGGGCGCGCGCCAACCAACAATGCAGCATCAATATCTTTGAATGCAGTCATCGGGTCGCTGTGCGCGGTCATGCCAGCTAACAGTGGGAATGCACAATCGTCGATTTCCATCATCACGCCTTTGAGCGCTTTTTGCGCCTTTTCGTCAGGGATTTCGAGTAGTTGCAGAATGACTGGTTGATCTTTACCCAGCATATCGCCGTTGGCAATGCGGAATAACAAGGAATAACCAATTTGACCAGCAGCGCCAGTCACTGCAACGCGCATAGGGGATTTTGCCATGATGCTTCTCCGTGGTAGTAAAAAAATGGTGTCGAATTCCGAAAACACTGAATTCGAGGGGGCGTATAGTTTAACCCAGTTTAACGAAATTCAATTTGATCAAAGGTGAAATGTCTCGCCGATCATGTTGATTCATTGCCTAATTGTACTGGTCAGTTTTACTTTTCGCGATCAACTGTGCTGTGTTTCTTTTGTAACCCTAGCTGTCATTTTGAGTCTTTGTCTTTACTTCCATACGATTCGATCTATATTGGACTTGATTCAGTGATGTGTCGTTTCATCGTAGCGAAGCAAGAATTTAGTCCTTCGCTAGTTAAAACAAAATTCGAGCAAAATCAATTATTCGCGCGGAGTTTAAATTGATGCGGCGGTGATGTCAATATATATCATCTATCTTATATAAGACATATAAATTTGCTTGGAAAGTTGTATATCTTACTGGACGGAATTGTAGGTTTTATGGTGAAATCACGGCTTATAAGTTTAATTTCTGCGATTTCAACCAAGATCG
>OFRM01000196.1_pt1 | contig 26817 bp, 35 predicted proteins | sample 1543101 | NCBI WGS metagenome assembly OFRM01 (sample SAMN07774223, study PRJEB24372) | wastewater metagenome | isolation source: Exp Tend VB 0WW | collected 2016-02
GTCAGCAGCACCTGCGCCAGCGTCGGCAGCAGGACCAGCAGCAACAGCAACAGCTGCAGCAGCTGGCTCAATGCCGTACTCATCCTTAAGGATGGTCTTGAGTTCGTTTACTTCTAGTACCGTAAGCTTGGTAAGCTCTTCGGCGAGTTTCTTTACATCAGCCATGATTTATCTCCTTTGAGAATTAGGTTGTAGGTGAAAGGTTGTAGGTTGAAGAGGATGGCGGCTAGGCTTTCACCTAAAACCTCCTCTCTCTAACCTTGCGACTAGGCTGTAGCCTTGTCGGCCAGGCCGTCTAGCAACGCATGCAGGTTGCCAGAAAGTGCGTTGGTAACATCGTTGACCGGTGAAAGCAGTGTTTCGACCACTTGGCCAATGAGTGTTTCCTTGCTTGGAAGGTCAGCCAGGGTTTTTACCTGAGCCGCATCCATGTAGGTGCCGTCTGCGCTAAAGGCGCCCACGAACTCAATCGTTGGGTTTGCTTTTGCAAATGCCTTTAGGGCTTGGGCTGGTGCAACCTCATCTTCGCTGTTGAACGCATACAAAAGCATGCCCGTTAGGTCTGATGTGTCTGTGTCTTTTGTCTTCTCATTTGCCTGCACAGCCTTGATAACAAGACGGTTTTTGACAACTTTGAGAGTGGTGCCGTTTTCTTTGCCTTTTTTGCGAAGGCTCTGCAGTGCCTTGACCGGAGTACCTTCGTATTTGGCAACGACGGTCATCTTGGAACTAGCCAATAGCTCGGCTACTTCTGCGACAACTTCGTCCTTTTTGGATTTTGTAAGTGACATAGATTCTCCTATGAAATGTTAAAACCGATCGACCTATTTTGACGGTTTATACCAAAAGTCCCCTGGGTTACCGGGGGACAAGTGAGTGCTCAAAACAAAAACATCGTTATTGATACACCTAGGCGACCGAGATTGTAAACAATCAGATCAAGTCATTGCTGACAGTCGCTGTCTTTGGTAACTCCGTAATTTTAACAGACACAACACCGAGAAGCAAGTCTATTCATACATAAGTGCAACACTAGCATCTGCGCGTGCAAAGGTGTTTGTGTGCCGTTTTAGCAATGGCTCGAGTCTGGCACGGATCGCGTGTTCGAATCCTATAAGAACACGGCCAGTGTCTCCTGCGCTTCCTCCGTACTGAAACAAGCTGATGTTCCAGGTGTCGCCGATTGCCGCGAGTAAATCAAGTAGGGCGCCGGGTCTGTCGGCAAACTCGACTGAATAGAACGCCTCAACTCGCCTGTTAGGCATATCGCCGCCTATTGCTGCACCGTGCTCCCGAATAAGTTTGTCCTGTGACAAGTCACTAAAGGTGTATCCGTTGTATGTCAGCTCGGCCTGAAGTCTCTGCTTGTCTTGGGCATCACTGACCCTGATGCCGATAAGGATATGTGCATTTACCTGGCTACTGTTCTTGCGATATTCAAACTGAGTGATGTTATGACCATTTATAACTTGTTTACACAGGGTAAGTAGGGCGCCTGGCTGCTCGGGTAGTGTAATTCGATACAGCGCGTTCCGCTCGTTGGCAAGCTCCGCTCGACGAAGTACATGCAATAACCGGACGTTGTCTATGTTCGCGCCAGAACAGATTACAACTGCTTTGTCAGTTGATTTTAGCCCGTACTCATCTGCGTACACGCGAACACCGGCTAGTGCCAATGCCCCCGCAGTTTCGAGCGCTGAGTGTGTTTGCTCGACAAATGCGGCTAGCGCCATACAGAGGGTATCGTCGCTAACGGTAACCATGGCGTCTACTTGTCTGGCTGCTTCCAATGTGTTTTTGCCAACTTGTGCGACCGCAACACCATCGGCGAAAATCCCAACATGGCTTAATTTGACTCTTTTGTTCATGGTTATTGATTGCCGCATGACGTCACTGTCTTGTGGCTCGACGCCAATCACATGTATATCCCGGTTGCTATTTTTGACAACATTAAGCACACCTGCAAGGAGTCCTCCCCCTCCGACGGGTACAAATATATGCGTCACATCAGGCAGCTGTTCCAACAACTCGGTTGCAACTGTTCCCTGGCCAGCAATGACGAGTGGGTCGTCAAATGGGTGGATATAGGTCATCCCGGATTTTTTGACCAGATTTGCACAGTAGTCGGCAGCCTCGCTGTAATTATTGCCATGCAAAGTTACCTTTGCGCCGTATTGTTTCACTGCTTCCACTTTGACATCGGGGGTCGTTGTAGGCATAACGATGTGAGCTTGTATGCCCAGCCGTTGGGCACTCAGCGCCACGCCTTGTGCGTGATTTCCGGCACTGGCAGCGAGTACACCTTTGGCCTTTTCTGCGGCACTTAAATGGACTATCTTGTTGTATGCCCCACGTATTTTGAACGATTTTACAGACTGAAGGTCTTCACGTTTAGCATAGACAGCGCAGTCAAGCTCATGAGAAAGCCTGGGCAGCAACTCAAGCGGCGTCTTAATTGCGACATCATATACAGAGGGCTTAGGCATCGGAGGCCTTATATGCAATTGCATCCATTTCCACTAGGAGCGGTTTGTCACCGACATGAGGCAAATCGGACACTTCTATACAAGCTCTCGCGGGTCGAGGCACCTCGAAAAACATCTGGTAGACATCGTTTATCGCGGCAAAGTCAGCGATGTGTTTGAGGTAAATCGTTACCTTAACAACGTCGTTCATCGCAAGGTTTGCTTCATGCAGATAGTCACGCATATTTTCGAGTACTTGTCGTGTTTGCGCAACAACGTCACTGCGTGCTTGACCTGTTTTTGCGTCAATACCAACTTGGCCTGATACATAATAGGTGTCCCCTGCTTGTCGAACTGGTGTGTATGGACCGTATGTTTGCATTTTATTCTCCCACGGCTGGCTGCTGAGGTGTTACTAGTATGACCGGCACGATTTCTACGCCATTAACCCAGGCAACACCACGTTCGGCTTCGTCTGCAATGATTTCGCGCTGCGTCTCTGGGAAGCCATAATACGCCCCTACGGGGTCACCGGGAACTATAGTGTGCATTCTTAATTCGGCTTCTGTCATGATTCATTCCTTTTATCTAGTGCTAGTGTGATGAAATTGCTGCTAAGCATTGGCTGTCCTCTCCAGACTCGAGCAGAGCCAACGGAGCTGAAATATGGAGTTGTGGCGCGTTCTAGCTCTGCTACGCGGGACATAAGCCCCACTTCGGCACTTGTCACCACGAGGTCACCCCCGGGCCTAAGCATTCGACGTGCTGCGCCAATAAGCCGACTGGTCTGGTGCGGGGCGATGTTGAATGCAGTAACAACGTCAAACTGATTAGCAAAACGATTGTCCTTGCTTAATACTGCTGCGTCGCCAAAATGTATATCTGCACCTTGTAGTCGATGTGCGTTCCATGCCGTCTGGATACTTGCAAAATCAAGCTCAAAACAAGTTAGGCTGCTAGCACCAAGCTGCAGACACAGATCACTGTATGCTCCGTCGCCTGTGCTTATGTCAGCAACTGTGCGTTCTTTGAAGCCTTCAAAGCCTTGCAAGGCCGTGTAGCCATCAACTGGATCAAATACTCCAGCGAATCGCTCCGCGAGCGATTCTGGTGTTGGCTGGTAGGGTGGTTGTATTCGTGTCATGATTTCCTCTAAAACTAAAACGGCCCCTTGCGGGGCCGATGGTGTTTGCAAAATTATGTGCTTACACTACCCCGCGGATGCGTGGTCGACAATAATCACGAGGATAGATGTCATGTAAGTCATTACAAAACAGATTTTACTACTATTTTCGTTCCTGTCAACTACTTTGCAACTGCCATGTCCTGCGCCATGTAATTGGTCATTAACCTTTGGCGTGCTTCTACTATGGAGATATGGGTGTCGATTTCATCTTGTGGCGCGCGAACAACATCCTCATTAATCATTCTCATCGTGTTGCCGCCGCCTGCATGGTTGTTGACAGTAATCTCCTTCAGGACCTCCATATCGACCTCAATAATTGCACGTGCATCTGGACGACCAAGCATAGCATGCATAATGGCGATTCGAAGGTATGAATCTAGCAATCTCCGCTGTATGGGTGATTCTACATACTTCACATTGGCTTCACAGTGTGGCCCAGAGCCTGCATCATACGCCCTACGCTTGCCTAAGCCAGTTTCTTCATAACGTTTGGTTTCGGCAATTTCGCCTATTTTTTGTGCGACGCGGTGCATGTTGTGCAGGTTGGCGGCCACAGTTTTTTCTAGACGTCGCTTAGCAAATATGGAGCCTTTCAATGCGCGCATACTGAACATGTCCTCGGGAACCTCGTATTCCCGGATTTCTAATCCAATATTTTCACAATCAGCCAGCGCCGTGTCAGCCATATCCACTAATACATCAACGATTGCGGTGTTTCCGTATCGTTCTCCCATGCCGTTGATGGTGCCTTCTATTTTGTCGAAGCCGGCTTCTATGGCGGCCATGCTGAACGATACGGCATTGCCCGTGTCATTATGACAATGCACACTTGTTTCGACCGTACACCCAGGCCGGTTGTAGGCAGCCGATTTTACGGACTCGTCAAACGTGCGCAGACCTTCCTGGTCCCATCGACCCTTGGCCCCAGTACCAAACGTATTGGCCAAGTTGACATTGACGTATATAGCGCCACAATCAAATAAATAGTGGCTGACCGTATTGTAGTAATCGGCAACAACTTCAGGGCGCTGATTGTGGTCTACCGCTCCTTCGCCGGAAACAGAATAATACTTGAACCCTGCGGCCAGTGGTATGTCAACGGCATCGCAAACACCTTGTGCGGATGCTTCAGGGGTGTTTGGTTGTTGTTTCGCAAAACTGCGTAAACCAGGTGAGATACGATTGTATACGTGAACAATCACGCGATCCTTATCAAGGCCCTCCAGGACTTTGATTCCATCCTCAATTTGTTTGCCATCGGCGCCAAATAACACCTGTAGCTTAACCTGAGCATAGCGGTCATCGCCAGCTGCAGTTTTCCCCTCGATGTGTTTTACTAAAGCACGACCGAACGGCTGGTCTTTGGCGTTTCCAAAATGCCCAACTTCAATCTCCGTCATGCCGGCCTCAACCAGCAAGTCAAAGATGTCTAATCGCTCCGATATCGATAGGCCTTCGGGTTTGCCGTCCGGCCCGATTTCTCCTTGTTTGATATCTTTCTGTTGCAATCCGTCGCGTAGCGTCACATCAACGAACTTCATGGGGCTAGCGTTCATGCGTTCAAACTCAGCTTCGATAATACGCTCAGCTTCGTGCAGCACGTTCCACTGCTCTTGAGCTTGCCCAAATACCGACATCTCTGTCTCTGTCGTTACCATTACTTCTCCTCACAAATTAAAAAAGACTTCTGGGTGAAGCCTGCTTGATTTGTGACTGTGCTAGCCCGCTTGCGCGGAGAGTGCTTCACCTATGTTGAAGCACAGCCTGTTAAGGCTGAGTAGGAGATGCGACCAATTGATTGACCTGACCATAAATAACATTATACACCACCTGTCAATTTCTCGTTACTTGCCTATGCTCAGCCTCTTAACTGCCAAGGGTAGGATGAGAGTTCTTTTTATTTGCTCGTTCGTTGCGTGTTTTGAGGAGTAATGCTGTTCCGCCGGCTATCAGAAGCAAACTAAGTATCAGATACGTCAGAATGTGCTTGCCTGTTTGGGAAAGTCCGCCTTTGTTTTTGGTGTTTCCATCGCAGTTTTCGGAATATGAGCTTGCTCCATATGAGCCACACGAGTAGTTTGCTTCTGCACGAGCGAGCGGTGTTAGCGATGTAAATACGGCGAGAACCAGCACAAAGCTGATCAACATGCTTCTGATTTTAGTAGCTATATTTTTCATTACCATAACCCTCTTGCATTCATAAACTTTGTGAAATATACTGTAAGCATAACAAATTTAACAAAAATGGGAAATCAATATGAAAAATGAGATAGACAAATTGTTCCAGCAAGAAATGACTCGCAAGGAATTTCTGCAGTATGCAGGGTCTGCATTGCTTTTTGCTGTTGGCATCGGGAGCATTCTCAAAGCATTTCGTCCTGGCAAGTCTCAAGCTGATTCCTCTTTGAGCTACGGTGGAAGCGCCTACGGTGGCGCAAGTCAGCCTAGCTAGTAATACATCCTGGTTGTGGTATGCTAGGCCTAGAAATATAGGAGGGTACTATGGGTTTAGGTTTGCCAGAAATGATTGTTATTCTTGTGATTTTGTTGCTTCTTTTTGGCAGCAAAAAACTCCCCAGCCTTGCGAAGAGCGTGGGTGAATCAGCGGGAGAACTGCAGAAGGGCCTGAAAAACGGCATCCAGTCCTCTGGTGCAGAAGAAAAGGCCGAAGAAAAGAAGTCATAACGGCGGGGGCTAGACGATGAAACCGTCACAACGGGCGACATTTGCTGAGCATGTGCAAGAACTAAGAAGCCGCCTCATGTGGGTGATTTCGTTCCTGCTGATTGGCGCTGGTTTTGGCTACGCCATGCGCGACTATCTTATTGCATTCCTCCAGCGCCCACTGAACCAAGACCTCTACTACACGACACCAGGTGGAGCTTTTAGTTTTGTCATGAAAGTGAGTATTTCTTTTGGGTTTATTGTCGCATTGCCAATGCTCGTATATCAGACTTTTGCGTTCTTTGGCCCGCTGATTAAGATTAAGACGAAACGAAGCTTTGTGCTGTATGTTATCGCATCCCTGGTGCTTGCAGTTGCTGGAATCGCCATGGCGTACTATGTGAGCCTGCCGGCCGCACTTCATTTCTTGGTGAACTTCGGTGGCGAGAGCGGCATCAAGTCACTTATTACCGCAAATGAGTATTTTAACTTCGTTCTGACATATATTGCTGGTTTCGCAGCACTTTTTCAGGTCCCACTTATTATTCTGCTCATCGATAGAATCCATCCCGTGCCACCAATGAAGCTATTGGGCGCATTTAAGTGGGTCGTCCTGGGGAGCTTTGTTATTTCTGCGGTTATCACGCCGACCCCAGACCCAATGAATCAAGGTCTGATGGCGGGTCCTGTTATCATCTTGTATCTATTTTCTGTTGGCGTGGTAGCACTTCGTACGCAGAGACGTGCAAAAAAAGCTCGCCGCGCGCTGTTGCCTACTCTTTCGTCACCGGTCAAGGAATATAGCCACCCTGCTGGCGCGTCTACTGTTATGACTCCAGACCCAGTGCGGCCTATTGTTGCAGCTCAACCGCAGACCGCGACAGCAATGGTTGCTAAGCCGAAAAAAAACACCGGGCTGATATCTGACATCATTTCACCGCAAAAGAAGACGCATTAATCGATTAGGCCTTGGCCTCATAGCTTGGATCAATCGTACACAGCTCTTGGTATGTGTCGAGCTCGATTACATCCGCGTGCTGGACCTCACGCACGTGGACTTCGTAGTGTGTTTTATGCACTTTTAGCGGAACTGCTTCGAGAAAAAGTTGGTCCCCTCCTGGCTCAGACAACACTGAAGCAATGTCTTGTTCGAGCTTTTTTGCATCCTCGGCCGTCCAGAACGATATCCCAACGTATTGATGTTGGTCTTGAGCTGTGCCAAAATCGACGTTTGTAATCTTACTCCCATCTGTCTCAAAGTACCAATCCTCGGTCACCGTTTGGCGTACACCACAGTAGTGCGATCTGTACTCGTATGGACGAATGATTGTGTGGTTTTTTAGGTATAGGTCGCCCTCTACTACATACGTGTTGTCCAGCCTGTGCGCCACAAGACTTGTCGATACTATGTTGTTGGTAATCGCTGCATCTGGATTGTTAACAAAAGTAATCATTGGGTATTCATCTACGAGCTCGTCAAACACATGACCCTTGTAACCCCTGACGATTGTGATGTCGGTGATCCCAGCGGCAATGAGCGCGTCAAGCTGGGTTTTGATGATTTGCTTACCGTTTACTTTGACCATTGGCTTTGGGAGTTGCTTTGTGGCCGGTAGCATTCTTTGGCTGGTCCCGGCCGCCAAGATGACTGCTCGACGTACACGATGCGGCGCAAGGGCCTCATATGCAGCGGTATTAGTAGAAGAAACACACGTCCCGAGCTGCGTGATGCAGCCTTTTTCGAGCAGGCGTTGAATAGTGGAAGTAAGTGAATCAGGTGAGTATGCGCTGAGCTTTCGGTTTAGCTCTCTGGGTGAGGCGGCACCGTATCTATGTAGATACGAAACAACCTCGAATTCAAGTAGTGTCAACCCCATGCCTTCAAGTATACATCTGCTATGATTGATGACATGACAAACAGAGCGAATGATGTAGATAGTACGCCACGGCTGATGTCCCGAGAGGCAGCCCTACAGGTGTTGATAGACGTGACAGACGTCCTGGACGAGTACGGTTGCACCAACTGGCTCAGCGATGGTACGCTTCTGGGCGCAATCCGGGAAAACGACTTCATAGCCCATGACTACGATATTGACGTGGGGGTACTTGCAAGTGAGTTCAACCCCGAATCAATTCATAAACTGATTGACCACTATGGCTTCAGGCTCTCTCAGACATGGGGTGTACCTGAAGACGGCATGAGTTTGTCTGTCGAACGAGATGGCGTCCGCTTGGACATCTTCTTTTACTACCCTTGTGAAGCTGGGCTGTATTATTCCTACTACGCACGTATCACCATGACGAAAGCCAAGCGGATTGACTGTGAGTATCCTGTGGTAACGTGTGTGAGGCGCTCATTTCTTGGGCATGAGTTTTGGGTTCCTGAAGACGCTGAACAGCACCTAGAGGTACAGTATGGACCGGACTGGCGGGTGCCCGTCCCAACCTGGAATTGGATAACAGACCCACATAACAAGAAGTACACTGGAATTGTCGTTAAGCCCACAGAGGACAGTGTGCGTGCACTCAAGTATCTTGGCATCGCATTTGACTAAGCAAGACAAGCACGCATAAGCATGTTGACTCTCAGCTAGGTACGCGCTAAAATTCTAGTCAAGTAGAGGTTCTTATGACAAAGAGAGGGAGATTATAGTATGGCGGCACGCTTACCAGTTCCAGGTAGTGACTCAGGTAGTTGGGGACAAGTCCTCAACGATTTTCTAAAAGAATCGCACAACGACGATGGTACCGTCAAAGAGGGCGCTGTATATAGCAAGAGCCGTGTTGCCAAATATGCTCACGCCGGCCAGATTTCTGGTTTTGTTGACAGTTGGAACCCAACAGCATGGGATGGAGGAGCTGGCGATATTGATGTACTCCTGGCTGACCCTGTTGTTAGTGACCCTGTGCCATGGCGCGCAAATACCTTGTATGCGCCGTGGTCTTCGTCTAGTTACCAGTATAACGCAATTATATTAGAGGATGGTGTTGCCTGGGCCGCATATGCTGCCGTAGGCTACACTGGAGACACAGAGCCAACACAGTTGAGCCTCACTCTTGGGCTTGACGGGCAGATTAGTTACCCTGAAGCAAAATATCTAAACAATGGCGATGGATTGTGGCAGCCATCAACGTTTTTCTCAAGCTCATACATCATTGCAGCTGGGCACGTCTGGTACTCACAGAATTCAGGGTCTTCGGACGTGTCAGAGCCAAACTGGGCTTCTGTGACAAATCTGGGGGACACCCTGACCGATAACGAAGTTACATGGCAAAAACTACCAGTTGTACTGGATTGGGAGCCTAACCTTCGTATCGAACCCGACCCGAGCTTTTCAAATCCTCAGACTAACCCTATGCCCTTTATACGTTTTTCTGCTGTGACTGATAGCGTGTTCCAGGCAATGCCGATTACTCTAAGCCCAAGAAGTGGCGCGACAAAACCTGCTTTTGACAGCAACCTAGTTGGTGTGCTTGACAACGAGATTGGTTGGATGAATTTGCAGACTGCCGACGTACCAGTTATGCCGTATCTGCTTGGGCTAAACGCATCAAAAGCCGTCGACGGTCGACGAGTAACCATTCACTTTAACGGAAACATATATTCCGGATTCGGTGGTGGCAGCTCAGGGTATGGGTCGGGGTATGGATCAGGATATGGATCCGGGGTATCGCTTGCCGGTACACAGACGTATAAGATTGCAATTGGTGTTCCTGCTCTTGGCCAAACAATAAGCCCCGGCAATATAGAAGGAACGACGGTCTACTCTTCGGGCTCTATCGAGGTCATGTATGATGCGACGGCACAAATATGGCGTCTGGTCGGCAGCGCCAACGAGTTTTTCCTAGCTGGCAGTGGGTTCTAGCCAAATCTAGTCAGTAAAAGACTTATCTGATGCCCGACATAGTAGCACTAGTTCCGTTCAGTTCAAATGATTCATCCCGCATAGAGATATGGGGTAGAATCAAGGCGTGGTGGGAGCAGAACGTGCAGATACCCATATTTGTGGGTGAAGACACGTCAGAACACTTTAATATCAGCCTGGCACGTAATGATGCTGCACAAAAGGCGGGAGACTGGAAGATTGCCGTCATTCTCGACTCTGACACGCTTGTGTCGCCAGAACAGATTAGTGCAGGCATCGAGCTAGCTAGAAAAACCGATGCTGTCACATATCCGTTTACTGAACGGTGGGAACTTGATGACGTTGGTACCAACATGTTCCTAAAGGATGAGAACAGCAATTGGCAGCAACACGCTGGCCTCTATCAAAGGGTACCACTTGGTGGCTGTATTATTGTGACCAGAAAACTATGGGACATAGTAGGCGGTTTTGACCCTGGATTTATCGGTTGGGGGCATGAGGATGGTGCCTTTATGCTCGCCTGTACAGTTCTTGGCAAGCAAGAAATGCAGAGAGTTCCGGGTAAAGTACTGCATCTTGAGCATGCACCTGCCAAAACAAAAAGTCCTACCAACCCCATCTACCTTGCCAACAGAAAACGATATGAGCTGTATGTGCAGGCCGTAAACGGACCAAATCCCGAAGAAGACATTCGTAAGCTACTTAATAACACTACTGATGCTAGGTAAGATATGAAGTTACTTGAAGGTACGTCGATTATTCTATTTCGGTACCATAATAATCCTGAGGCAGCACGAGAGAGGCTCAATATACTGCGCTATTTCAATCCGTCAACAAAAATCTACGTACTCGATGGTGGGTATCCACCGCATTTCGAAAAACGGTCAGCAGTTATTGAAGACCTGGTGGAGCATATTTGGCTGTATGAATCGAAACAAACACCCAATTGGAAGTGGCGCCACACGTACCAATTGGTGAAGGATTGGTACCGCCAGGTTGGGCAAACACTTGATTTTGACTTCATGTACTCCTATGAGTATGATTTGCTGACATTACAGCCACTTCAAGACGTCTACCCTAATATTGACGACACAAGCATTGCGCTTGGTGCATGCGCCCCTTTTACAAATGAAGTCGAGAGTAGCTGGTATTGGACGGGCCAAGATATACCTAAGCTGTACAGAGAGTATAGTTTTCCACGTTTCCAGAAGTATATGCATCATACCTATGGTCTTGCACGGCAGTCTGCTGTTTGTCTTGGCCCCGGCCCCTTGTTCCCCAAAAAATTTCTAGATAAATGGGCGGAGACAGAAGATATTGCACTTGTTCACGAAGAAATCCTCTAACCCGCCTACGCTGAAGCGTTTGGTTTTAAGATTGTTGACCACGGCATGCACCCAGGCTTTAATGCTACGCTAGAAGAATCGGTTTATTTCAACTGTGCGTTTGATGGTCAGGTAAGCGTGTCTATGATACGGGACCAGCTTGCTCTACAAGAAGGCCGTAGGACATTTCATCCAGTCAAGGAGTATGTCACGCTTGAGGATTTAGGCTTCGTCGAGGCTTGATTACATTTGCGAGAGTTTGAACTGGGTGGCGCGCTCTGACGCGAGACGGGTGAGCTCTTCGTCCTCGCCCTTATTTACAAATTTCATAGCTTCGGCGATGAGTGGGTGAACTTCCGCGACCTTGTCATGCATTTGTTGGGTGAGTAGTCTGTAGCCGGGGTGGCCCTGAGGACTGGTACGTAGTTCATGCAAATGGAATGCGGCACGAGCGTTATAGGTAATCTTCCAGCGCATCCGGTGGCCGAGCAGTGTTGCATATTGCGCTTCAAGGCCGTAGCCAGCTTCTTGAAGCTTGGAGTAAAGCATAAGACTGAGGTCAAAGCATCTCTCGAAGTCGTCACTAAATCCGGCTTCGTCAACGAGTTTTGGTATTTCGAATCCAAAACGTGGTGAAAGTTGCTGCCATTCTAAGTCGTCAACCATGCGATGGCGTTGCATGTCCCGAAAAATTCCATAGTCGCACATAATATCGAAGTTATAGTGAGCTTTTTCTAGCGCTCGGCCAGGTTTGTGGCGACGATTGAGTCGTTCGCCCATGTAGGCCTCCATGACCTCTTGTTTTTTACTTATTGACCATCCGTCTACTTCTTTTTGGATTTCACCGAGAGAAAGGCTGCTGTGCTCATAAAGAATGTCCGCAACAAGATCAAGTTCATTGCGTGGCCAAAAACTATTGAGTGAAACCGGCTCAGATATGTCCGCATGTGTATCTGGTAAGTATTCGGATGCAAGGTTTTTGACGCTATCGTAGGTGTTTGCACGGTACGCTATGGTTGCTCCACCTCTGTCCGGGCGGTCGGCGCGTTCCAAGAATGTTGGGATAACCTGTCTTGCCTCATCTAGAATCTGCTGACCAACCACGCGGGCTTCAGGTAGTTCGTCACTCAATAGGTGCATAATAAGGCTTTCTAGCGCCTGGCCCGAGGCATAGATACCAACTGTGGACTTAGTCGATACGGGCAGAAGCGGGCGAATAGCATCGCAGGCTTGCGCGCGAATAGCACCTTTCCATGCGACGTCACGTTCTGCTTCTGGGGTCGATGACGCGGCTTGGATGTGCTGAGTGAGTTTGCGCACAAGGTCACTATAGATGTCGAATATCTGATCCATCGTCTGGTTGTACAGTTTTTTAGTGGCGGGTTTGAAGTGCTCTGGCGTGTGATAACGGTATTTTCCGTTGGCGTCTTTTTGGTCAAAGTATATGTAGCGTGTGGATTGCTCGAGATAACTGGCTAGTCGTCCCCACTCAAGTTTTTTGGTAAGGAGGTTACTGGCATTCTCTACCACAAAGTGCTGGCCAACAAGTTGCTGTACGGAGTCATCTCCGTAGGCCGTGATGACTCTTTGAATGAGTTTTTCGTCCTTGCCCATGGCTGCAGCAAATTCGTCCAATATTGTCACCCGCATATCGTCACCACGACGGCTCAGGCGCGCCATAGCGGCAGCAATAGTCATTGTGCTGAGTTTGTCTTTGAACGCATAAACGTTGCCGGTGGTGTTAGTAACGCTTTCGTCTAGGAATGCTTCACCTGCTTGGGTTACTTCGTATCCGCTGTTAGTTTTTTGTATGTATGGGTTCACCGTACCGACCTTTTCTTTTTTTGAAACTTTAGCTTCGGTTGAAAGTGTTTGGGGTTTCGCAGGCAGAAGCGGCTCAATTGCTTGCCACAAAAGTTTGTGCACCGTATCAATGTCGAGTAGTTTGTCGTCACGAACGCAGTCAACTCTGGTAAAGTCGCGTGGGAATAGCTGGCAGAGATCATCGTACACCTCAACGGCGCGCTGAAGATGGCTTAGGTCTGCCTCATGAAGGTCACGTTTTTTATCTGTGTAGCTGCGAGCTTCCTTCTGGTCCACGAGCTGTTGGGCAATGTCAGCAGGAACACGGAGCACGACCGAACGGTCTGGCCGTGGGATTTTGAGCATTTCAAACTCTAAGTTGTCATTCCAGATAAAATATCCGCGACGCTCTTCGGCATGTGCAAATTTGGTGCCTTGGTGGGCCATATTGCTGCCAGTAAATCTATTGGCGATGACAACCTTGCCTTGGTCAAGTGCTCTGCGAATAGCCGGCGCTGCTTGATATCGGTCGAGCGCATAAAATAGTGAGCCCGTATATGGGCCAACTTCTTCAGCGGTTCCGTAGTTGCCATTGAGATATTCACGAACAAAAAAGCTGGATGGCTCATCATACTGTGGAAAGTCGAACTGGGCAACGTCGTGGCCTTCACTTGTTAATCGCTCGACAAGTTTGGCGAACTGCGTTCCCTTACCCGAGCCGTCAGTACCTTCGATTACAATGAATGTGCCGGCACGCTCTGTATTCTTTGAAGCTAGTGGAGGGTTTTTTTTATTACGTTTCATCGTGCTTTTAAACCAGTGATGGCCTCCGGTAATGACCGCGTGTCTTTGTAGGCTTTTGGTAGCATTTGATCCGGGGTCCAGGTGGCAATAAGCTCTTCGAGAGATGTGCCTACTTGATATTTGCCGCTCATGCCATCATCTCGGCCTTCGCCGTAGTTGCCTTCTACCTCACCGGTTTCGACAAATATAGCTTGGGCAATACGCTCACCTACGGGCAATAGCACTGTCTCGTGTTCATTTAGGTTATAAATTTCCAATGTTAGGCGGTTGATATAACCCGGGTCAACCCAGCCTGCATCAAAACACACTGCAATACCGTTCCGACCCCAACTAGAACGAGATTTAACCTCATACGCACCAGGTGGTTTAATCCCAAAGAATTCATGTGTGTGTGCAAGAATGCGCTCGCCAGGCTTAAGTGGAATCACAGGGTGTTCGGCTGGTATGCCTTCCATAAGCTTGACGCCATTAGCATTGCACCAATCTTGGTGACTGATTGCTTGGTGGACCTCACCAAAGTAGCGTTGGACGTCGTTCTTGTCGAAGGGGTTATACACATAACCTTTTTTGGCTTGTCCAGTTCTGTAATAGTAGTAACCGAGTGTCACATCAAGGCTGGCATGGCTGACATGCTTTGGGTTGTAGGGCACACAAACAATATGCTCGTCTTCTATTGCCTGTCGTATTTGTTTATTGCTGTAGACTCCCACAAAACCCTCCATAAACTATCATTTGCGAGTCCACCAACCGCTAGTGACTACAGTATACCAACATATTAGGCATGCTGGCAAAGTGTTTATTTAGCAACAGTCCTGACAATTTCTGCATGAATTGCATCGGCAGCTTTGCTGGCGTCTACTGCCGTGATTGAACCAACGAGGTCCTCTTGCCTGTTAAGTAGGGCGAGCCCTTCTTCGTAGCCCGCACGGACTCTGTGGTGGTACTCCGTGCCCTGGGATTCAAAGTAGTCACTCTCGCCGCGTTTTGCACGGCGTTCGTCCAGGAGTGCCTGTGGTGCGTCCATGAAAATAAACACATCAATATCCCACTGGTTGAGTAGCTGTATGCATGCTTCGACTCCGCGTTTCTTATCAGGCATTCTGCTTCCATAGGTATTGTAGGCAATGACTGCCAAGGGACTTCTATCGACGATTACGACTTCACCTGCGTCACGTCTTGCCTGGAGGTCGTAGCCAAGCTCACCGTGCATTGCCAACGAGATGTACATATCTGTTTCTGGGTGTCGTGGGTGCGGGGACAAAGAGGCTTTGCGGAGTTCTTCACCAATTGATGTGCCCCCGGATGCTCGAGTAATGTGTACCATGCATCCTTGGGCTCGGAGGTATTTCTCAAGCATATGAACTTGCGTTGTCTTACCGACGCCATCGGGACCATCGATGACAATTATTTGTGGTCTAACCATGGTGTTATTTTAGCAGAAAACGGAAATAAGGCCGGCGAAGGTACAACAAGAACCTTACCGACTTACCGGATAGTTTGATGAGATGAGTGTGCTGGTGCTGTAAACTTTTGGTGATTGCGCCAGGCGGGCGTGCCCACACACTGTATCCATTGGACTCGTACTCACTGATTATCTGTACGAATTCTTGCGCAGCAGGCGCGGATAAATCGGATAGCGTGTCTGTGTGCTGATTGGGCACAACCACCAGATGATCATCAACAGTCTGTGAGTCCCAGTGCGAATACGGAAATATGTTTTGGACGATTTTGAAGTGTTTGGCTAGTTTCACAAGCTGCGGGCTGCTTTTATTGATTTCACAAAACGCACACATGTCTTGGGGTTTCTCAACATGCTTCTGGTGTTGTCTGTAATTTTTGATTTCTTTTTTGCTTCGTGTGGCAGTCATGCCGAACTAGACCCTTCCTCTTTTATTGCCTATCTGTCTCGTATTTAGATTTCGTTGTTGGCGACAGCAATGCTGGGCCCCATAGAAGAAGTCACGTAGATGCTCTTAACATAGCCACCCTTGAGACCAGCTGGTCGGTTTGCTTTGAGGCTGTTGAGCACGGCTTGTGCGTTCTGGAGAAGTTTGGCTCCGCCGAAACTCACCTTGCCTACCGCAACATGCACAATCCCGGTGCTGTCGATGCGGTACTCCACGCGCCCAGCTTTAGCTTCTGTAACAGCTTTAGCGACGTCGGTTGTGACAGTACCACTCTTTGGGTTAGGCATGAGGCCTTTTGGACCAAGCACGCGAGCGTATTTGCCCAATTTTGCCATCATCTGAGGAGTTGATACAAGCACGTCAAAGTTAATAATGCCCTTGTCTAGTTGCTGCAAGAACTCATCGCCAGCCGCAATATCTGCGCCGGCTTTTTTGGCGGCCGCAACGCCAGCTTCGTCTGCGAATACTGCAACACGAACGTCTTTGCCGGTGCCAGCGGGAAGAACGACGATGTCACGAAGGTTTTGGTCTGCCTGACGTGGATCTAGGTTAAGGCGGACATGGACTTCAACTGCAGCGTCAAATTTGACGTGGCTTGTCTTGGTCGCGAGGTCCAATGCGTCCTTGAGACCATACTGTTTGCCAACTTCGATTTGTTCGGCTGATTTGCGATAGCCCTTGCCGCGACGCTCTAGACGTGAACGTGCTGGCTTGACTGGAGCTTTTGGCTTTTCTTCAGCAGCTGCTTCTGCGCGGTGCTCCTGCTTCTCAAGTTTCTCGGTTTTCTTCTCGGCTTCTTCTAGGCCTTTAGCGCTACGCTTGCCAGCTTTGGCCGTCTTTGGCTCTTCAGCAACTGATTCTGCCACCACAGGCTCTGTGGCGTCTGTAGTTGTTGATGCATTTGCAATAGCTGCTTCTAGCTCGGCAATTGTGCTTTTGTCACTGACTTCTAGTCCGAGGTCAGTCGCTTGTGTGATAAGATCGGCTTTTTTAGCCATAGTTGTTGTCCTTTCGTGGTGCCAACGGCTCTCTTAGAGCCTCCCACAAATTAGTTATTTACTCCTTGAGAGTACCATATTTGATTAGTTAAATCAATCTTGCGGTAGCGTTTGTCGTTCAATGCGAGTCAGCCTGTGTATGCCAAGCTGGTCGCCACGCCGTTCGAGATAAGCAATAATCATCGCATCTAGCGGTGCCCATGCTGCTTCCAGCTCGGCTACAGGATCGCCTTCTGGCTCAGCATGCTGTGGAAATTCAATAAACACAACCTTTGACTCATCTTCACCGCCAGGCATGTCTATATTCTCCCGAATCCACTTACTGCATCAAATACAGAGTCAACGACTGAAGAATGGACGATTTTACGTCCTGCAAAATCCAGCATGTGTCCCGTGACGACTAAACCTGCACCAACGAGCATGACGGCGCCAAGTGCACCTCTTGCCACGGTTCTTTCTGCTGTCTCTAGTGCTGCTATAAAGTTTAGCCCATCCTCATGTTGTGTGGATGGGCTAGCGTTCACTACTCGACCTCTACACCCATGCTGCGGGCGGTGCCTGCAACCATTTTTTTGACTGCGTCAATGTCATCAGTGTTCATGTCAATCGCTTTGGTTGTCGCAATCTCTGTCAGCTGAGCATCACTAAGTTTTTTGGTAACTTTTTCGGTGTTTGGACGGCCAGAGCCTTTTTTGATACCCAATGCTGCACGGATGAGATCATCAGTTGGAGTGTTCACGACACGGAATGCCAGCGTGCGGTCTTCGTGGATTTGGATATGAACAGTCAAATCTTTGCCCATTTGGTCTTTAGTGGCATCGTTGAATGGACCGATAAAGTCCATCATGTTTACGCCGTACTGACCAAGCGTGCTACCCACTGGAGGCGCCGCACTTGCTTGGCCGCCTTTGAGCTTCATTTTTAGGTTTGCAGTTACTTTTTTAGCCATACTTGTAATAATTCCTTTTTCTGTTGCCCAGAACACGGATAGGGCTTACGATTTTAATAGAGCGAATCCGCATAGTGCGGTACACATTGAGAAGCATGTGCGTAACAGGTTGATTCTAGCATAATCGTACTGCTTTGTCTACTACGATGCTTCATACGGCCCAAAGCTTCGGTACTTGCTCGCGAAGTCACTTGTACTCATAAATCTTGCATCTTCAATCGCACGATCCAGCAAATCTCTATCCTCAAAACCAGCTGCGCGATTGATTCTTCCCATTGGTGAGTCAGGAATAAAGCTAAAGGATATGACATCTACTACGCGACCGTCCCCAGCCGATTCTTCAACACCATTCAATAAAAAGCCTACGCTGGCCATGCGCGCAACCTCATCCAGACTATAGCCAAATGTTTCTATTGAGGTCGAAGAACTATGCCCAGGGCCAGCCATACTAGACTTTCTTGACTTGGAGGCTGTCAAGCTCTACTGGAGTTTCGCGACCGAACATGTTAACCAGCACCTTAAGCTTGCCTTTTACCGGATCGACTTCGTTAACCGCACCATCAAAGCTCTTGAACGGCCCATCAATAATGCTGACAACTTCGCCAATCTTGAAGTCAATCTTGTGTTTTGGTTCTTCACGACCCATGCGTTTTTGAATTTTATCAATTTCGTCGTCATCCACAGGAGTTGGCTCGCTTCCACTGCCCACAAATCCGGTAACTGACGGCGTGTTACGCACGATATACCATGCATCTTCAGTCATTTTCATCTGCACAAGCACGTATCCCTGGAAAATTCGCTTTTCTACAACTTTGCGTTTGCCGTTTTTGACCTCAATCATCTTCTCTTTCGGTACCAAGACTTGGATAATCTTGTCTTTCATGTCTAGTGACTCTGCACGCTGGCGTATGCTCTCTGCCACTTTTTCTTCGTAGCCACTGTAAGTGTGGATTGCGTACCATTGTTTGGTTGTATCGTATCTTTTGCTCATAGTGATGTTCTAACTGCTCCTACTTAATAATTAACGCTTTAAATAATCGATCTAGTCCGTAGTCTACGACGCTAATCAACAGGCTAAAGAAGATGGCGAATATAAACACAGCAAGGGTGAGTTTGACCGTCGTGCGGGCATTTGGCCAGGTGACGAGCTTGAGTTCTTTCCAGCTGTCACGGAAGTATCTGAGCAGAAGCACACTTGCCAAAAATCTTCCAATTGCTCGTGCAGGACGGGTCTTGAATGGCCACAGCACAAATCGAAATGGTTTGAGCGCTCGTGCAATCACACGGAATAGTGCACCGAGTGGCTTGCTGGCAGTTTTCGCTGCGCTACGGATGTGTCGTTTACGCACTGGTGTATCTGATGCGCGAGTTGCTTTCTCTCGGACGGTTTCCGCCGGTTTAAGCTGTCGCTTCTTGGGTGTTGTCTTCTTGTTCGCTACCACCATGTCTCCTTGCCAATTAAAAAGCCTACATATGCGTAGGCTGCTTCAGAAGTCAATATACTACACCTGGTAACACTTTGCAACTAGGTTGCTCTCGCAATAGTAGACAGACCAGACATTTCTGACAAGTGTGTATTGGCTACTGACATTGGACTCTCTGCCACGTAGACTAAGTAGTTATGAATCGTTAGCGCAGGTTAGGGATAATAACATGGAACGTTGAACCTTTTCCGGGCTCACTCTCAAGCTCTATCTCTGCATGGACTAGTCGTGCAAGTTTCATGGTGACATAAAGGCCTAGCCCGGTACCGCTTTGAGCACGTGTGTGGAAGTCTTCTGACCTAAAGAATTTATCGAATACCCGTTGTTGGTCCGTCTTGCTGATTCCAATCCCTGTGTCACTGACGGCAAACTCGACGCCGTCTTTGGTTGGTTTGGCATGGAGCGTAACTCTACCTTTCTCGGTATACTTGATTGCATTTGTAATGAAGTTTTGTAGAATTTCACGAACATAGAGGGAGGATGACTGTAGCAATTCGAGCCGCGGGTCAAGATCGAGGCGAAGCTCAAGATTTTTGGCGGCCGCAGCCTTGGTGTAGTTAGATTCCAGGCTCTTACACAGCTCATGTGCGTTGATTGATTCTATCTCGACCTCAAGCTTGCCTCGCTCGGCACGAGACAGTGTTGAGAGATCGTTAATCATGCTGCTCAGGAAGTTTACCTGCTCGTGTGCTTCTTTGAGTGCTGTACGAATGGCTTCATTATTGATACCTGACTTTTCATATACGAATTCCGCATTGCCTATATTGCCTTCACTGATAGCAATTGGCGTACGAAGCTCGTGGCTCACCACGCTAATGAATTCGTCCCTCTCCTCTTCGAGTGATTTCTCACGGGTGATATCACGAAGCAAAATAACCCATCCCTCGCTGGTACCTTGTCCAAAGCCCATATGCACAGGAGCAATTGAAACGTATAGGTTTACATGGTCATCTTTGGTGTAGAACAAACGCCACTCTCTGGTGGTGTACTGTGCCCTACAATCGGCAATTAACCTATGGATATCAATGGGCTGATTATTACTGTCAACCGGCTTGAACAGCACACGAATACTCTGACCATCCAAGGAGTTATTGACGTTGAGTATATCCTGTGCAGCGCCGTTTGACAGAACGACGTGCTGTTTGTTGTCCAGGGCTATGACTGCGTCAGCCATGCTGTGTATAAGACTACTGAGACGTTGGCGTTCAATATCGGCGTCTTGTGGGGCGGTCATGTCTGTTTTTGTGGCTGAGACCTTCGTGGGTTTTTTGGGCATAAGCGTATTGTAGCAATGTTTAGCATGCGCTGGCTAGGCGTATACGCCTGGCGTGTGGCTCCTCATCTGCTTACGCTTGTGCGCAAGGTTTGGCACGTACTTGGCTAACTCCGTCCAAAAGGGTTCTCCGTGGCGCATTATTCGCGTGTGATTCAACTCATGGAGCAGCACATAGTCAATTAAGTCCCACGGGAGCTGCATAAGATGGCAATTTAATACAATGTTTGCATGGTTATCACAGCTACCCCAGCGCGTCCGTAATCGTTTCACGCTAACTGAGCGATAGACAAAACCGTGTTCAGTAGCTAGTTTCGCCAATCTGTCAGGCAACAGTCTCTCTGCTTGAGCGGTCAACGCACGTATGACGACACGTTCGGCAGCTTTCTGCACTGACGGGTCTTTATATAGCATTCCTAGCGGGTGCGTGACTCTTGCTTCGTCACCGACGATACGAGTCGTTGTGCGCGTGGCGTCGGCAGATTCATAAAACGTTAGCCTATGTGCTTTTCCGATTGCCATATCTGGCAATAAAACGTGACTTTTTTCGGCTGGCCGATGTTTGGCCAGCCAATCAGTCTGTGTTTGCACAAACGCAACAGCTGCCTTGTATGGCATCCACGTTGGCATGCCAACTCTGACAGTCCCGTCGGCACGGACACTCATGCGGATATGCTTTGTACCTTTGCGCTTCTGGAGAAGCACATTCCCTACGCCAACGATATCAATTGTTTTTTGTGACATTAGCCAATACGTATGTTTCGACGCGAAGGATCAACACGACCAGCAAGTGGGGACGGCACAAGGTTTACCATGCCTGGCTTTGCGAGCCCTGCTGTTGCCTGGTCAGCCTGAAGTAACCCGTTCTGGTACAGCTTGCGTATAACTGCACTGCGTTGTGTCTGGTATGTATGTTTGCCGCTTACCACAATGTAATCTTCGGTGGTTGTAGGATTTTGCATCCCTGTTGCGAGCATATCAAACTGTTTACGGCTCAACGGCACCGCAAACTTATCATCGGACTTTCGTCGGTCTCTTTTGCTAATACGAGCATAGGCAGTCTCCGGGTCAACCTGAAACCAAATGAGCGTAGGCTCTGCCTTGGACTTGCGTGCAAGATCACGAAGCGCTCTACGATGTGACAATCTCATAGCGTTAACGTCGAACACAACGCTGACTCCAGCTGCAAGGAATTCCTCTGTCATGTACTGCATGAGTTGTGTGACGACACGGTTTTCTTGTTTATCAAATCGGGGTTTTTCAAACAGTTCGTTACGGATACGGTCACTTTGAATATGTGCGGCCTGCAACTCTTCGCACAATTGTCGTGCAAAGTACGTCTTGCCTGCTCCAGGGAAACCATAGAGCAAAAACAACGTAGGACGGACGAGTTGAAGTTTTGCCATCAGATACATACTATAACATTTGTGCTCGGCAGGCAATCGAGCCCGCGGACCAAAATACACCGTAGACCTCATAATAAATTTGAGTTGTTGCGGAGCCGGTAGTATAGTCTTGCAATTATGAGTCTAGTTATTGACAATGGTTTTCGGCCTGACATCAGTGAATTTGCAGGGAGTCGCGGACGTTCACTCATGGAAGTCTGGCAAATGGATCCTGTAGGGACACCTGTTGCAGGGATCGAGGGCGCTAAAACTGCGCTTTGGTATGGCACCCGGTACAACCACAACGATGAAACCATATCTGTGGTCATGTCATTACCAGAAGTACACAAGCTCCCGCAAGGTATCAGGGCTGCAACTTACTTTTTTGGTTTGCCGGCACGCGCAACCGTCGAGATTTCACCAGTGCCAACCGAAGCCATGGTCGACGCCGCAACATTTTTATGGACGCCGCCAACAGACCACCTTCCGCTCAAATATTTGTTTGAGACTATCTCTTCGTACGTTCCTCAGCCACGCTAAATAATCTGTTGTGGTTTGTGCTGCATGAGCTGACGTGACCGGGATTTAGGCCTATAGTAGAAAGAAGATGCCAGAAACAAATCCTCACGAACCAACAGCAGCAACTGTGCCCAGAAGACACTTCTTGCGCGGAGCACTTGCTACTGCAGGCCTTGTTGCCATAAGTCTAGACTGGCCAGAGACAATACAAAGTATCATGGAGCACTTCCGTGACCCGACAATCAAAGCCGACCCACAGTCGGTACCTGCCGACCAACCAATATACAAAGTAAACCGTGAAGAAACGGCAAAACTGCCCGTCACGGAAACGTTATTTAGCTCGGCTGCTGAGTTCCTTCTTGCCGCAGATAAAATTGAAAAGGCCCAAAGTATTGAGGAGTTACGCGCCGTATCCCAGACTGTGCTATTTGACAAAATAGGTGCAAATGTTGCGTTTGGCCAAAGTAACCAGCCAGACAAATGGCAAGCCTATGCGCAGACAGAAGCACAAAGAATCACCGGAATACCTGTAGACAAAATGCCGGAGTCAATGCGCGATATACAGGCAACCTATGGCATGCCGGATCTTGAGGCTGCAAAGTTTGCCATCCTCCGCACGCAAATATATGCCGCGGCAGTTCCACTTGCCATCCACCGTGCAACGAATCTATCAGAGTGCGGGTATGTTGCAGGTATGAGTATCCATAATGCTTACTACGATGCGACCATCGACAACGGCATCACGGACACTATCCACGGAGGCGTTATGCTTGATTGCATGGAAGGTACTGAGCGCCGACGATCAGTAGGGTCGCTATGGATGAGGCAAGACAGTAAGCTCGTGGACGTAGCTACATCACGGAGCCCCACAACCTTTAATGACCCGGAGTTTGCAAAAGTTATACCTGGGATGGAGAATGTCTCGCAACACAGGTTGGATTACCCAAGAACTGACGATAAAGAGGTTTTTGATATTGCTAACATCAAAGCAGATAGATTCACAGAGATTTTTACTGGCCGAATGATATTGCCTGGCGACGAAGAGTTCTATACTCCACAACAAGTTCAACAGGAGGTGTTGTTGCGTAGGCTTTATGGGACATTCCCGGAGATACCATCCGATTACTTTGAGAATCTTACTCTATACCGCCGAGAACACGACCGTCTTCCAACGTGGGGCGGAGAGTTGGGGTAGAAGCTATTCGATGGCGCTGTCAGTCATGATAAACTGTCTTCATGAAATCCGTTACCCTTGTCCGTAGCCAAGAGAGATTAAAAGTCCTTATTATCGCATCGGGTGTTGCTGCTATCGTAACAGCGCTTGTATTTTCTTGGTTACTAAGCGCTGCATTGAGTTGGGCCCCACGTACTGAACATTTCCTGCGCCTGGTCGGCTGGCTTGGCATGGGTACTGTCTGGGTCGTGCAGTCAGTTCTCTCCTGGATGGTTTGGCGATCAACGACATACAAAATCACCCCAGAAGCAATTACTGTCCAAGCAAAATCAGGACTGCTTGGGAGCGCCAAAACCATGTATCGATACGAGTCTATCCTGTCGGTGTCGGTTGATCAGAGCTTTTGGGGCAAACGCCGTGGGTATGGATGCATCAAGCTAAATGTACCCAAACTAGACAATGACATAGTACTCAAGGACGTTGACCATCCATCTGCTCAGCTAGCAGAACTTCAATCACGCATCAACAGTCGTGGTGGTAGCGGTCACGCCTTGATAAATTAACTACTTGCACGTCTAATATATTTAGGTGTAGCATGTGCTTATCAACTAAGGAGGTTGGAGATGAGCGAAGTAGAATTTTACAAAAAGAACTGGTGGATGTACCTGGTCAGTGGCCTCGTAACGCTGGCGTTTGGGTTTGTTACTGTAGTAAACCCTGCACAAACATTATTAACTCTAGGATTTTTCTTTGGGCTATATTTACTCGTCAATGGTGTCATCGACATGATTGTGGGTATCTCGTCTGGACGGAGTCGTGATACATGGCTATTGAGCCTCATCTTTGGTGCACTGCAGGCACTGATTGGTGTCTATATTTTGCAGCGCCCTGGTCTAAGCCTGGCGACATTCGTTATGTTTGCAGCATTTGGTCTGGTTGTCCGTGGTGCAGAGCACGCAGTAGAAGCCTTTGATGCAAGCTATGATGCGGTTTACCGCACTTGGCAAGTCATTGCTGCAGTCGCGAGTGTATTCACCGCGACACTTATTTGGCGCTACCCAGTGACTGGTACATTGGCGTTCGTGTGGGTTCTTGGTGCTTACGCACTGATTACCGGCCCGCTGATGATTGCCTTTGCAATGGAAGCCAAAAACGGTTTTGCTGTAGCTAAAAAGAAAAAGTAGTATAGACACGATGCAGAAACTTCAAAGCGCACTCCACCTTTCGGCCAGGGGTGCGCTTTTTATAAAACGAACAGCGATTTTTGTTCTATTTGTCGTCGTGGGCATTGATTTGTATAAGCTGTTTCTGGAGCGGGCTCTTCAGGGACGACCAATTACGGGTTTCCTTGCGTTATGGGCATTCAGCGCGTATCTTGTATTGCCCCGACTTCATCGCAGGCTAAGCAAATGGTATTTGCCTGATTATTACATTGGCCGTGTGCGTACCAGCGATGGGCTTTTGGGCGATCCAGTAAACCTCGCTCTCCATGGCAATAAAAGGCAACTGGTGCGAGCTATGAAGGCGGCTGGCTGGGTGCAGGCAGATGACCTGAACCTTCGCTCTAGCTGGGGTATGGTCAAGTCTACCTTACTCCGCAAGAGTTACCCCGAAGCACCCGTCAGCTCACTTTTTCTTTTTGGCAATATGCAAGAGCTGGCGTTTCAGCAAGAAGTGGACAATAACCCTGCTAAGCGTCACCATGTACGATTCTGGCGAACACCAAAGGGCGGGTGGCTACTCCCAGGTGGCTTTGCAGCGGATTGGCTTGGTGCCGCAACTTATGATCGGAGTGTTGGGTTTTCAACGCTAACTTTGCAAATCACGCACAAAATAGAAGAAGACACAGACATTGAGAGGGATTATGTTGTTTCAACTGTGCTTGCAGCAAGCCCCAAAGCAACGGTCTATGTTCACAAAGATTACTCCACTGGCTATCACTGCAAAAACGGAGGTGGTGACGCCATCACTACAGATGGTGCACTCCCGTTCATCGATCTCCGTAATGTCTAATCCATTGCCTGGGCAATTATCTGAACAATGTCGCCTAGCTCTGCAAGTTTCCCCTGGCCTTCATAACCACAGGCTAACTCGCCAATACGTGGCGTGATTATCCTGTAGCCATCTTCTTCTAGCTGTGCAATGTTTCGCTCTACGGCAGGCTGGCTGAGCATGTGGCCATTCATAGCAGGCGCCAGATACTGCCTCACATTTGGGCCTAGCGCCAAGAATGTCTCGGCTAGTAGACCTGTGGCCATACCATGGGCCAAGCGGGCAATCGTGGCAGCAGTTGCAGGGGCGACAAGCGCAATGTCTGCCCAATCAGCAAGCTCTATATGGGCTGGATGCCAGACATCACTCAGCGCGTCTGTACTAGTATATACTTTGCCGCGTGACATGACTGCAAGACTCGCCGGAGTGACGAACTGTTCGGCGGACTTCGTCAGAATAGATTGCACTTCAAGCCCCTCATGCCGCAACCGTGCCGCCAAATCAGGTGCACGAAGCGCAGCAATTGACCCAGACACTCCGAGGAGTAGGTGGTTCCCTGCCTCAGACATTTTGTGCCTTTGCTGGCCACACCTGTGAAGCAATTCGTCGCGCAACAGTGGTTGTCTCACCCTTTATAGTCGTTACTGATCCGTTCCCCCTCACTAGATACACCGTGCGCTTGTCACCTATATCCTGGAGGTCATTGGCTATACACAAGTCTGTCTTAGCAATGTCAATTTGTTTTGCTGCCGCTTCCATGAGTTCATCGTGAGGTGCTCCACTTAACAGTTTGAACCCAACAATAGTAGTATCAGGTCCAAAATGACCGCGTAGCATGGGCAGAATTTTTGGAACTGGGACCTGGTGTATATCCAAACACGGTGCATCTGAGCTAAGCTTACCCCGTACAGGTTCGCTTGGGGTGAAGTCGGCCACAGCAGCTGCCTGGAGCACTAAGCGTGTAGCAGGTATGCTCAGCAACCGCTGTCGTAGGCTTTCAGCAGAGGTAAACGTTTGCCGTTC
>OFRM01000197.1_pt1 | contig 26814 bp, 24 predicted proteins | sample 1543101 | NCBI WGS metagenome assembly OFRM01 (sample SAMN07774223, study PRJEB24372) | wastewater metagenome | isolation source: Exp Tend VB 0WW | collected 2016-02
CTTAAAATCGTTGTTGTCGATGCTGTAAAATGTGCCGGGCACAATCTAGTGTGAACCCGCTGAACTGAGTAGAACTACGGGCCACTCTTTAAATCTGCGCAGACGCCCCCATTTAGCGACAGGGTATACCCACTACAAACATCCCGTGGCAAGACAATAAAACCCGTGCCCGTACCCGTGCCCGCGCCTTATCGTAGCGAGTATTTCTTTAATTTTTTCTGAACAAAAGGACATCATGAATTCACTTATGTACACCGCATCCATCCCTGTGTTTAAGCAAATGTTGGGCAGCTTAAAAGCGCTGGTGAGCAAAGCTGAAGCACACGCCGCTGCAAAAAATATCGATGTACAAGTATTTTTGCAAGGCCGACTGGCTCCTGATATGTTCCCATTCATTCGCCAAATTCAGATCGCTGGCGACTTCGCCAAAGGCACAGCGGCGCGTTTGGCGGGTGTGGCCGTACCAGATTTTCAGGATAACGAAACCAGCTTTGCCGATTTGCATGCACGTATTGATAAAACGGTGGCTTTTTTGGATAGCTTGAATCCGAATCAGTTTGAAGGCAGCGAAACGCGCGATATCGTCTTACGCCCAGGCACACCAAAGGAAATGAAAATGATTGGTCAGCCGTATTTGTTGCACTACGGTTTGCCGCAGTTTTTCTTCCATGTCACCACTGCGTATGATATCTTGCGTCATCTGGGTCTGGAAATCGGCAAGCCTGACTACATGGGCAAGTTCTAATTGACCACCTGCCCTTTCAAACGCAGTTTGAAAGGGCAACAAGTTTTCCACAGGGAAACTTGTTGCCCTCAGCAGAAGAAATAAAATAAATATTCTTCACTTCTACCAGATTACGTCGTTAAAGCACTAAATGCATGTCAGATTCTTTCTGATTCACAATTTTTTACATTGATTGTCTTGCAATTGAAATCGATGATGGACACACTTCCTATCGTCTAGTCGAATTGCGATCGAAATACTGGTTCGATTTTTCGATTATTTTGTTATTTATCACTGGTGGAGAAATGTTTTCTCGTTTTTTACAAAAAAATAAATCTGATACCCCAGAGTTTGAAGAAAAACGTTTGCTTTTAAACGAAGAGGAAATATTTTTTGGTCGCTTGCGCCGTGCTCTGCCGAATTGCTATATTTTCCCCAAGGTTGATCTAGCGGGCATCCTTACATCGACCAGCCAAAATCCAAAACAAAAACAAGCATCCTTAGAAAAGCTGCAAGGTAAAAAAGTCGATTACGCGATTTTTGATGGCACGCTGACCTTATTGTGTGTGGTCGAATTAACCGACAAAGACGGTCAGGAAAACGATCCTTTGATTGCCGAATGGTTGAAAAAAGCCCATATCAAAAGCATACGCTGGCGTTTTAGTCCGCTGCCAACGGCGGAACAAATCCTGCGCACCTTAGCACCGTTCTCCAGCTTGCAATCACCAAAACCCGATATCTCGGCCAATACCGTGATTCGTAATTCTTACGAAGAACCGACCAGTTCGGGTGGCATCAATACGGTGCAGGCAATTCATCAAGCCGACCCAGTACCCAGCAACATCATGAGCTTAACCGCACCAGCGCTGGATCAACTGACACCCAACAAGCACCTGAAAACCCGCTACCCGCATGTCTGGCAGCGTATCAATCTGTTTGCCAGCGAGCCTAAGCATCTCAAAAAATATCTGGAGTCCTTATTCTTGCAAGATCGCGGCGTTGAACGCGCTGGCTTCCCGGCCGAAGTGATCAAAGAGATCACCGATATTCAAAGCGAAAATGAACGCTTCCTGCAAATGGCGATGCCACGCAATTTAACGTGGGAAACGCAGTTTATTAATCGCTGAATCTACACAAAAATCTGCACAAAATCCGCTACAAATCAGGCTGAATCAAATGCCCCAACTTGGCGACCTTGGTGCGCAGGTAGCGCTCGTTGAATGGATTGCGCTCGATGATGAGGGGAATATGCTCGGCGATTTCGACATTTAAGCCTTTCATCGCAGCGATTTTTTTCGGGTTGTTGGTCATCAATTTGAGTGAACTAACACCCAAATGCTTGAGCATTGGCTCGCACAAATCATAGGTGCGCAAATCTGCAGCAAAACCCAACTGTTGATTGGCTTCCACCGTATCAGCGCCTTGGTCTTGTAGGTGATAAGCGCGCACTTTATTCAATAGCCCGATGCCACGCCCTTCCTGACGCAAATACATCAACACACCGCGCCCTTCTTCGGCAATTTTTTGCAAGGCCAGTTCAAGTTGCGGCCCGCAATCGCAACGGCGGCTAAACAACGCGTCACCGGTCAAACATTCGGAATGAATGCGCGCCAACACTGGCGCACCATCAGAAAAATCGCCCAAAGTCAGAGCGATGTGTTCTTTGCCATTGTCTGGTTCAACAAAGGCATGCATCTGAAACGTCGCCCAAGTGGTGGGCAACTGGCAGGCACTAACAAATTCTAATAAAGATGCCTCAGAGGTTTCAGGCAAAGTCGGGCTCAACATAACAATTCTCGCGGATTCTTTTCAGGGACGAAGTATAAACCGAGAATTTCCATTAGGCGCACCGGAGGTGCTATTTGAGCGCTGACGGCGCATTTTCGGTCAATTTCGGCGTTTTTCCTTATTGTCATTCCTTGATGGCTAGCCATGAGCGCCTCATTCACGTCAAAATTGCCTCGAAAAGTGCATCCGTCATCATCTCAAATCCTAATGGAAATTCTCGGTTAAACGACCTGCGCCAATGATGGTTCAGGCAGACGTCTTTGCATTGGACGACGCTAGTTATCAAGCCAGCAGCAGGCTGTTTCATTGCTCGTCAATCTATGGGCGCATTACCCAAATGCAAGTGCGCTGGTGGCAAAGCCTGCCTTGCCACCCTCACCTTGTACCAGTCGGATACTTGGACAGGTTTGCCCAAGAATAGGTTTATATTTACATGAAAAATAAATACTGCCACCTGTATTTTTTTAAAACATCCGCATATCGTGCGGGAATTAATAGAAAAAATACAGAAAAGTGGCAGTATATGTAATTAGTCGATGTAGCGACGATTAACGTCGTTTTAACTGACTAATATCGCGCACCGCACCCCGGTCGGCCGAGGTTGCCAAAGCGGCATACGCTTGCAAGGCTTGCGATACATAGCGCTCACGCTGCACTGGCTGCCAAGCCTGCGCGCCCTTGGCTTCCATCGCAGCACGGCGCTGTGCCAAGTCGGCATCGCTGACTTTTAAATGAATGCTACGTGCCGGAATATCAATTTCAATGATGTCACCTTCTTCCACCAAACCAATCGCACCACCTTCGGCCGCTTCTGGTGAGGCATGACCAATCACCAGACCGGACGAACCACCAGAAAAGCGCCCGTCCGTAAATAAAGCACACGCCTTGCCCAAGCCTTTGGATTTAATGTAGGAGGTGGGGTATAGCATTTCCTGCATGCCGGGGCCGCCTTTCGGCCCTTCGTAACGAATAATCACCACATCACCGGCCTGCACCTGATCGCCCAAAATCGCCTCGACTGCCGCATCTTGGCTTTCAAACACGCGTGCCTTGCCGTGGAAGACCAAAATACTTTCATCGACACCGGCGGTTTTAACGATACAACCTTTTTCTGCCAAATTGCCGTACAACACCGCCAAGCCGCCATCTTGCGAATACGCGTGCGAACGCTGGCGAATGCAGCCTTGTTGACGATCCGTATCCAAACTCTCAAAACGTTTGCTCTGCGAAAAAGCCACTTGGGTTGGCACGCCGCCCGGTGCGGCACTAAATAATTGACGCACCGCTGGGTCTTGGCTGACCGCGATATCATTCTGTGCAATCGCCGCCGCCATATCAACGCTATGAATCGTAGGACGACTGGTATCGAGCAAACCGGCGCGTGCTAACTCACCCAGAATCGCAATGATGCCGCCAGCTCTGTGCACGTCTTCGATATGGTATTTATCCGTCATCGGTGCGACTTTGCACAAGCAAGGTACTTTGCGCGAAATACGGTCAATATCAGCCATCGTGAAATCAACGCCCGCCTCATTTGCCGCTGCCAGCAAATGCAGCACGGTATTGGTGGAGCCGCCCATCGATACATCCAAGGCCATCGCGTTTTCAAAGGTGGCTTTATTGGCGATAGAACGCGGCAACACCGCCGCATCATCTTGCTCGTAATAACGCTTTGCCAGCTCCACGATCAAGCGCCCAGCGCGCAGGAAGAGTTCTTTGCGGTCAGCATGAGTGGCCAATATAGTGCCGTTACCGGGCAACGACAAACCCAAAGCTTCGGTCAGGCAATTCATCGAATTTGCTGTGAACATGCCGGAACAAGAGCCGCAAGTTGGACAAGCGGAACGCTCAATCCGACCGATTTCTTCGTCCGACACATTAGTGTCACCCGCCTTGATCATGGCATCGACCAAATCGATTTTCATGATTTTTTGCACGCCCGTTGATTTCGGGTGCAGAGTTTCTAACACCTTGCCCGCTTCCATCGGCCCACCGGACACAAACACCACCGGAATATTTAAACGCATCGCCGCCATTAACATGCCCGGCGTGATTTTGTCGCAGTTGGAAATGCACACCATCGCATCGGCGCAATGGGCGTTCACCATATATTCGACTGAATCAGCAATCAGCTCGCGTGACGGCAAGGAGTACAACATGCCACCATGCCCCATCGCGATGCCATCATCGACGGCAATTGTATTAAATTCTTTGGCAACGCCACCCGCCGCCTCGATTTCACGCGCCACCATTTGCCCCAAATCTTTCAAATGCACATGACCGGGTACAAATTGGGTAAACGAATTCACCACCGCAATAATCGGCTTATCAAAATCGCCGTCTTGCATGCCAGTGGCACGCCACAAAGCACGAGCACCCGCCATATTGCGGCCATGGGTGGTGGTACGGGAACGATAAACAGGCATCACAAACTCCTTCAAAATCGGTGGGTCTGGCGTGTAGCCAAAACTAGAAAAGCTCAACTGCAAATCAAATAAATCAGATTAATGACAAAAATCACAGCAGACAAGCTTGCCCCTTCTGATTTGATATGTCAAATAGGTAAAATACTCTCTATTCATATCCATTGCATATCAATTAAAAATAAAAAAGCGACGAGGCAAAACCCGTCGCTTCTTTGCTGCAATCGATGTTGGCTATTAAGCTTAATGAGCCTAATGAGCCTGATGATACTGCAGCACCCGCTCAACTTCATTTTTCGAGCCTAAAAATACCGGCACGCGTTGATGTAATTTAGTTGGCTGAATATCCAACATGCGTTGCTTACCATCGGTGGCTAAGCCCCCTGCCTGTTCGACAATCATCGCCATCGGGTTGGCTTCGTACATTAAGCGCAGTTTGCCCGGTTTATCTGGTTCGCGTGCATCGGCCGGGTACATGAAGATGCCGCCGCGATTCAAAATTCGATGCACATCGGCCACCATCGAAGCGATCCAGCGCATGTTGTAATCTTTGCCCAGCGGGCCCGTCTTGCCGGCCAGCATGTCGTCCACATAGCGCGTTACTGGGGCATGCCAATGACGCTTGTTGGATGCATTGATGGCGAACTCCTGTGTGTCTACCGGAATCTGCATATTCTTTTGCGTCAACACCCAAGAGCCCATTTCACGGTCGAGCGTAAAGCAATTCACGCCATTGCCAGTAGTCAGCACCAGCATGGTTTGCGGGCCGTATACTGCATAACCGGCAGCCACCTGCAAATGCCCGGCCTGCATGAAATCTTGCTCGGTCGGCACGGCCAAACCTTCGGGCGCTTTTAATACCGAAAAAATCGTGCCAATTGAGACATTCACATCAATATTGCTGGAGCCATCGAGCGGGTCAAACAGCAGCAGGTATTCGCCTTTGGGATAACGGTTCGGAATCAAATGAATGCTTTCCATTTCTTCCGATGCCATCGCCGCCAAATGGCCGCCCCATTCATTGGCTTCGAGCAAAATTTCATTAGAAATGATATCCAATTTCTTTTGCACTTCGCCTTGAATATTTTCGCTCTCTGCCGTGCCCAACACCTCGCCTAGCGCGCCCTTGCCGACTGCATGGCTAATCGTTTTGCAGGCGCGTGCGACCACTTCAATCAAGAGACGCAGCTCGGCTGGAATACTATTATTTAAGCGCTGCTCTTCCACCAGATATTGCGTCAGGCTCACTCGTTTCATGGATTTCCTTTGTTAAATAAAGAATTTAGTTGGCGGCGGACTATTTTTACGCGGCCAATGCCTTACTCACCACTTCCAGCACATCTTTGGATAATTTTTTACTCTCCGCTACCTGCTGCAAAGCTGCCCGCATCGCCGTTTGCAGTTGTTTTGGATATTTCTTCCAGCGATCTAAACTACGTGCCAAGCGCGCTGCGACTTGCGGATTGAGCTTGTTTAAGGCAATCACCATCTCCGCCCAAAACGCGTATGCACTACCATCGGTAGCGTGGAAACGGAAAGCATTTCCGTTACAGAAGCCAAAAATCAAACTGCGAGCGCGATTCGGGTTGGCTAGTGTAAAGGCAGGATGGCGCATCAATTCACGTACTTTATTCACATCTGTGCTACTTGCTGTGGCTTGCAACATAAACCATTTATCGATCACCAAAGCCTCATGCTTAAAACGACGGTAAAACTTTTGCATGGCCTGCGCTACTATTTTGGTTTGTCTTGCATTGCCAGAAAAATGGCTTAAGGCAGACAAGGCGGCAAAACGATCAGTCATATTTTGCGCACTTTCAAACTGCGTTTTCGCTAGAGCAAAGGTACTATCATCTTGCCATTCCACCAAATACGACAAGGCTAGATTTTTCAAGCTGCGTTTGGCTGCCGAAGCGGCATCTGGGCTGTACTTGCCGGGTGTCAGATTGTCTTCATACGCGCTTAAAAAATCAGCGCGCAAATGCTGACTTAATGTAGCGCGAACAAATTGACGCGCACTATGAATGCTTTGCGGATCTACCACCGCCATCTGTTCACCGATGGTGGTTTCCGATGGCAAAGTCAACAATAATTCACGGAAAGATGGATCAAGGCTACGATCATTCAAGACGCTGCGCAACGCATCGATATACATAGCGTCTAGGCTCAATACCTCGCCTTTTTGAACTGCCGTAGTCAGATTCAGTAAACGGCGCATCGCCAAACGCTGTCCGGCTTCCCAGCGATTAAAAGCGTCACTATCATGAGCCAATAAGTGCCCCAGTTCTGCGTCGGTATAGTCATATTCTAAGACCACGGGCGCAGAAAAATTGCGCAAAATTGACGGTGTAGGTTGGCGATTTACGCCAACAAAACGGAACACTTGTTTCGCCTTGGTCAATTCCAGCACCATGGTTTTCACCGGCGCAGCAGCGCTGCCTTCCAATTGCAAAGGCATGTCTTTGCCACGTGCATCGAGCAAACCAATCGCAACCGGAATATGAAACGGCAGTTTTTTATCTTGCCCAGGTGTGGCCGGGCACGATTGGCTCAATGTGATTTCATAAGTCTTTGCTGCCTTGTCGTAACTGGTGCTCACTTTCACTCGCGGTGTGCCCGATTGACTATACCAGCGCTCAAACTGACTCAGATTACGGCCACTAGCATCCGCCATCGCGGCGCGGAAATCATCACAAGTCACCGCCTGCCCATCGTGCCGTTCAAAATACAGATCCATACCTTTGCGGAACAGATCGCGCCCTAGCAAGGTGTGATACATGCGTACCACTTCGGCGCCTTTTTCATAAATCGTGACGGTATAAAAATTATTAATTTCAACGTAAGAATCAGGCCGCACAGAATGTGCCATTGGCCCGGCATCTTCTGAAAACTGCACTTGGCGCAACAAACGTACATCTTCAATCCGCTTCACCGCGCGACCAGAATCTGAACCTGCTAAGTCTGCAGAAAACTCTTGATCACGAAACACCGTCAAACCTTCTTTCAGCGACAATTGAAACCAGTCGCGGCAAGTGACACGGTTGCCCGTCCAGTTGTGAAAATATTCGTGCCCTACCACCGATTCGATACCAGCATAATCGACGTCAGTGGCGACATTTGGGTTGGCCAACACATATTTGGTGTTGAAAATATTCAAGCCCTTGTTTTCCATTGCGCCCATGTTGAAATCGCTGGTGGCGACGATCATGAAACGATCTAGATCTAACTCTAAGCCGAAACGATCTTCATCCCATTTAATGCTGTTTTTCAGCGAATCCATCGCATGCTGGGTTTTATCCAGATTGCCTTTTTCTACCCAAACTTGCAGAAGCACTTTGCGGCCAGACTGCAAACGGTATTTTTCTTCCTGACAAACCAGTTTGCCCGCTACCAAGGCAAATAAATACGAAGGCTTTTTAAACGGGTCTTCCCACTTGGCGTAATGACGGCCATCACCTAAATCGCCCGATTCAATCAAATTACCATTCGATAGCAAGACTGGATATTTTTTCTTATCACCGCGCAGCATCACGGTGAAGCTGGCCATCACGTCAGGGCGATCTGGGTAATACGTGATTTTACGAAACCCTTCCGCTTCACACTGGGTATATAAATTATCGTTCGAGCTGTACAAGCCCACCATTGAAGTGTTTTTGATTGGTCTAATGACGGTTTCAATGTCTAACGTCACCTGATCAGGCGCATTGAAAATCGTCAAGCGACCATCCGCCAACGAGTATGCGCTTCTTTTCAAGTCAACGCCGTTCATGCGCAATTGCAGCAGTTTCAACTGTTCGCCCAGCAACACCAGATTCTTTTCTGCGCTATCGTGATTACGGCGCATGGTAAGTCTGGTGGCAACATGGGTTTGCGCGGGATCAAGGTCAAACCCCATTTCTACGGTATCTACCCAAAATCCTGGGGCAATATAGTCCTTGCGAAAAATAGCGGTGGGAACGGCGGCTAACTTGCTGGTGGTATCAGTACGCATAGAGTAATTTTATGAAGACGATTGTGATTAAACAAAATTAGGACTTACGCAAAACAGACCTTGGCGTTGTTGCTTCGCCTTGCCGTACCTATTTGTAATGTCTGCGGCTTCGCGCCTAGCCAACGCAATTTTGCGTAAGTCCTAAAAATAAAGCAACATGGAACAAAATTCATCGAACCGGAGTCTTAGCCACGAATACTACGCAAATAGGGTGACCGGCCAAATGGGTGATTTATAGTCGTCATTTTAACCATTCCTGCAGCGAAACCGCAGATTTTTACCAAATGGTCAGAAAAGCGACAGTAAAGTTCTTGTAAAACGCCGTCTTACTTGGTATACGCCGCCGTTATGTCAAGGCGTTTAGAGTCTACGTTAAGACATACGTCTAAAACGCGCATAAAGGGGATGATTCCGTGGCAAACCCTATTTTGCAGTATAGTGGAACGAACCAATTCGTTATTCCGCGTGAAGAAAAGCTTTATAGAATAATCGTTTTTAGCTCAAATAAGTGTCACTGCAACAGAAGGAAATTATGATGAAAAATTATTTCAATTCAAACTTAGCTTCGAGCTTAGTTTCAAACTTAATTTCAGGCTTAATTGGTGGCCTGATGTTACTCCTAAGCGGCTGCGCTACCACCATCACCAGCCAGGTCACTACATTTCAGGAATGGTCGAACGATCCGGCAACACAAACGCAAGACAAGTCGTATCGACTCGAACTCAGCGAAGAGCAAAAGAATGATCTGGAGTTCAAACAATATAGCGACATCTTGCAACAACATTTATCAGCGTTAGGCATCAAAGATGTTAGCGATACCAATGCGACGCCGACCTTTCTGGTGAAAATGGCGTATGCCACGGCTTTAAGCGGAGTACAAGTGAGCTATCCGTATGGGCCATATTTTTATGACCCGATCTGGCGCCTGCATTACTCGCGTTTTTATTATCGTTCACCATTTTTCTACCCCTACGGTTACGGTGGTTATGGCTTTAGCCGCTTTGGTGATCCTTATTTCGGCGATGGCTTTCAAGGGCGGCGCTACTATTTGCATCAATTGGCTATCAGCATTACCGATCAAAAAAGCGGTAAAAAGGTGTTTGATGTGAGAGCCAGCACCGAGCAGCTTGATCCTGAAATCTTGAACCACATACCGTATTTAATGGCGAGTGCCTTCAACAATTTCCCAGGTGAAAACGGTAAAACCATCAAAGTTGAGTTACCACTAAATAAAGAGTAATTTTTATTAGTGATTTACTGCGGTGGATCGCGTAGCGCTTCAAGCAAGGCGCGATCCACTACCGATTCAGCCTGAATCTGTAACACCAAACCATCGCGCAATTTGCTGACCAGCTCGTCGCCCGATAGCGACAAAGCGTCTTGTCCTTGGCGATTGGTAAAAATAAAACGGCTGCGTTTTGGGCTAACCCAAGCCAATTTGTAACGCGTCATTGATTCATCTGGCTGGATAAAATTGAGCCAGATACCTCGCTCAAATTCATTCACTTGCTGTTCCCACTCGTCATCGGTTTGCTCGCTACGAGTTTGCACGTGCCGATCCAAGCGGCGTTCGCTGGCACGCTGGGCAATATTGACAGCGATTTCGAGTTGCCGCCTTGGAGAAAATTCGAGCGGTGCTCTGGCAATCGCGGCATGCCGTTCGGCTAGCTTGGAGAAAAACACCACGCGCTCTGGCTCTTCCCATTTAATCGCATTCAGCCAAGCATTGAGCAAAGACAGCATGGAAGGTAATTTACTCACTAGCTCTTTACGCTCCTCTGCACTGTTCTTTGGTTTCAGACTCCAGATCAGATCATCCATGGTCTTCAACGCGTTTTCTAGCGCATGCGGCTTTTCTTCTTTGACGTTGTGGCCAATCGTCAAAATACGCAACCATTGTTCCTGCAAAAAAGTCTCTAAAAAACCAGCGACTTCACCAGTTTCAACCCGAATCGCCACATCATGCTCGGCAAATTCTCTGGCAATTCTGAGCTTTTCTTGCTTGAGCGCTTTCGCTACCGAATCACTAATCGCGGCATCGGCCTTTTCTTCCTCTTCTTGCAAAAAGGCTTCCAGATCAGCCACCACATCAGAAAATAAATCGATCTGTTCATCGAACTCGTCTTGCACTTTTTCGACGATGCCTTCGATCATTTGATACAAAGGATCTTCATTACTGGTTTCAGTATCAAGCTGTGCACCAGAACGTGCCAAGGTATCGATCAATACGCGTGCCGGATGCGATTCTTTGAAAAAGAAATCCTTGTCCATCAAGGCGACTTTTAAGGTCGGGATCTGCAACTGACCAATCAGTTTTTTGATTTCTTCCGGGATGCTGGGGTCATTAAAAACAAAATCAAAAATACGCGCTAATAATTCAATCGTGCTTTGATCGACTTGACTTAATTGATCCACCGGTGCTTGCTGTGCGAGCTGGCGCAAGGGTGCACTGGTGCTCATCATTTGTGGCTGGCTGATAAATTCGTTGCGCCGCACTTCTTGTTGCAAACTACTCAAATAGTTAAAAAACTCTCGATCAACCAGCACTTTATCGGACTGTCCGGCCATACCACCTGCTGCACCGGTTCCGCCGGCAAAGGTGCCATTAAAATTCAGCACACCACCACCCCCACCACCATTCGTTGCATGTGCAGTTGCGCTAGCGCTTTGTTGCAATTGCGCCTGTGGTGCGCCAAAAAATAGACTACGTAATTTGTTGTGCAGGTACGGATCACTGTTTAAAGTATCGTCACCGCGCAAACCGCTCTGCCGCGCTGATTTATTTTGATGTTTACTTTGATAGACATCGCTCAGATCGGGCAAGATGCCGCGCTCGATCATGGCGTCATTGAGTCCGCTTAAAATCGGTGCCAAGCGTAAAAATAAATTTGGTTGCAGTAAGCGCAATACCAATTGATGCGATTCACTGGCGTTATCAAATTCGGTCCATGCCTGATATAGCGCCAGAATAAACACTTCTGGCCGAAATGGATTTTGCGCCACATTAATGGGCGTGCGCTGTAAAACATTGCCGATGCGAATATTCAATCCCATCAGCAAATCCGCATGATTAACTTCCAGTATTTGACTCAAGTTGCGAATCAATACCCGGCTTTCCATTTCCTCAAAACTGACCAGAGAAAAATCCTGTTTTTCGGTATCTTTTTTGGGCTTTTTCTTGAGATGAATGGTACTGACTTCTTTGCTCAAACTGGCATTGATTTGCCCTGCCACCAAACGATAAAAAGTCGTGGTATTGCGGCTTAGTAACTGAAACGCCTGAAAGCCGCTCGCGGCTTCTTCGGGGTGGATGGTTTGTTCGGATAATTTAAATAGTGCGTCGCACAGCCGTGCGGTGAAATCTTCCAACTGCGACGACACCAAATTGGTCGCAATCGGCACCAAGCCTTGCAACACCAACAGCCGACTAGAGCTGGAAAAATCTGCTTTCTTCTGCGGCAGTGGTGGCGACGAGGTATTCATTTATTTGCATTCACAAATCAAGCATTCAATGAAACAGGGAACATTGCTCGGGCACTCTGTATATCTCACTGACGCTGAAAAAATTGCAGGAAGTGCTGATGAAGTTATTGCGCGACCAAATTTTGGCCGCTGGCTCCACTTATTCAGCGCTTCCTTCGCTATTTCAGTCAGAATAAAAGGCTTCAGTAGCAAATGTTAGCGCGACAATCAAACCTACTGCAAGCAACAAAACCAGCAGCAAACGGCCAAATTTCGGACTGCCCCCTTCTTCGGGAAGAGGGTCGTTTTCTTTTTTCGGGCTGGGTTGCATCATCAATCCAATTTCATTAAAAAGTTTCCGAAAGGCAAATTTTAGCACGCGGCCTCGATGTTGCCTATCTAGTGCTGTAAAGGTCTATCTAATCAGTCAATCCAACCAATCCATTCAACTTATGGCAGCAGAATGCTAGAGCCCGTTGTTTTTCTTGCTTCTAGGTCGCGATGCGCCTGCGCAACTTCGCTGAGCGGGTAGCGTTGATGGATATCGACCTTGACTTTACCGCTCTCCAGCATGCCAAACAACTGCGCCGCCATGCTTTCCAGATCAGCACGTTTTGCGGTGTAACTCATTAAACTAGGGCGCGTGATGAACAAGGAACCACGCGCCGACAATTCGTTCAGGTTAAACGCTGGCACCGGCCCTGATGCATTGCCAAAACTAACCATCATGCCAAGCGGCGACAGGCAATCGAGCGATTGCGTAAAAGTGTCTTTACCAATCGAATCGTACACCACTGGCACCCCTTTACCTGCGGTAATTTCGCGCACCCGTTCGACAAAATTTTCGGTGTTGTAGTTAATCACATGGGCGCAACCGTGCGCTTTTGCCAACGCCGCTTTTTCGTCAGAGCCAACCGTGCCAATCATGTTCACACCCATTGCGCGCGCCCATTGGCAAGCAATCAGGCCAACCCCACCCGCCGCCGCATGAAACAAAATGGTTTCACCACCTTTTAATGGAAAAACCCGATTTAACAAGTACTGCACCGTCAAACCTTGCAGCATACTAGCGGCCGCAGTTTCAAAGCTAATGCCTTCTGGCAAGCGCACTAGATTGTCGGCTGGCATCACACGTGCCTCGGCATACGCACCGTTTGGTCGTCCGGCGTAAGCGACTCGATCACCGACCTTCACGTGCTTCACTTCTGCACCGACCTGCTCTACGACACCAGCCGCTTCCATCCCCAAACCTGCGGGCAAGGGCTGCGGGTACAGGCCAGTGCGGAAATACACATCGATAAAATTCAATCCGCACGCCACGTGGCGCACCCTGACTTCATTGGCTTGCGGCGCTGGCAAATCGACATCCACGTATTCCATCACTTCTGGGCCACCGGTTTGCCGCATTTGAATCATTTTTGTCATGGTATTTCCCTATATTTTTTTGCTGAGTAAATACATCCCGCCCATCACCAAGACTGTGCCAGCAAGCTGCCAGCTGGTGATTGGCTCACTTAAAAACAGTGCGCCAAGAAACAAGGTGGAAACCGGTCCTATCATACCTGCCTGTGAGGTACTGGCCGCGCCGATACGTTTAACCGCCACCATGGTTAAAAACACCGGCAAGACCGTGCAAAAAACACCGTTAATCAGCGACAACCAATACACTTCGGCTGGCTGCACCAGCATCGCCACTGGGCGCAAAGCAAAAAATTGGCCGATGCAAGCCACGCTGGAAACGCACATCACATACGACACCAAGCGCAAGGAACCAAGCCGCATCACCAATTGCCCCGATTGAATCAGATACACAGCATAGGCGATTGCAGCCCCTAACACCAATCCACCGCCCAACAGGACTTGTGCGCCACCGAGTTTCAGGTCATGTAAAAACACTAGTACGATACCGGCATACGACACACCCAGCGCCGCCCACTCAATCAGCTTCACACGTCGATGCAAAAATACGGCAGAAATCAGCAAAACAAATGAGGGGGTCAAAAACAGAATCAAGCGTTCTAACCCTGCCGAAATATATTGCAAACCCAGAAAATCCAGAAAGCTCGACAGGTAATAGCCAACCAAACCCAAGCCGATCAAACGCCAGCGATCTGGCCACGGCAGTGCGGTACTCTTCCCAGATTGCCACAGCGCAATCGCCGCAAAAATCGGCAAAGAAAACAACATGCGAAATGCAATCAAAGTCACCGCATCGACGTGATAACGATAAATCAGCTTGGCGACAATCGCCTTGGTGGAAAAAAAGATCGCCCCCACCACCGCAATTGCCAGCCCGGTCAGATACAGGCGGCGCGCGGTTCTTTGGTTAGCTTGTGTCATTGAACGAACTTTCCCGATTGCAGTAAAACTTGATCGTGCAAAATCTGATCGTGCATGAGTAAAACGGATGGCGGAAAACCATCAACAACAACGATAGGAGCTAGTGGTCTTGCTGACAAGACGGGCATGGCGATCTGATGCATACGCAATTTACGGGAGAGGTTCAAGAACAATGAAAGATTATGACCGATTGGCAAAGAATCGGTATTACAGCGTGGCATCAAATGAATAATATCCACCAATAAAACATACTACACCCTGTATTTTTTCAGAACACACTACATATGTGCGGGATTGGCATAAAAAATATTAAAAAAACGGCAGTATATAAAATATCGCAGAATCAACTGGCAAATCGCGCCGTCGCCAGCCTCCCTTCAGCAACGCCTAGTGTGTAGTTTGGTGTGTAGTTTAGTGTGCTTGCGGCATCGATTTAGGTGCATGGCGGTATGGTAGAATAGCGGCCTTCTATATAAAACCAAAGCGCGACCAAAGCGCAGCAAGCCAAACTTGCGGGCAGCTCCCGACAGTGAGTGATTGCGCAACCAGAGAGAGTCATCATGGCAGGACACAGTAAATGGGCCAACATCAAGCATAAAAAAGCAGCAACCGACGCCAAACGCGGCAAAATCTGGACCCGTTTGATCAAGGAAATCACCGTTGCCGCCCGCATGGGTGGCGAAGATATCGCATCCAATCCGCGTCTGCGGCTGGCTGTTGATAAAGCCGCTGACGCTAACATGCCAAAAGAAAACGTCACCCGCGCGATTCAACGCGGTGCCGGTACGCTGGAAGGCGCCAATTATGAAGAAGTGCGCTACGAAGGCTATGGCATCGGCGGCGCAGCGGTGATCGTTGAATGCATGACGGATAATCGCGTGCGCACGGTGGCCGAAGTGCGCCATGCGTTCAATAAATTTGGCGGCAATATGGGCACTGAAGGCTCGGTGGCGTTTTTGTTTACGCATTGCGGTCAATTATTTTTCGCCCCCGGCACCAACGAAGATGCGCTAATGGAAGCAGCCTTAGAAGCTGGAGCCGACGATGTGAATACCGATGACGAAGGCGGCATTGAAGTTTTATGCCCACCGCATGATCTGTCAGCCGTCAAGGAGGCGCTGGAAAAAGCAGGTTTCAAATCGGAAATCGCCGAAGTCGTAATGAAGCCACAAACCGAAACAGTGTTCGCTGGTGACGATGCCCTGAAGATGCAAAAACTGCTAGATGCACTGGAAAATCTGGATGACGTACAGGAAGTATTTACCAACGCCATCATCGAAGAATAAATGATGCAAGCTGCGTGCTCATGCAATATTGATTAAACGCATGAGCGCGCAAAAATAGGACTTACGCAAAATTGCGTTGGCTAGGCGCGGAGCCGCAGACAGTGCAAATGCACGGCAAGGCGAAGCAACAACGCCAACGTCTGTTTTGTGTAAGTCCTAAAAAATAAAACCAAACTGAATTTCCCCATTTGTATAACAAAAGCGCATTATGAAAATCCTCGTCGTCGGTTCTGGTGGTCGTGAACATGCCTTGGCATGGAAACTGGCTCAATCTGAGCGTGTACAAAGCATCTTCGTCGCCCCCGGCAACGGTGGCACAGCCAGCCATCCGCACCTGCACAATCTGAATATCACCGAGCCAGCAGCACTGGCAGCCTTCGCCATTCAAGAAAATATCGGATTGACCGTGGTGGGCCCAGAAGTACCGTTGGCCGCTGGCATCGTGAATATTTTTCGCGAAAAAGGTTTGAAAATTTTTGGCCCGACCAAAGAAGCCGCGCAACTGGAAAGCTCCAAAGCCTTTGCCAAAGCTTTCATGCAAAGACATCAGATTCCCACCGCACGCTACCAAAGCTTTACTGACGCACCAGCCGCGCACGCCTACATCGATACCCAAGGCGCACCGATCGTGGTGAAAGCCGATGGCTTGGCAGCGGGTAAAGGTGTGGTGGTCGCCATGACCTTGGCCGAAGCCCATGCCGCAGTTGATACGATGCTGGCGATGGATGGCATAGCCAGCGCTGAACAAACTGACAGCAGCGCCACCGCACGCGTGGTGATTGAAGAATTTTTAGAAGGTGAAGAAGCCAGCTTTATCGTGATGGTGGATGGCAAACACATCTTGCCGCTAGCCACCAGCCAGGATCATAAACGCCTACTCGATCAAGACATGGGGCCCAACACAGGTGGCATGGGTGCTTATTCACCAGCCCCGATTGTCACGCCACAACTGCATGCCCGCGTAATGCGCGAAATCATTCAGCCAACCGTGCAAGGCATGGCAAAAGACGGCATCATCTTTACCGGATTTTTATATGCGGGATTGATGATCGACAAGCAAGGCAATCCAAAAACCTTAGAATTCAACTGCCGCATGGGCGACCCGGAAACCCAGCCAATCATGGCGCGCCTGAAAACCGATTTGGTCACGGTAATGGAACATGCAGTCAACGGTACGCTCGATAGTATCGAGCTGGAATGGGATCGCCGTACCGCGCTCGGTGTGGTGATGGCGGCAGCAGGCTACCCGGAAGCACCGCGCAAAGGTGATGCAATTAGCGGCATTCCGGCAGATAGTGATGAATGCATCGTGTTTCACGCTGGTACCAATCTCATCAATAAACAATTGAGCGTCAGTGGTGGTCGTGTTTTATGCGTGGTCGGCTTGGGTGATTCGGTTAAGGTCGCGCAAAAGCACGCGTATGACGTGGTTGATCAAATCCAATTTGCGGGCGCGCAGTGCCGCCGTGATATTGGGTGGCGGGCGCTTAATCGAAAACACTGAGCGAAAACACTAAGCGAAAACACCGAGCGAAAACACTGAACGAAAACACTGAGCGCAGTCATTCACTCAACCACGTTAACCTACTCTTCTTTTCCATTATTAAAGCTTCGCCAATGACCGATACTACTGCTACCACATGCACCGATGCCCACGCCGTCAAAACCTATTTACTTGATTTACAGGCGCGCATTGTTAGCGCGTTGGAAGAAGTCGATGGCAATGCGTTTTTAACTGATAGCTGGAGCCGACCCGAAGGCGGTGGCGGCATCTCGCGAGTGATTGAAGAAGGCCGCGTGTTTGAGCGTGGCGGCGTCAATTTTTCGCATGTAATGGGTGAACGCTTACCGCCATCAGCGGCAGCAAACCGGCCAGAGCTGGCAGGCCGGCAGTGGCAGGCGATGGGGGTTTCACTGGTGCTGCATCCACGTAATCCGTATGCACCCACGGTACACATGAATGTACGTTTTTTCACCACATCGGCAGCGGGACAGCCTGACATTTGGTGGTTTGGCGGCGGCATGGATTTAACGCCCTATTATGGCTTCGTAGAAGATGCGCAACACTTTCATCAAACCTGCAAAAATGCAGTACAACCATACGGCGCTGATTTGCATGCGCGCTTTAAAAAATGGTGTGATGAGTATTTTTATTTAAAACATCGCAAAGAAGCACGTGGCGTTGGAGGTTTATTTTTTGATGATTTTAATGAGCTTGATTTCGCCTCCAGCTTTGCCATGACACGTTCGGTGGGCGATGCATTTTTGACCGCCTACCAACCTATCGTGCAGCGTCGCTTAAATACCGTCTATGGCGAACGCGAGCGCGACTTTCAAGCGATTCGACGTGGTCGTTATGTCGAATTTAATCTGGTATTTGATCGCGGTACTTTATTTGGTCTGCAATCCGGCGGGCGTACCGAATCGATCTTGATGTCGATGCCGCCCATCGTAAAATGGCGCTACGACTGGCAACCTGAGCCGGGCAGCGCCGAAGCAAAACTGGCGAGCGACTTTTTAAGTAACCAGGAATGGGTGTAAATGGAAACAACGCCACCTCATTGTGAGCTGGTACTGGGTGGCAGCTTCGACCCAGTACACGACGCGCATGTAGCAATGGCAAAACACGTGGTCGAACTATTACAGCCCGATGCACTGCGCCTGATTCCGGCTGGTCAGCCGTGGCAAAAAAAGCCCTTGGCAGCCAGCGCAGCGCACCGGGTCGCTATGCTGAAACTGGCGTTTGCTGAGGGCTTCGCTGTACCGATGACAATCGACCAGCAAGAAATACAACGTGCAACGCAGGGCGTCGCCAGTTACACTATCGATACTTTGCGCCAATTACGCAGCGAACTTGGTACAAAAGCATCTATCGTCTGGCTAATGGGTGCCGATCAATTACAAAATCTGGCGAGCTGGAGAGAATGGCGCGCTTTGCTAGATGTGGCGCATCTGTGCGTGGTGTCACGCCCTCATTATCAGCTCGATACCGCGCATCTTGATCCTGCAGTCAGGCAAATGTGGCAAGACTATCAAGCTGATTTGACCAGCCTCAAAAATCAGGCTGCTGGTGTTTGCTACTGGAGCCACGACTTGGCCTGGGATATTTCTGCCACACAGTTACGTGCCCAACTGAAACAAGATGCCAGCGATCAGCGCCAGAGCGAGGGACAAGCCAAACCATTCCTAACGCCAGCGAAGGTGTTAGACTATATTCAACAACATCATTTATACAAATAAGCAGCCCTATGGATATTAAAAAACTACAAACTTTGGTCTTTGACGCACTCGAAGATGTCAAAGCACAAGACATTAAAATTTTCGATACGACGCAATTGACCAGTCTGTTTGATCGGGTTGCAATTGCTTCTGGTACCTCGAATCGTCAAACCAAGGCATTAGCCGCCTCGGTTCGCGATAAGGTCAAAGAAAATGGCGGCGAAATCGTTGGCATGGAAGGTGAAGTCACGGGCGAATGGGTACTGGTGGATTTGGGCGACATGATCGTTCACATCATGCAACCTGCGATTCGCGCTTACTATCGTCTGGAAGAAATCTGGGGCGACAAAGAAGTCAAAATGGGCGCTGCAAAACGTGCGCCCAAAGGTTTGGCCAGTGCCTCTGAAATCATGCCAAGTGAAAAACCAAAACGGGCTAGCCGCAGTAAAGCGGCGCCATCTGAGGTGACGCCTGAAATGATGGCGATTCAAACCACGCTTGATGACGATGAGAAAAAGCCCGCGCGCAAGCCACGTGCGCCGAAAGTTAACACTGCTACGACAGATGGCGCGGCGTCCACGGTGAAAAAACCACGGGTTAAAATCCCGACTGGTGCTAGAGTTAAAGTCGCTGCTACGAAAACTGCAAGTGCATCAGCCAAACAAGCCGCGGCCAAACGCACCACAACACGTAAAAAAGCGGCTGAATAAAGCGCTTGATTAAGCGGTTAAATAAAGCGGTTAAATAAAGCGGCATGGCGATGAAAAACACCACGTTCATCGCCATGCCGTAGCACTGCATTTCACTCTGCGCCTACCATCCATCGACATGCAACTCATCATCGCCGCCGTTGGGCACAAAATGCCAAGCTGGATCGAAGAAGGCTTTCAGGAATACGCAAAGCGCATGCCACCTGACTGTCGGGTGTCGCTCAAAGAGATCAAACCGATCGAGCGCTCTGGCAGTAAAACTGCCGATACAGTGATGGCGTTAGAGCGCGCTAAAATTGAAGCCGTGATTCCTAAAAATGCCTACGTCATCGCACTTGATGAGCGCGGCAAAGACCTGACTTCCGTGGCACTTTCCCAACATCTGCTCGGCTGGCAACAAAATGGCCGCGACGTGGTTTTTGTAATTGGCGGCGCAGATGGCCTAGACGCCGAATTCAAGGCGAAAGCCGATGCCTTAATCCGTATTTCCAGCCTTACTTTGCCACATGGCATGGTGCGTGTTTTACTGGCCGAACAACTCTACCGCGCTTGGTCGATCACCCAAAATCATCCTTATCATCGAGTATGATAGGGTCAGTCTGCTCAAGCTTACGAAAAAAATCTAAATAACATTGCTATAACATCGCTATAACATCGCAATAATATTGAAATAATATCGGGATAATGAGAGCCTGAGTAAGCACACTTCATAGTACATTACGATAAAGTGGTTTCTGAAGGTAATTGGGGTTGATTGACTATGCGCGTGCACCAAAACAAAATTTATCTCGCATCAAAAAGCCCGCGTCGGCGTGAGTTGTTGCGCCAAATTAATATTGAATTCGATTTGCTGCTATCGCGCGAAGCTAGTCCACGCGGCCCAGACGTGACCGAGCTGGTTTTACCAAACGAAGCGGCAATCGATTATGTCGCGCGCGTCACGCAAGAAAAAGCCATCGTCGCCTCTGCCTTCATGCACATGCGACGCTTGCCACCGCGCCCAGTGCTGGCGGCAGACACAACAGTGGTGATCGACCAGAAAATTCTAGGCAAGCCCGGCGATTTCGATGAGGCCGTCAACATGATCAGCCAATTATCGGGGCGCACCCATCAGGTACTAACCGGCTTGGCGGTACATCATTTACACGATAATTTTCACCTTATACAAACCTCTGAAGTCACATTTGCCAAACTCAGCCAGGAAGAAATCACCGCGTATTGCCGCACGCAAGAACCTTACGACAAAGCGGGCGGCTACGGCATTCAGGGCATGGCAGCGCGCTTCATCAGTCACATCAGCGGCAGTTATTCGGGCATCATGGGGCTCCCCTTGTTTGAAACCTGTGCGCTCTTAAAAAACGTCGGCATCCACCTACCCTAAACCATGAGCGAACATCTTTTAATTAACGTCACCCCACAAGAAACACGCGTCGCCCTCATCTTCCAAGGCGCAGTACAAGAACTCCACATCGAAAGAACCTTATCGCGCGGCCTGGTTGGCAATATTTATCTAGGCAAAGTCGTGCGCGTGCTGCCCGGCATGCAATCAGCGTTTATCGATATTGGCTTAGAACGCGCTGCCTTTTTACATGTGGCCGATATCTGGGACGCAAGGCCACAAGAGCCGGGCAATAACGCCCCCCTAATTCCCATCGAAAAATTACTGTATGACGGCCAATCGTTGACCGTGCAAGTGGTGAAAGACCCCATCGGTACCAAGGGTGCACGGCTCTCGACACAGATTTCGATTGCCGGACGCATGCTGGTGTATTTGCCGCAAGACTCACACATCGGTATTTCACAGCGCATAGAAAACGAAATCGAACGCGAAGCACTGCGCGTCAAAGTCAAAAACCTGCAACAGCCAGACGACAAAGGCGGCTTCATCGTGCGCACCATGGCCGAAGAAGCATCAGAACAAGATTTAAAAACCGACATCGATTATTTGCGCCGTACCTGGGCAAAAATCACCCAGCTAGCCAAGACCCAGCCAGTCACCACTCTGCTACACCAGGATCTAAATTTAGCGCAACGTGTTTTACGTGATTTTGTGAATGAAGACACCGAAAGCATCCAGGTCGATTCACGTGAAAATTTTTTGATGCTGCAAGAATTCGGTAACACCTACACGCCTTCTGTGCTCACCAAACTGCAACATTACACCGGCGAGCGTCCGCTCTTTGATTTATACGGCGTTGAAGAAGAAATCGAGCGCGCCCTTGGGCGTCGGGTCAATCTGAAATCTGGTGGCTATCTGATTATCGATCAAACCGAAGCCATGACCACCATCGACGTCAACACCGGCAGCTTTGTCGCTGGCCGCAATTTTGACGACACCATTTTCAAAACCAACCTCGAAGCCGCCCACGCCATCGCCCGCCAACTGCGCCTGCGCAATCTTGGTGGCATCATCATTCTCGATATCATCGATATGGAAAATGAAGAGCACAAAGCCGCCGTATTAGCCGAACTGAATAAAGCCCTGTCACGTGACCGCACCAAATTATCGATGTCAGGCTTTTCCGCGCTGGGCTTGGTCGAAGTCACCCGCAAACGCACCCGCGAATCGCTCGCCCACATCCTATGCGAAACCTGCCCCGCCTGTGATGGCAAAGGCCAAGTCAAAACCGCCCGCACTGTCTGTTACGAAATCCTGCGCGAACTGCTACGCGAAGCCAAACAATTCAATCCACGCGAATTCCGCATCATGGCATCACAAGTCGTGGTCGATATGTTTTTAGAAGAAGAATCGCAACATCTAGCAATGCTGGGCGATTTCATCGGCAAACCGATCTCGCTGCAAGTTGAAACTGTGTTTCCGCAGGAGCATTACGATATTATTTTGATGTGATTTACAAGGCTGTTTAAATCATCAGGGAATCAAAATGTCAACATCTTGTTTGGATTTTTCTTTTTGTCGCGCTGATCACCTTACCGAGATGAAAGTATTGGGAATAGACAGCCCAGAAGATTAATTTTTATTGATGACACAAGCACATCTTCCCATACCTCGCTTATCTGAATCGGCCACACAGGATATGGCAATCAACCTCCATACTTGATTACCTTAGAATTAGCGACAAGACGCTTTTCTGAAGATCGCCGCACACACATGAATGTTTTTCGCGACATTTATTTGGCGCATAAAGTGGCACGAATTCATTTGCGCGCCACTTTATTTGGCGTGATAATGGCTGAATCAGTAATAAGTAGAGAAGAAAATGCCAAAATCAATCTTACTTCAAGAGTTAGACCAACTCGTCGAACTGATTTCCTTATACCATGAAGGTGTTGGCATAGATGCACTTTTACAAGCCATCGGCGATAACATGCCACGGCGCACCTTGCAGCGAAGGCTGGCCTCACTTATTGAACAAGACCGTATCAAGACCAGCGGAGGAAGCCGTGCGTTACGCTATCACCGTGCCGTACAGGCCATCAAAGCAAATGCATCGATTCAAGAAGCTGATGATACGCTGCACGCTACTGCAGAAATTTACGTTCCTACCTCACCAGAAGGTGAAAAGATCAAGGCTTACGTGCGCCAGCCTCGCCAGCTACGCTCCCCGGTCGGCTACAAGCTGGGATTTCTTGAACAATATCACCCCAATCAAACCGCGTACCTGCCCCAAAATCTGCGCAATCAACTGCACGCGTTGGGGCGCTCACCAGCAGATCAGACGCCTGCTGGCACCTTTGCCCGCGACATTCTGAATCGGCTATTGATAGATTTATCATGGGCATCGTCGCAGCTTGAAGGCAACACCTACAGCCGACTCGATACGGAACGGCTGATCGAATACGGCCAGGCTGCCGAAGGTAAGGATGCGCTGGAAACTCAAATGATCTTGAATCACAAAGATGCCATCGAGTATCTGGTACGTGACCCCGAACATGCGAACCTGAGCACGGATACCATCATTGCATTGCACGCGTTCCTATCCGATGGTTTGATGGCCGATCCGTCGGCTTGCGGCCGCATTCGCAGCCGCGCGGTGGAGATCGGGGGCAGCGTATATTTACCTGTAGCCTTACCGCAACGACTTGAAGAGTTATTTGGCATCGTCATCCAGATGGCGACGGAAATTCACGATCCATTTGAGCAAGCTTTCTTCCTGATGGTGCACCTGCCCTACCTGCAACCATTTGAAGACGTGAACAAACGGGTATCTCGACTTGCTGCGAATATCCCCTTCATCTGTCACAACCTGTGCCCGCTGTCTTTCATCGACGTGCCACAGCAGGCCTATGTAGATGCCATGATTGGCGTATATGAGTTGAACCGCATCGAACTTCTGCGCGATGTTTTCGTCTGGGCATATGAACGCTCTTGTCAGCAGTATGTCGCCGTCAAACAAAATCTAGTGCCACCAGACATCTTTCGTCTCCGTTATCGGCAAGCATTGACCGAGGTTGTTGCTGCCATCGTTCGCAGTGATGAAGCCGCCACCGACGCAACGGTAAGTGCCAGAACACCCGCCACTGTGACGGATGCTGACAAGAGTCATTTCATCGAATTGGCGCTTGCAGAATTCAAGACCCTGCATCTAGGGAATGCCGTTCGTTTTGGTATCAGACCTCTGGAATTCTCTGCGTGGCAGGAAAAACATGCAAAACACGATTGACCAGTACCTTCCTCCTAATGGTGGATATGTTTTTGGAAGAAGAATCACAACATCTGGCAATGCTGGGTGACTTTATCGGCAAACCTATTTCACTACAGGTAGAAACTGTTTTTCCGCAGGAGCATTACGATATTATTTTGATGTAACTGATTTTTCGTTTCTTAAATTCTGACTAAAAAGAAGAAGGTAGTCGGCTCTGTTTGTATTTCAGCTAAATCGGTCAATCTGAAATGATCACCATAATACACATAATTATGTGCTACACTGATTAATGTGTTTTATCATAATATTTCTTAGGAGTATCTTATGGCCGAAACAGTCAACTTTACTGGTGCCGTTGATCGAGAATTACTCAAGCGTGCCAAGATCATTGCGGCCAAATCGGAAACGTCGATTAACGCCATCTTCAATGCAGAATTGCGCTATTTGGTAGAGACGTTTGAAGCAGCGGAAGCTTCTGGCAATCAAAATTTCAAAACCTTGCTGGATTTTTCTTTAGGCCGGATTGACGACCATACCGCAATGGCTGCATTGGGAATCGACAGCGCCGAAGATTTATTTTTGCTAATGACACAAGCACATCTACCTATGCCCCGTTTACCTGATGCGGCCACACAAGATATGGTTGAGAGTCTGCATGCACTAGCATCTTGAGACACACTTGAAAAATCCAACCGCCGTCCTGCTGCTCCCTGATGCTGGACCACTCATTACGCTGGCCTATGCTAATGCACTAGATGTTCTTCTCAAACCTGGATGGTCTGTAGCGATAGTTGATATGGTATTGCACGAGGTAACGCGCAATCCTACACCAACAAGCGAAATGATTTCGAAATGGGTCACTCACAACCGTTTGCAAGTAGTGTCAACAAAGACATTCAAACATTACCAGCAAATGCAAACGATCGGATCAACAATACAAAAAAAATCAAACTTGGGCGAGCTTGCAATACAAGAAGCCATGAATGACTTCGCACTAATTGATCCACCGCCCACTGGTATATTTCTGTTTGAAGATCATAAAATTGCGCGGGCTAGCTTTTTATTGCCAGACAACTGCCGTAAAGTGAGCACGCGCGCGTTCCTCATTTTTCTTGAGCAAAAGGCTTGGCTAAAATCGGCGGCAGAAATTGAACGAAGTGCCATTTTAAATGGACGTCACTTTTCGCGATTGAAATTCCCACCGGAATAACGAAAGCTAGAATGAGTTTTTTGTCCGCACTTGTGCCGTGAAAGCAGAGTTCCGATAGCTTCCATGTGAGCGACCACAGACATATTCAAGCCAGCGTTTTCTAGTCAGAGGTTTAACCTACCCATAAATTTTTGGGCATCAGTATTGACCTGAATATTGACCTTCATGCAATTGATTAAGCTCCCTTGGTTATTGAGAATGCAAATCCGCATGGCTGATCGACGCTAGAACCGATGTCAATACCATATCTGACAACGCAACATCATCGACTGCACGTGCCAGCACTAGCGCACCTATCATGCTCGAATAGATCGTTATTGCGCGTTGACGCTTGGTGTCTTCTGACATATCCGATGGCAATAGCTGCATTAATAAGGTGATCATCGGGCGCACACCTTCAGTAATTGCAGCACGCACCAGAGCACCATGATGTGCCGCTTCCGCACCTAATGCCGCCAGCACGCATCCTTCGCCCGGCACATCACGGTGGGCGGAAGAGAGATAGGCGGATGCCATCGCAGATAATGCATCTTTAGGATGATGCTCGACGATTAGATGAGCAGCATCCAAAGATCCTTCAAGTCCTCTTGCGCATGCACTCGCCATTAATTCTTCTTTCGATGCAAAGTGGCGATAAAAACCGCCGTGCGTCAATCCGGCTGCCTTCATTAACTCGGCGACCCCAATACCCTCTAACCCAAGCTCACGAAACAATCGGCTCGCAACTTCGGTGATCCGCTCCTTGGTTTGTGCTGCCTCTGCTTTACTTACTTTCATTTCAGTTACCCCATGTATTCGCTTTATGTTGACATTATAGATGATGGGTGTAATATATAAAAAATAGATGACAATCATCATCTAAAATAGATGTACTATTTTCCAACCATTAAAATAACTTGCGCTACTGACACCAAGACCTGTGTGGGACCCGCGATTTATTATCCTAGAAACGGCAGTTGGACGAGCGTGAGTGTGCATTTTTGCGGCTTCCTGCCTAGGCGCGACGACGACGCAGACTACATTCTGCTAGGAGGAGCAACAACGGCAGGGAGCC
>OFRM01000198.1_pt1 | contig 26713 bp, 32 predicted proteins | sample 1543101 | NCBI WGS metagenome assembly OFRM01 (sample SAMN07774223, study PRJEB24372) | wastewater metagenome | isolation source: Exp Tend VB 0WW | collected 2016-02
TCAAAGACGTATTGCTGCTGGACGTAACCCCACTAAGCCTTGGTATCGAGACATTGGGCGGCGTTGCAACCAAACTTATTGAGCGCAACACGACTATCCCATCATCAAAATCAGAGGTGTTTAGTACTGCTGCTGACAATCAACCACAGGTAGAAATTCACGTTGTGCAGGGTGAGCGCGAAATGGTCGCCGACAACAAATCACTCGGTCGCTTTGTGTTGGATGGTATCCCAAGTGCGCCACGTGGCGTGCCTCAAATTGAGGTCACGTTTAATATCGATGCCAACGGTATCCTGAACGTTACCGCCAAGGATAAAGGTTCTGGCAAAGAACAGTCAATCACCATCCAAAACAGTGGCAACCTCGACAAGACCGAGGTAGAGAAGATGGCCAAAGAAGCCGAAGCTCATGCGGATGAAGACAAAGCCAAGCGCGAGGCAATCGACGCCCGCAACCAGCTCGACAGCGCTGTGTACCAGGCAGAGAAAATGAAGTCAGACAACGCAGACAAACTCAGCGAAGAAGACATCAAAGTTTTGGATGATGCAGCAGAAGCAGCCAAAAAAGTTGTGGCAGACGATGATGCTGACAAAGAAGCACTCGAAGCTGCAGCCAAAGAGCTAACCGACAAAATCATGCCAATCGGTGCCAAAATGTATGAGCAAGCAGCTAAAGATGAAGAAGCTAAGAAGTCAGATGACGACGATAAAAAGTCGGACAAAGACGACGCTCCCGAAGCCGAAGTAGTCGATGAGAAGAAAGAAGACTAAGCAAGAAGCGTTCGACGGTGAAGCATCGTTCAGTGCCTGAGATTCCTCTCGAAGTACTAGCTGGAACAGGCTTCCCGCTAGACTTCATCGAAGACCAGGCCGCCAACGAAACCTTTCACTGGGGTAAGAATGACCCGACCGAGCCGTATAGTGGTGTGACGGCATTGTTTGATGCAGATCGTCACACCCGGCTTGGACCACAATCTGAGCGCATTGAGTGGATTGTGCTAGACGGACTAGAAATAGCGTGGCAGCCATTAGATCAGCAGAACTCACAGAAATAAGGTAAAATACAGTGGTGACAAAACGTGATTATTACGAAGTGTTGGGCGTAGGCAAATCTGCCTCTGCTGACGAAATCAAAAAAGCCTTCCGCCAGAAGGCAATAAAACTACACCCCGACAAAGAGGGTGGCGATGAAGAGAAGTTCAAAGAGGTCAACGAAGCATATGAGGTGCTCAAGGACCAACAGAAGCGCCAGCGTTATGACCAGTTTGGCCATGCAGGCGTGGGTGGCGCGCCAGGAGGCGGTGGCGGGAACCCATTTGCTGGATTTGGGGGTCAAGGACAAAATGTTAACTTTGACTTTGAGGACCTTGGGCTTGGTGACTTATTCGGTAATTTCTTTGGCGGCAATGCTGGTGGTGGCCAACGTGGCCGAAGCTCACGCGGTAACGATGTCGAAACGAATGTCGAGATTAGTTTTGAGGACGCCGTATTTGGTACGCAGATCAAACTCAAACTCAATCTCGAAGATGTTTGCGAGCACTGCAAAGGTACAACAGCCGAGCCAGGTCATGAACTCAAAACATGCGAAACCTGTAAAGGGGCCGGGCAAGTAACCAGAGCTGTGCGCACAGTTTTTGGTAATATCCAGCAACAAACCGTTTGCCCAGACTGTCATGGCAAGGGCAAAATTCCAGAGAAGACCTGTACTGTCTGTCACGGCAAAGGCACGGCCAAAAAATCACAAGAAATTGACCTCAAAATCCCTGCCGGTATAGATGATGGGGCAATTATGCGCATGCGTGATCACGGCGAGGCAATGGCAACTGGCCTCAAGGGAGACTTGTATATAAACATTCGCGTCAAACCACACAAACGGTTTACGCGTGAGGGCGACTTAATCTTGTCTGAAGAGCATGTGGGCATGGTTGGGGCAACAATTGGCACAGAGATTGATGTGGACACGGTTGATGGCCCTATGCGCATGAAAGTACCTGCAGGCACGCAGAGCGGTACGGACTTCAAGTTGTCTGGTCATGGCGTCGGCAACCCCAAAGGCACCTCCCGTGGCGCGCATATCGTGACCATTATCGTGGACACTCCAACTAAGCTCACCAAGGAACAACAAGAGCTGCTTGAGCAGTTCCAAAAACTCGGTGGCAAAAAAGGCTTCTGGGCGTAAACCACCCAAAAAGTCTTGTGTTCGTGGCCTTGCTATCAGATAATACTCAGCAATGAGACGCAGCCCCTACACCCCAACGAACCAAAAAGGATTCATCCCTATGATGATCTGTTTGGTTCTCATCATGCTCGCTGCCATAGTATTCGCCTATATGCGCGTCCAGGCTGCACAGAAGTAACTACCGTACTATTGATAATTTTGTATATTTATGCTATTATAAAGGCACGTTAAATCATAACCGCAATATGTTCTTGTTTTCTAGTGGTTTTAGAGTATTTTTAAAAAGCAATGAGCAAATATCAAGTAGTTATCGGCCGAGCTGAACCCATCGACATCGTTGGAGTTGCTTTGGCTGTGCCTGCAAAAGTTGATACTGGTGCTTTCCGCTCATCGATTCATGTTTCAAAGGCCAAGGTCGTAAAGCACGGCGGTAAAGAAGTCCTACAGTTTGATATTCTTGGTCACAAGTGTGCTCCTGTGCCTCGTACAATCACTGTCGATACGTTTGATCAGCTTAAGGTACGCAGTTCAAACGGTTCGCTATCCAAGCGCTATGTCGTAACACTTAAGGTTAAGGTTGGCCCCAAGGTGTTCAACACAAGTTTTACGCTCGCCGATCGTTCAGATAACGTGTTCCCGATATTGATTGGTCGTGATGCGCTGAGTGGTCGATTTATTGTTGATTCAGCTAAAGCAAACGTGACTCGTCACAAGCTTGCTAAAGAATATGGCATATCAGTAGATAGCGCCGAGGACGAGGAGTAGCCATGCGCATTGCAATACTTTCGAATGGCCCAGGCAATTACTCAACCAAGCGCCTCAAGGAAGAAGCGCTTTTGCGTGGTCATGAGGTCAAGGTCATAAAATACAAAGAGTGTTACGCAACAATGGAGCAGAATAACCCTGCGGTTCGTTATCGTGGAGAACTGCTCAAAGATTTTGATGTTATCATCCCTCGCATTGCTAGTAGCATGACTCGATATGGTACGGCTATTGTGCGACAGTTCGAAATGCAAGGTGTGTTCACTACTGCCAGTTCTATCGCAATCGTTCGGTCTCGCGACAAGCTCCGTACGTTGCAGCTTCTTGCTCGTGCGGGAGTTGGCATACCAAAAACCGTGTTTACTCGCAGCCTCAATGAAATCGAAGATCAAATCGACGATATGGGTGGTTTCCCAGTGATTATCAAGCTAGCACGAGGCACGCACGGTAACGGTGTTGTGTTGGCCGAAACCAAAAAGGCTGCCAAGAGCGTTATGCAGGCCTTCTATGTCATGGATGATGACGGCACGAACATTTTGCTGCAGGAGTTCGTCAAAGAATCAGCTGGTACAGACATTCGTGCATTTGTTGTGGGCGGCAAAGTAGTAGCGAGTATGATGCGTCAGAGCCTTGATGACGACTTCCGTTCGAATATTCATCAGGGGGGTGAAGGCACTATAGTCAAGCTCACCGATGAAGAGCGCAAGACAGTCCAGAAGGCCGCCAAAGCTATGGGCCTGCCCATCTGTGGCGTTGATATCATGCGTTCAGCACGCGGCCCGCTTGTGCTTGAGGTTAACTCTAGCCCTGGCTTCGCGATTGAGAAGGTGACTGGTCGCAACGTTGCTGGTCAAATCCTTGATTACATTGAGCAGAACGCCAAGGGTAAGCGCCGCCGCGACCGTGTCGGTGCTTAGGCATATCAAACGCCAACACGCTTGTGCTAGACTGGCTGTATGTCTGCACTAATTATTATTGGCTTGATTGCTGGAGTGCCGCTGCTTTATAGCTTGTTATTCCGAGTTAACGCAACGGTTTTGTTTGTTAGTGTCGTGGGCGGCAACTTGCTCGCGCAGCAGTTTAGTGATGACGTCAGTCTGATAATTGGGAGTTTTATACGGAGTGGAGACTCTGTAGTCATCGCACGTATGTTGCTTCAGTTTGTACCCATTGTACTGATGCTGTTGCTCGCGCGTCGAACCGTAGGGAAGAGTGCTTCCATGTTACATATCGTGCCACTTATATTTACGTGCGCAATGATTGGAATCTTTGCGTTGAGTTTTGTGCCTGGAGCTATCAACACGGCATTCTATGCCAGCAGCATTGGCGTACAAATACGCCAAGCAGAGAGCATAATCATCGGTGCAGCGGTGGTTTCTCAGCTCTTGCTCATTTGGTCAACGCAGCGGCCAGAGCATCACAAATCACATAGGGGCAAACACCACTAGGCAGACGTTGTATTACTGGACAGGATTGATTGGTGCAACTGGGGCAGCCGAGCTACAGGTTGGCCAACCGGTGCAACTCCATCAATGTATGTTGTGTGGTCAGCGATAAATCGGTATGTTTTTGGTCCAAACCAGAAGATGTAAATTCCGAACGTTATCATGACGAGTAAAATGTTGACGAATAGGAACCCAAGCACTTCGCCGTATCCAGCAGAGTATTGAAGCTTTCTACCATCAACAGTGAGATTGTCCATAATCCATTTGTTCATGTAGTTAAATGCGATAGGCCAGCCAAAAATAGGGATGTATGCGGTTACTGCGGTCACGATTGTGACGATGAAATAGTCCATAGGTGTACCGCTAAATTGAAATGGTTTGTTGCCTTGTTGCATGACATTCTCCTAGGGAGGGGTTAGTTTACTCTATGATGTAGCGTACAGCTTTTGCTTATAAATGTCTACGACTGGCACTATGACATTGACTTTTCGTGCAAAATAAGGATAATGTAAGGAGTTATTTTCAGTTAAGGGCCAGTAGCTCAGCTGGTTAGAGCACCTGCCTTTTAAGCAGGGTGTCGTGGGTTCAAGTCCCACCTGGCCCTCCAAGATAACAAGCAGGGTAGACCTGCTTTTTTTATAGCTTGATTATGCCAGAATTTGACCCAACTCATCCATTGCACCAAGGCGGCGGTCAGCCGGATTTATTTCTGCGTCATATCGATGAACACTTTGCTCGAGCGGGAAAATCAGTCGAAGACATTAGTGACCCAGTCGCCCGGCTGTGGGTGTTGTGGACACTCATTGGTCAGATGGATGCCATGGCCAGAACCAACGGAGGCGGCCCTGGGGGTGAACCAACCGTAGAAGATGCGAAGCGTCACCAGGTAATGGCGGTATGGACTCACGAGTGCAGAAGAGTCTTGCCAACACATCGTCTTGAAGACACGGACCGTGCAAGTATGCAAAGAATTATGGACTACCTCGCCGAGGACAAGCCCATGCATGCACTTCAGGATGTGTTGGATGTACGTGATTGGATGCCAGAATTTATGCATCCTGATGTCAGGTTTGATTTGCTGCGAACTATCTGGGAAAACTCAACGGATCTTCACCAGAATGATTCATTTAGAGGTATTATAGCCAGTTCGATGATTGCCGAAACGATGCCGGGTGGCGAGGGACATTGTGACAACGCCGAAAGGCTTCGGAGGTATCACTCCCTGGTACCCGTGGATGAGAAATTCGAACGTATCGTTGAAGACTTCTTGGCTGACTGCAGACTCGGTATGACATCCGAGCGCTCAGGATATTATGACGAAAAACCTATTTCTATTATCGCGCTGTGTGGTCTGGTAGCTGAACGCAAATACTCTGATGTTGCGCACATGATGCTTGCGTCCGGTGAGCTAAGTTTTGATGATGAGTTTGTGCTTATCGCAGCCCTTGATGACTAGCCACGACGTCCCAAGAGTGTCTGCCCGCAGGTGGGCGGCAGCCTACTCCAGCAAAAGAAACACCTAGTTGCTACAATGAAGGCATGAAGCTCTATCTATCATCATATCGGCTCGGGAATCACGCAGATAAGTTGCGTGAGCTAGTGGGTAGGCCAGGCGCGCGAGTCGCGGTGAGCATAAACGCAATCGATTTCTCGACGGACACAGAGCGTACAGCTGCTGTACTGCAAAGAGAGCTTGATGATATGCGCTCATTGGGGTTTGAAGCCGAGCAGTTGGATCTGCGCGAATACTTTAAACGTGATGATATTGTTGAGAAGATGGCTCAGTACGACCTTGTTTGGTTCAGTGGTGGCAACACATTCATCCTAGCGAAGGCATTCAAGCAAAGTGGATTTGACGCGGTGTTTGAGGAGCTGATTAAACAGGAAAAACTAATCTATGCAGGCTATAGCGCCGCATTTTGTGTGTTACCTAAATCCCTGCATGGAGTTGAGCTTGTGGATGACAAAGACATAGTGGCAGGCGGCTATGAGTCGGGAGAAATTTGGGAGGGCGTTGGACTGATAGATTTCTACCCAATCGTACATTTCCGTTCAGACCACCCAGAGTCAGATGACGTTGAGAAAGAGTATATGTTTGTGCGTGAGAATAATATGACGCACAAAACATTTCAGGATGGTGACGTCTACATCGTGGACGGCAACCAGGCTGTGAGCCATACCTAACGCTTGTGGTTAACTACACTAACTCAGATATAATTGACACATGGCAGAAGCATTTCTCGACGAACGGGTTGTGATACAGGCGCAAGACGCGTCGGTTCGTACGGTGGTGCGCGAGGGAAGTTTGCAGGATTTACCAGCCTACATGGCCGAAGAAGGCCTGGCGAATAGCAGGGCATTTGTGATTACGGATACTAACGTCAATCAACTCTATGGTGATGCTATGCAGCAGGTTCTGGGCGATGCGGGCATCGAGCCGGTTATGCTGGTGATGGAAGCGGGCGAGCAGCACAAGACGTTTGGGCAGGTTGGCAACTTTTTGCTACAGCTATCGAATGCTAAAGGAACGCGAACAGAACCGATTATTACATTAGGTGGTGGTGTCGTGGGTGATTTGGGTGGTTTTGTTGCGGCATCGTATAACCGTGGTGTGCCATTGGTGCATGTGCCAACGACATTGCTTGCGATGGTTGACTCATCTATAGGTGGCAAGACGGGTGTCGATCATGGTGGCAAGAACAAAGTCGGCGCTATTTATCAACCAGGGCTAGTAGTGGCTGACCCGGATGTGCTCGCTACACTCGATAAGCGTGTATACACGGAAGGTTTTGGTGAGATTGCTAAGTATGCAATTCTAGATGCGAGATTTTTACCCGAGCTAGAAGAAGTCGCATCTACAATTGCAGAGTTTTCTATAGATAGCCTGGATATCTTGAGCCATATCATTGCACGCTGCGTGAAGCAGAAGAGTGATGTGGTGGCGGCCGATTCTCATGAGCAGGCAGCAGGCGGTCGTGTGCTCCTGAACTATGGTCATACACTTGGACATGGGCTGGAAGCAGCTGGAAACTATGTGGAATTGCTGCATGGCGAGGCTGTTTCGATTGGTATGAACTTTGCAGCTCAACTTGCTGTTCAGCGAGGAGTAGCTGCCCCTGAATTGGTGGATAGACAACTACAGCTCCTCGAGGCGTTAGGATTGCCCACCAGATATTCCGGTGACGCATCGGTGTCTAGCATCATGAATCACATTGCGAGCGACAAAAAGAATACCGGGTCAGACACAACCAATTTTGTGTTGCCGGCTGCACCGGGCAGTCTAGCGGTCAACCGTATCCAGAATGCGATTGTGCGTAACGCTGTAGAAGATTTTGTAGTAGGATAGTACAGAACATGAGTTTGACCGAACAACGACCCGCACCACTAGAATTATCCGGAGAAAGCCTCCTTGCATTGATTCAGGAAGCTGCTACATTGGCGCACAACAGGGATGCGCTGGATGAATCTGCTCAAACCACCGAACGCGCAGTATTGCGAAAACTACTTTTGCCAGATGATCTCGCCCATTCCGATGATCGCACGCTAAGATTTGACGATGTGGCAAGCATCCCAGAGGATGAGGCCGCACAAGCTGGTAGTGAGTTGCTGCAAGCAAGCTTTATGCGGGCCGACGCCGTAGTGCAAGGCTGGGGTTATCGAAAGCAAAAAGACTCACTTGAGGCGTATCGCGGTGCAAGACTCAGGATTTTTACTGTTATCCCGGGGATTACGCCAATAACCATTCTTGGGGCCAAGCAATATGGCGAAGAGGGCCCTACGTGGGATAAAGTACCACACCAAGCGGTCAAGGGGCACACAACTCATGCGACTGGTACGCTCGATGTTCCGTATAGATATGGGATAGGCCCAAAAGACTCAGAGTTGCTGGCCCAAGGCCAAATACAGTTAGAATCGCTTGGCGACCGTTGGGATCGTATTCGCGGGAGAGAATGCAGGGTACAAGTCGTAAACCCAGAAACTCTCGAGCCTCAAGTTCGTATCGAGTTACTAGAACCGCCGAACGATAAACGCTAGGTTGCCAAACAAACACGCTGGTGCGATAATTCGTTTATGAGCTATGTAGACGAGTATCTGGCAACATTGAGCGGTGAGCAGAAGACAGAGCTGGAGCGCGTTTGCGCGATTGTCCGCGACATGGTTCCTGGAGTAGAAGAGCTCAAAACGTACGGTGTGCCGACATTCAAAAAAGACGGCAAATACTTGTTTGCATTTGCCGCAGCCAAAAAGCATCTGAGTATTTACCCTGGAGCAGGAGCTGTAGAGGCAGTTGAGGATGAACTTGTAGGATTTGATATGTCAAAGGGCACAATTAGGTTTACCCAAGAACGACCAATTCCCGAACCAGTACTTCGACAGGTCATTACATATCGGCTGCAGGACACATCAGACTAGTGTTTGCTATACTGCCGGTATGAGTAAGTACAAAAGCAAGAATATGATTGTTGGAGTTGGCTGTTTGGTTGTGACGGCCGGGCTGATTGCCATGACTATTATCGAGTCTTCGATATATTTTCTTGGCCCAGCTATATTTATCGGTTTTGCAGGGATTATCCTGATTGGTACTGCGGCCACAGAAGAAAAATAATCCAGGTAGTTCGTTAGTCATGGCCTGTTTGCTATGATGAGTGCGTGACACAACTTGTCGTCTTTGATTTTGATGGAACAATTGCTGATAGTTTTGGCATTATTTTGGCTGCGTTTGAGGAGCTTGTACCTCAGAAAAAGAAACTTACCCAAGAAGATGTTCAGTTCTTGCGCAACAAACCTTACCGCGAGCTTTTAAAACATTTCGGTGTCAGCTGGGTGAAGGTCCCCGGGCTGGTTATCAAAGGCAAAAGCATGCTTACGAAAAGTATTGAGACGGTTCAGCCGTTCAAGGGTATGCCAGAGGCACTCAAGCAGCTTCATGAGCTTGGCTTCAGCATGGCGATTATTAGTTCTAACAGCACTGTGAATATTAATAAATTCCTCAATAAGCATGATTTGCGTGAATGTTTCCAGCACGTGCAGGGGAACATTAGTCTACTTGGCAAGACAAAAGCTATCAACGCGATGATGAAACGGACCAGTAGTGCAGCGAACGAAGTGCTGTATGTCGGCGATGAGCCACGCGATATCGATGCTGCCCACAAAGCACGAGTCAAATGTATTGCTGTGACGTGGGGATTTATAGGTGAGCCAGTACTCAAAACGCACAATCCGGCCAGACTGGTCGACACCCCCAAAGAACTTGTCCAGGCCGTCAGGACCGTCTAGCCGTGCCGGTATACGTTGCGCTACTCCGCGGAATCAACGTTGGTGGCAATAGCCTGATTAAGATGTCAGAGCTGCGCGAGTGCATGGAGCGCCAAGGCTACAACTCGGTGACCACATACATCAATAGCGGTAACGTATTCTTTAAAAGTGATGAATCAGATGCACGCAAACTAGAGCAAGAGATTGAGCGGGTAATTGGTGCGAAATTTGGCTTTACGCCCAAAACGGTTGTCCGTAGCTTTGCCGAAATCAAAACGACCTTAGCTAACCTCCCCAAGTCGTGGTCTACCAATATTGATCAAAAGTTTAACGTCATATTTTTGCGTCATAGCATTGATTCAGCGAACATTCTGGATGAGCTAAAACCAAAGACGGGTATAGAAACGTTGGCCTATGGTCCAGGTGTTTTGTATTGGTCAGCCAATACTAGTGACCTGACTAAGAGCGCTATGGTGAAGCTAGCCAAAAGCCCGCTCTACCAAGATATGACAGTACGCAATCTCAATACTGCCAAGAAAATCTATGAGCTCATGCTTGCAAAATTCGTGCAACAGCTGCAGACTACAAAAATAAATAAACAAGGATAACTACATGGCATATGCAGGATCAAGGTTTGGTTACTATTCCCCGGACGGCCCCCTAAACGCGCTCCCACTGGCTGTACTGGATGAACGATTTGACGCAGACCTAGACGTTTTGCAAGTTCCAAGCCGAAATCAGACAAGAATTGTTGATGATCTTATCGGTATTATCCAAGCATCCCGAACATTCTTCGCCGACGCAGGAGTAACCACTGACGAATTCATCATGGGCATAGAGCCAGAAGAACGCGGCTACCTCCCTCCAGCCATTGCGTAGAACAGTAACAAGGCCAGCCCATCTATCTTTGCTTGACTATTGAATAGCAGAGGCTGTAACTGCATCAGTATCCTGTCTGTCTCGCGGGCTGATTGGTAATGTACACGCGCAGTTCGAGCAACATCTGTTTATCTCGGTCTGTTTGTTGAAATGGTATACTAGAAAGTAGATTATCATCAGGGTAAGGAGAAGATTGCGTGTCGGGACACAGTAAATGGTCAACAATCAAACGTCAAAAGGGTGCCAAAGATGCTGCCCGCGGGGCTGTATTTACTAAACTCGGCAACATGATTGCTATATCCGCACGTAGCGGTGCAGACCCAGACACTAACTTCTCACTGAGGCTTGCCATAGACAAAGCCAAGGCTGCAAACATGCCCATGGCCAACATTCAGCGTGCTATTGATCGTGTGAGTGACAAGTCTGCTGCGCAGCTGTCAGAAGTCTTGTACGAGGGCTATGGCCCTGGTGGGGTAGCAATCTTGGTAGAGACAGCGACTGACAACACAAACCGAACGTACCCAGAGGTCCGGTTAGCGTTCAGTAAGCATGGGGGTAACATCGCCGAGAAAGGTGCTGTGGTATTCCAGTTTGATCGCAAAGGGGTTATCCGGCTCAAGGCTAGTGGCGATGATGCAATGCTTCAGGTGCTTGACGCTGGCGCCGAGGATGTTGTCGAGGAAGATGGTGAACTGATTGTGTACACCAGCCCAAAAGAGCTAGCCAAGGTAAGAACCGCACTAACTGAAGGTGGTTTAGAAGTGGTCGAAGCAGAGCTAAGCTATGTACCAAACAACACAGTTGAAGTCACCGACGAAGCAACTGCAGGCAAGATCATGCGTTTGATGGACGCACTTGAGGACTCAGACGATGTGACCGCAACGCACGTAAACTTCGACATCACCGACGGCATATTGGGCTAGGCTCAATTTATTTATCCGGGTATGCTGGGGGTATGAGAATATTGGGGATTGATCCTGGTACTGGCATCTTGGGTTTTGGGGTTATTGATGTGGTCAAAGGCAAACCAGTGATGGTGGACGCTGGGGTTATACGCACTCCAGTTAATCAAGAGCTATCCGATAGGCTGTTGACTATTCACAATGAGTTGGAAGAAATCATTGTAGAACACAAACCAGAAGTTATGGTGGTGGAGCAGCTGTTTTTTGCACAAAACGTCACAACTGCAATTAGTGTCAGTCATGCACGTGGCGTTGTGCTGTTGCTGGGGAAAAAGCATGGGCTGACGTTGGTAGAGAAAACTCCGCAGCAAATCAAGCAAGCTATCACTGGCTACGGCAAAGCCACCAAAGCGCAGATGCAAGAAATGGTTCGTGTGCACCTGGGGCTTAGCGAAATACCCAAACCAGACGACTGCGCAGACGCATTGGCAGCGGCGCTCACCGTTGCCTAGCGGTTTCTTTTGGACCATGTTACGGCTATACTAAATACAGATGATAGCAACGCTTCGAGGGACGATAACAGAACAAGACATAACTTCGGTTGTGCTGGAGTGTGATGGCGTGGGCTACGGGGTGTTAGTCACGGCTGCTGACCATGGTGCGCTGGTGCTGGGGCAGGAGTGCAAACTCTACATTTATGAAAACATCAAAGAAGATGCCCATGACTTGATTGGGTTTCGGTCCAAAGACAGCAAGGGACTATTCCAACAGCTCCTATCGGTCAAGAACGTCGGTCCTAAGGGTGCGCTTGCTGTACTTGATATTGGTTCAGCGGATACAGTGCGTTCAGCGATTGCAGGCGGTGATGTCAAACTTCTACAGACGGCCAAAGGTGTGGGCAAACGTGCAGCTGAGCAGATTATTGTGGAGCTCCGTGACAAAGTTGGTGCACCAGTTGGGAGTGCTGCCGAGGATTTAATAGGACGATCAGGCATCAACCAGAACGATGAAGCGCTGCAAGCGCTGGTAGCGTTAGGATATTCTGATGCAGATGCGCAAGCAGCGCTGCAGCACATAGATTCTGCATTGCCCGTAGAGGACAGAATCAAGCAAGCGCTGAAGGGTCAGTTTTGAGACGACCGAGTATTGATTTAGAACTTGCTACCTACGAACAGGCATTCGTAGCCTTCAAGGAAGCCAATAATTTGCCTGATGCTTGGTTCGAAGTACCAGACCATTTTGCAATCAAGTGTGCTGACCGAGCAGATTATGACCAAACGTGCGATGAACTTGAGATAATGGCTGATAGTGAAGGAATCTGGGAACTTGAGCTGGATGATCGTCTGCTCGCTTCTGCCGGTCTGGCCAATCCCGTTACACTGGCTGGTTATCGGTTTGGCTGGGTTGAGATTATGCAGCCACGACCAGGCAAAGAGTCGGCTGCCGGGTTTGTTGAGCACACAGAGTTTCTTCTGCCAGACTTTGCCGAAATTATGACTGCTCTTGAAGAGCGTGAAGTCGCGTACGAGCTGCAAGAAAATCCGGGCCATAGATGGCTGAATATTGTTATTGACGCCCATGGGCGCGAAATAAAAATCAATGACAAGCTTTTAGCAGATGTTGTAGCAGCAGAAAAAACCGAGGGCCTGTTAAACCCACGTTCACAGGAGGAGAGACCATGATTGTTGTAACAGGGGCAAGCGACGGGCTAGGCCAAGAGTTAGCGCGAGTGCTGGTCACAAAAGGCGAGTATGTAGTGAGCTTGTCGCGCAGCCTTGCAAAACAGGCCAGCGAAACAATCATAACCGACCTAACAAAACCCGAGTCTATAGCGGCTGCAGTGGAACAACTACTGAGTAAAGGTGAGCAAATTACTAGCCTGGTGAACTGCGCCGGCATATTGAGTTTTCAGAAGCTCAACCGACTTACCGCGGACAATATTAACGATGTGTTTGCAGTGAACGTAACTGGCCCGATGCTACTGACTTCTGGTCTAGCTGACCGGCTTAAAGACGACGGTGCATGCATAGTAAATGTAGCATCAACAGTAGGCACTAAAGCATACAAAGATCAGGCGTCTTACGGAAGCTCCAAGTGGGCGATGCGCGGCTTTAGCCAGAATCTACAGGTTGAATTCAAGGATACTAATGTACGGGTTGTGAGTTTTTGTGTTGGCGGCTTTAGGTCTGATATAGCCAAAAAGGTGACTGGCGAATCATTACCAGACCCCGAAAATTGGATGGACCCAGCTGAAGTCGCCGACTTTATGTCAACCGTTATGAGCCTGCCCAAAAATATGGAAGTCAGCGAAATAATTATCAACAGGAAGTCAGCAGAGTAAATGAAACAGGCGCTGTATATGTTAACGTGCGTGGATGAGACAGAGGCAAAGGTAATTGCCGAAGAGCTAGTAAATAATCGACACGCAGCCTGTGTTAAGACAATGCCCGTTCGGTCAACATTTCGCTGGGAAGGTAAAGTTCAACATACTCCAGAGGTGTTGCTACTCATTGAGTCTACGGTTAAGGCATTTGAATTAATTGATGCAACGGTGAAGAAACTTCACAGCTATGACCAGTACGTGTTGAACCAAGTGGATATCCCGCGCTCGAATGATGGGGTGTACGACTGGATCAAGGAGGATGTAGCATAATGGCCATTGAACGAATTGTGAATACTGGTGTACATGATGACGGCACTGATGACCAAGCCGAGGAGCAGTTCGAAAGTTCACTGCGTCCCAAAGATTTCAAAAACTACATTGGGCAAGAGCGACTCAAAAAGAATCTAAAGCTAGCGATTGATGCTGCAAAAAAGCGTGAAGAGCCAATTGATCACGTACTTCTGTATGGACCTCCCGGCTTAGGGAAGACAACGATGGCAACGGTTATTGCGAACGAGATGGGCGCACAGATTCGGGTGACATCAGGCCCAGCCATAAGCCACGCTGGCGATCTGGCAAGTTTGCTTACAAATCTGCAGGACGGCGATATTCTATTTATCGATGAGATTCACAGACTTGGTCGGAGTATCGAGGAAGTGCTCTATAGTGCCATGGAAGATTTCAAGCTGGATATCATGCTAGGCAAGGGCCCATCAGCAAAATCATTGCGACTTGACCTGCCTAAGTTCACAATCATTGGCGCGACGACACGCACTGGCGCATTGGCTGCTCCACTTCGCGATAGATTTGGTATTATGCATCGACTTGAATTCTATAACCCAGAAGAGATTGCTCAGATTATCAATAGATCTGCGGATATATTGAATGTCAAGATTCATCCTGCTGCTGCAACCATCATTAGCTCACGTGCGAGGCTCACACCACGTATCGCTAACAGGCTATTAAAACGTGTGCGAGACTACGCAGACATCAATGGTGATGGAATTATTGATACACACATTGCGCATGGTGCGCTTGATTTGCTTGAGATTGATGCTGCTGGCCTGGACCCTGCCGACCGCCGGCTATTGGAGGCAATCATCGACAACCACAGCGGTGGACCAGTTGGCGTTGATACGCTTGCGGCACTGACCGGCGATGAGCGCACGACCATTGAAGACTTCTTTGAGCCATACTTACTACAGATTGGGTTTTTGGAGCGCACTCCTAGGGGGCGCAAAGTCACCGACAAAGGCTACAAGCACGTTGGCCGTAAACGTAAGGGCCAAAATGAGACCCAAGCCTCATTGCTAGACGAGGATGAAATAGGTATAGTAAACAGCAATGACTGACGAAGCATTACGCGTAAAACTTCCTATCGGACAACATGAGAAAATCCTTCTAACGGTAAAGCACCATTGGTTTGCCTATATTTCGATTATGATTGGGGCTGGTTTTATCTGTTTGGTTCTGTTTGCCTGTCTTATTGGTCTAAAATTTCAACAGGTGAGCTTTGGTATTAACGACAAAATGATGGATGGTATTGTAGCCATCGGGCTATTTATGATTGGCTCAATTGCGGTCATCGCACTCGTGCCGGTATGGCTCAAGCAGCAGGAGATGTTAATCCTTACTGAAGAATCGCTGATGCAATACAACAAGCCAACAATCTTTACGTCCAAGGTTTCTCAGTTGAACCTCCAGCATGTTGCTGACGTTACGGTTAAGCAAGATGCAATCGGCTCAATGCTTGGCTACGGGCATATTGCCGTAGAAACCCCAGGCGAACAAGACAACTATGAGTTTAACGTGCTGGCCCAACCAAACATTATCGCCAAGGCGATTGTTGAGGCTCATGAGAACTACGCGGCAGCACTTGAGAGCGGCCAGATTCAGACAACGCTCGGCCGAAGAGCCCCTGTGCCCGGCAATGCATGGCGCCCTGAGCCACCTGTTGCTAACCCAGCTCCGGAGACTCCTTCTGTCGAGCCATTGGCGCAGGTGCCGCCCGCAAGCCCAGCACCATCACCAGAGCCCAATGAGCTCGCAGGCTCAAACATACCACCGTCTCCAGAGCAGTAGGCTATTCGCTGAATGGGTTATTGCGGGCTTGATCAAACAGTGATTGCACGTCAACGTTTTGGTCTTGTAACTGCTGAATGCGATTAAGCACGGCCTGATCGAACTTCGGTCGTGTAACAGTCTGCAGTTTCTCATCAATAGCTGCTTGAGTTGGTTCCGCCATAGAGAGCTGCTTAATCCGGAATACTAAAAATACGATAATACCGAGCACAATCAAGACAAACAGAAACTTCTTGTAGGTATTCAGAAACTGGATGACTGGTTTGATTTGTTGCTTGAGGGATGTCTTTGGTTTTTTCATGGCTTTATATAGATAGTTAGTTGAAGGCTGAAGGTAAGTGAACTGCGATCAAGTGGGTTTGGGGTTATAGTCAGGTTAGTTATCTGCGCGGTTCGGCGATTTTGCTCGAGTCGGCCTAGGAAATCAATGAGCTGAACATAGCTGATGGGCTGAGTTAGAGTGGTGTTTACGGTGATGTCGAGCTGGTATACACCGCTAATTCCATCGACTGGTTTTACCTGGGAAACGGGTGGTGCTGCCGGAGTTGTCGTGTCTGGGGTTGCTGCAGCACCGCCCTCGGGTGTTGTTACCTTTGCCGGTGCTTGGCCGAGGTTTGATGCTGGGAAGGTGATGCTGGCGATATCAACTCCAGTATCCTCGGCTATTGTCACGATTTCTCGTACGGCACGGGCTTGGTCTTTATCCTGGGGAACAATTTGTTTAGCAATGTTATTGAGAGCAGTGTAGCTTGCGATGTCTTTCTTTGCCTTGGCAAGTGCTAGTGCCTGAGCATCAACTACGGCATTCTGAACTTTCAAATCAGTCAGTTTGGCTGATTGTTTTTGGAGGAGTTGGTCACCAAAAACGACAACGCCCACTAGTGCACCCGAAACAATACAGACAAGGACTACCATCGCTATAAATGCACGTTTGCTTGTCATTGTGCTGCTCCAGAGTTTTTACTGATAAAACTGAATGAGTTATTTTTGGTAAACAATGCTCTGATTTGAATAGTACAGGGGTACTTGGTGGGCACAGCGGTCTGGGCGCACTGAATGTTAATGATGTCGGCTTTTTCGAATATCTTGTTGTTTGGGTCTGACAGGTTGAGCTGTACCTGGGTGCCTGTTTGATAGTCAGTCGAAGCAAATGATAGATCAATTCCACCATCAACCTTGTTGCTGATGCTGAGGTTCGTGAGTACGGACCCACTCGGAATTGTTGAACCAATTTGGCCAAGAAGCTTAGAGAATAGCACAGCACGCGATAGTACCTGCACGACGAGCTTAAGATTGCTTGATACGGCCTCCACTTCTTTTTGTGTCTGCTCGAGATTCTGTGCTTTGAGCTGCTCCTGCCCAGCGCTGAGCTGTTTTGTATATGTGTTGATAGAGTAGCGCAGATATAGCTGCCCTGACCCAACCACAATGCACACTGCCACGATTGCCGCCATGAGTGCTAACAACCAGCTTCTGAGGCTGGTGTTGCGGCGGGCAAATACGATGTTGCTTTTTACGTCGGGAGGAAGCAGGTTAATCATGCAAAAATCTCCCCAGGCTTAATCAGTGACATACCGCCCACGGTAGCGTACATGGCTTTCTCGCTTGCGGTAGGCGGTTGTAGCTTGTGAAAATCTAGGTCTACCCAAGGGTCACAAATACGGACAGGGAGACGAAGCGTATTGGTCAGATAGTCTGCGAGACCAGGCATGTTGGCGCCACCACCCATTGTGACAACTTGGTCTATTTTGCGGCCTTCTCCAGATCGCTCTTCGTAATATCGAACCATGCGACGAATTTCTTTTTCTAGCTGCTTCATAATCGGCTCAAGTGCTTCGTTAATTTCTTTTTGCTTTTTACTGACGCCAAACCCGTAACGTGTTTTGATGAGATGGGCTTCTTTGTGTGTAACACCTAGCTTATCAGCGATTGCCTCAGAGAAGCTGTCGCCGCCTCCAGGAACAGTCGAGGTCACGACGATGCCGTTATCGTAGACGGTGATATCCGATGATTGTGAGCCAAGGTCAATCAGCACGGTTGGTGTTTTGTTGACGTCGGCAGCAGCAAACAATCGACATGTTCCGTTGATTGTTGTCTCTACGGCGACAGTCTCAAGCCCAAGCAAGTTACTTAGGGTTACGTACGAGTCCACAAGCTCTTTGGGTACGGCGACAACAAGGATTTCTTGCTCTTTGTCAGTTGAGTTTGTAATGGAGTAGTCGAGGTACATATCCTCCAGGGGCAAAGGGATGTATTCCTCGGTCTCAAGCCTAATTGCCTCGCCGAGGTCTTGGGCAGAGAGCTTGGGCAGTTTGACGGTCCTGGTAAACGTATGAGCGCCAGGAATAGATAGAACAACCCGACGAGTGTTGATTGTGCCCACTAAGTGTTCGTTGAATAACGTTTGTATATCTTTGGCAATCGACTCTGGGTTGATGACGATACCATCTTGGATGGCTGCCGAGTCAAATCTAGTCACTCCATAGCCAACCACCTGCAGACCATTCTTATGGCGCTCGAGCTGCATGACTTTCACACTAGAAAACCCAACATCAAGTCCAAAAATCGGTTTATCCTGGTAGAAGAAAATATTACTCATGCCTGCCCATCCATAGTGTCAAATCTACTTTGTAGTATAGCAAGGTAGTGCCTTATACCGCTAGTGCTGATAGGGGCATTCCTGAGCATGTTAGCTGCCCCCGATATTTTTACTGAGGCTTGCAATTGGGCCCATCACACTCGCAGCAATCACACCCACGATACTCCCAAGTACGACAATCATAAGTGGTTCAATCAATGCACTCAGGCCATCAATCACCGTCTCGACCTCTTCTTCATAGAAATCAGCAACACGTACAAGTATCGTATCAATCTGCCCGGTTTCTTCGCCAATTGCAAGCATCTGGCTAATGATGGGCGGGAAGTGTGGGCTGGCTGATAGCGGCTCACTGAGCTGTTTACCGTTCTTGACTTCTTTGGCAGCCTCTATGAGCTCTGCTTCAATCACCTTGTTGCCAATCGCTCCACCAGTTACCTCAAGTGCGTTCAGCACGCTAACACCAGCTGTCATGAGCGAAGCGAACGTGCGCGCAAAACGCGCGATGGCGATCTTGGTGACGATACCTTTGATAATTGGGGTACGAAGCAAAAGCGCATGGAACTTGTATTTGCCGCTAGGTGTTCTAAGGTAACGTTTGAGTAGATAGATACCCCCAATCGTGACACCAATGATAATAATCGCGTTGTGCTGCATGAAAGAGCTGCCCGATAACATCACACGGGTGTAAATAGGTAGTTTGGCGTCTGGCCCACCCAGGTCAGTCAGGATTTTGCCAATCTTAGGAATAACAAAAATCATAATTCCAAAGAATGCAACAATGGTAATGCTGAAGATAACGATTGGGTACATCATGGCTGCTTTAATCTTTTTGCGCATGCTCGCGTCTTGTTCGACTTGGGAGGCAAGGCGTTTTAGGATGTCATCCAGAATACCACCGGCTTCGCCGGCTCGCACCATGTTGATGTACACTTCAGAGAACACCTTGGGGTGCTTCGCTAAACTATCACCTAGCGCGCCACCTCCTTCGATATCTTTGCTTATTTCGCCCAGCACCTCTTTGAAGTTTTTGCTGTTGGTTTGCGTCTGTAGGGTTGCTAATGATCGGACAAGCGGTACCCCAGCAGAAATCATCGTAGAAAGCTGCCGGGTAAATATTACGAGATCCTTGAGTTTGACCTTCTTGCTTTTGACGGTTGATTGTTTGCCGCCGGCCAACTTTACGACGATTGGCCGCAATCCTTGTTTGTGCAATGCCTGCACGACGCTTGCTCTGTCTGGGCCTTCAGTTTGGCCTTTGACTGTTTTACCACTGTCGTTGGTTGCTGTGTAGGTAAATTTCATGAGTTATTTCTCGGTCGTGACACGCATTATCTCTTCGACAGATGTCTGTCCACGGAGCGCTTTGATGAAGCCATCTACTTGCATCCTAATCATGCCTGCTTTGATTGCAGTGTCCTGGATATCTTCAGTGCTCGCTCCGGCAATAATTTGCTTTTGGATTTCGGTCGAGCCATCAAGTACTTCGTAGATGCCCACGCGGCCCTTGTAGCCAGTGTGTGAGCAAGCTGCGCAGCCGCCATCGTGTGGTCGGTAGAGGAGGGCAAGCTTGGTTTCGGTGCTGGATAATTTGCTAGTATTAACCTTGCTCTTGCCGGTAGAAGTTGCGCCAATCCCACCCGCCAGTGCTTGCTTCTCGAGCTCATGAAAGTGTTTCATGACACCAGGGTTGTCTATACCAAAGAGGTTGGCGATTTCTTTGATAACAGGCGCATCAGGTACGAATGACTCACGGCAGTCCACGCACAACTTACGCACTAGGCGCTGACCAACAACGGCACGCACTGTGCTAGCAATCAAGAACGGCTCGATACCCATGTCGAGTAAACGCGGGAGACAGGTTGCTGCGTTGTTTGTGTGGAGTGTCGCAAATACCAGGTGACCAGTCAGGGCAGCTTGGACGCCGATGTCGGCTGTTTCGCCGTCACGAATCTCTCCCACCATAATGACATTAGGATCTTGGCGCATGAGTGCACGGAGGCCACTAGCGAACGTCATACCAGCTTTGGGGTTGAGCTGTACTTGGTTCGCGCCGGGGATTTTGTATTCCACTGGGTCTTCTACGGTACTGATATTGATTGTTGGCTTATTGAGAAGGCTGAGCGTGCTAAACAAACTGGTAGATTTCCCGGATCCGGTTGGACCGGTCACTAGAATCATGCCGTGTGGCTGTTTGATTGCATGATTGATGCTGTCCAGGCTGATACCCCAGTAGCCGAGGTCTTCAAGCGTGGCGGCTTTGGCCGATTCGTTGAGCACACGCATAACAACCTTTTCGCCCTCAGTAATCGGCAGCGTAGAGACACGAAGCGCATAGGTCTGACCATTTATCTCTATTTTGAACCGGCCATCTTGCGGAGCGCGTCGTTCGTCGATTTTAAGATTGCTCAAGATTTTGATACGAGATACGAGCGCGCCATGAACCTTTTTGGGTAACTTGTTAGCTTCGCGCAACACGCCATCAACACGGTAACGTACGCTGACGTAGGTTTCACGAGGTTCAATGTGAATATCACTTGCACCAGAGTGAATTGCGTATTCGATGAGCAGGTTAACTGTTTGTGCAACAGGGGAGTCTTCTGCCAAATCTTCTTCACGAATTTCTTCTTCGTCGTCGTCGGCTTTGTCTTCTGGTGTCATTACCTTAGTCAGTTCGCTACCGATATTGCCACGGTACTGGTCGAGTGCTGCCGAGATGTTGGACCGCGTGGCAACGGATACGGTAATGCCATCACCAAGTTGCTTCTTGAGGAAGCTGATAGCTTGGATATCATCGGGGTCGGCCATGGCAATAAGCATGGCTCCATCTTCGGTGATTTCATATACTACCGCATTGTATTGGCGGGCAATGCGCTCTGGGACTTTGTGGAGCACTTCGCTTTTGATGTCTTGGGGCTTTAGCTCGACAAACGGGACGTCAACTTCGGCAGCGTAGAGTTTGGTCAAATCCTTTTCGGAAACCAAGCTAGCTTGGACTACAAGATCTTGGAGCGGTTTTTTGTCATCTTGATTCTGCTCACGGACACTTTTGAGCTGCTCGGCCGTTGTCGTACCGGTATCCAGCAGAAGCTTTTCCACCAACGCATCTGAAATTCTCATTTGCTTTCCAGTATAGAGTAATCACAAGCGTTTTGCTAGAGGTAGGAGCTAGAAAACGGGCGGCAATGAAGTGATGGAGTCATAGGTGCCTGCGTTCGCTGTTGGGCTACCAGCGAATAGCCACGTTTCGGGGCTATAGATAAACTTCTCAGCAGCAGTTCCGGCAGGTACGCCTGAAGCGTTTAGGTTGTCGCCAGGGCTTGCGTTGTTTATGGACCATTTCAGTCGCAAGAGCTCGAGCCTTCGTGCGACCAGTGCCCCGTAGACTGACAGGCTGGTTGATGCCGTGGTGTCAGCACAATTATCGATGAGAGCTTTTTTGTTATCTTTGTTTGTACCAGCATTAAAGCGTCCGTGGCCATCTGAGCATGTAATGATGGTGCCGCCACTATCCGGTGCGCCTTTCTTTGGCTGAGCAATGAATATGCCTTCTATCTTTGACACCGCATGATCAATGTATATATCGCCGCTTACGACGACTTTCAGCGAAGGAATGCTTGTAGCACCAGCCCAGCTTGTACTCCCGCCAAGCAGAATATCGTTGGTTATGGTTAAGTCGCCGTCAACATAGACTGTGATGTGTTGTCCGGCTGTTATTGAGCTGGCCCCGGCGCTCCCGAGCGTTCCCCCAGAGTAAATGTAATCGCCAGATGTCAACGAGTCGAGTTTGCTAGGGAGAGCTCCTTTATTGCCGTTCGAAGATGATGGGGTAGGGGCTCCAGCGTAGTAGTCCGAAGCGCACTGCCCCTTGCCGAATCTGCCACCCCATGTGGCGTTGGGTGCAGGTCCAACAGACGTTGTGTTGGCTAGTGTCATGTAGTCTTCGACTGTTCGCCCGGTTTTTTGACCACTCGTAAACCCATCTATTCTATCAAGCGCCTGTGCAATCATATCGGTCCCAGCACCTTTGCCGCCTCCAAGCGAGCTGGTGGTTATTCTCCCGTTTGTAGTCAGTCCACTTCTCTTGGGCCATCCAGTTGTGCCCTCACACCCAGCTACAACATCACCCCGCCATGCACGTAGGTATGGTTTGGCGCTGACGGGTATGCCATTAGTGTCAAATGGGCAGTTCACAGTGCTACCGCCTGTCACTGCAACCCGACCCGTGTATTGTCCTGCGGCAGGATAGGTCATCGTCCATTTTATGGTTTCTGTGTTGCTCGGGCCTGGAGCCTCGGGCCCTATACCGCCGCCGATAATTGGCCCTGTGGTATTCCCTCCGGAAGTCGGACCGACAACTGTTTGTGGGCTGGTCGGAATAAAATCACCTGGGCTACCACTTATGGTAGTAATAGTCGGGGGCCCGGTAGATACGATTCGTGCATTATAAAGTGTCCCTTTGGTTCCTCTGGACCCAATGTTTGCGTTCAACACCTGTGTCACCGTAATGGCTTCTCCAGGAGAGGGGTCGCTAGAACTTAGCGTAGGGTTACCAACACATTGTATTTCCGCGCATGGTCCGACTCCGGCTACAGGGGTATCTTCTACGACGGTCCCTGTCTCACTTACTACCCGTAGACTTACAAAGTGCGAACCAAAATCCCTATAGCTGGATATATCAAATTCGTATACATTCTCGCCCGGGTTGTTGCCTGGATTCAGATTATTCATTGTGCTGCTTGTGTCCTGAAGGTCCCAGCGCAAACGCACATTGTATTTGTCGCCGTCTGTGTCACTGACCCGGAACTTTAGTGTGGCTCCACAAGTCGGATCGAGAACAACTTTAGGCACAGCATCGCAGTCAACATTGTAAAAGAAACTATCGTAGGGTAGCTGGAATTGGAGTGCGTTGCTGTCGGCTACATTCTTCCACACCCATCTGTACTTGTGGCCAGGCTTAAATACCATGGAATACGAGCCCTGCTGGTCGTTTCCGTTCTGAGGCCTGTGGCCTTGGACTACCCACGTACCATCGGTCTCGTCGCGTATGTCAAAACGCATGTCTACGGACGACACCTGTGCGTCACTTGGATTTGTTTCTGGGCTATTTTGGTCATCATCGTACCACCTAAGAGTCTCTGCTTTGTTACTCGTATTGTCGCAATGTGTCGCGAATTTTATTGTGTAGTCCACGCTGCTTCTTGCTTTATATGTTATGCAGTTAGCCCAGGGGCTAAACGAGCCAACACTAGTGCAGGGGTAGCTGTTTTGTATGGCAAACCGATCGCTCCCTAGCCCACCCGGCGCAAGCCGCCCAACATAGCCAAAATTCGCATTGCTACTGGACAAATCAAAATATGTCAGTCCACTAGTTGAAGAGGCCTGGATAATCCAAACGTAGTAGTTACTGCTTCCAACGTTCGCAAGGTCATTTGTATTGGCCTGCGGTAGGTCCCACGCAAACGAAGGAGGACAATTCGCTGGCCCTAGTGCCGTCGAGGCCACTACACCGTTCACAGTCTGGTTAGAGAGTGTGCGGTATACACGGATAGTTGACGGATTAGTGGCGCACCCACTGATGTTCTGAAACGTGATTCGAGGACTTCTACTGGTCGAGTAAATCTTTATGTATGAGTCTTCGACGGTAATTGTGCCACTATCACCAACAAGAATTCGCATATTCTTGGGTTGCCCAGATGCGTTGGTCTGAAAGTCGTTTTCGTTCGGCATGTTAGCCGCATTTGCTGTCGCGCCGAATAGCAATAACCACAGTGCAGTCGAAGCCAGTGCTATGGCTAGACATCGCGCTACTTTTGTAGGCGTCGTTATGTTTGATAATGCATGCCTGGCCGTCACGCTGCTGTCTCCTGCCCGGTGACGGGGGCGGTTGCCGTAAACTCGCCACGCCTAACACCCTCTAGTAGCGTCTTGTAGTGTTCTAGTAGTTCTTGGTCCTCGGTTGGATGAGACTCAAGTAGTGAAATCATTCTCTCTAGGTACAAAATAGAGTTCGTTGCATCCTTGAGGTCTGTATAGCATAGGATTAAACCACCCAGGGCTTGCTGGTTATTTGAGTCAATAACTAAGACCGCTTTATACTGCGTGATAGCGTTGTCATATTGCTTGCTCTGCCTGTAGTCACTTGCCAAAAATAATAGAGAAGTAATCTTTTCTTCGTTGGTTGTTGCTTTGTTTGCTTCCTCAGAGTTGATCTTTATTTGATTCTCGATACTATTTGTGACGGACAAAGGGTCGCTAGTATATGAATCGTTATCTCTGTCTAGGTATGATGTGACCGAAACTACTAGTACTGCCAATAGAAGGACGGCAATTGCACCAAAGAATAGTTTTTTCCGGCTCAAAATCTTGGGAAAGTAAGATTTGGAGGCGCCCCCATGCGTGACCTCCGGTTTGTTCGAAACGATTGCAGCTTCTCTCGATGTATCTTTTTTCATATTGCCTATAAGTGGTTACGGTTACAAGTATAGACAATCATAAGAAAACCGCAAGAGAACGACCAGGGAGTAGAATTGGCTTGACACAGTATCCAAATAGTTTAATACTTGGATGTAGCTACATAAATTAAATGGTGGGCAAGGAGTAAAATCATGACTGTACAAGAAGGCGCCCCAATATTACCGACACCAGACAGAGGAATAAACATCCAAAAACTTCTCCGTGCTGGGCTTGCTACTGCAACACTTGGCCTGACTGCTATCATTGGCGTTGGCGAGACCGCGTCAGCTGCAGCGGGAGAAACCTCTGTAACTCCTCGCTGTGCTGGGGAGCAAGTGGTTCTCGACACTAGCTTCTACAACGACCCAGATACCTACGGAGTAACACTAGATAGTGTTGGTGCACAGTATCTCGAGTTCTCCACCGGCACTTCTGTAGCTGAAGATCTTCCGTCCGGTGAAACCGGCGAGGTTAGCTACAGTACTGGCCACTCTAGTGTAGCTGGCGGCCAGGTCGAGTTCTCCATTGTCGCCCTTGGCGGCGACTTTACGGACACCGCCCAGGCAAGCTACGATGCGCTAGATTGTGATCAGGTCACAACCACCACTTCAGAAGCTACCACCACAACTTCAACCACTGAAGTCCCAACGTCTACCTCTACGAGTACTACTACGTCTACGACAGAAGTGCCGACATCTACTTCTACGAGCACCACAACTTCAACCACTGAAGTCCCAGCCTCAACAAGTACATCTACGACTTCTACGACAGAGGTGCAGCCCCCTACTTCAACAAGTACGAGCACGACTACGACGACTCGACCAGGCACCACAACTTCAACCACTGAAGCACCAGGAACCTCAACAACACAGCAGCACAACACAACAACCACAGGAGCTCCCCAAGCTCCGGCTAGTGGGCCAGCACCTGCAAACGCTATTCCAGGTGCAGCAAACTTTACTGGCTGATTACCAGTAACAGATATTATGGAGAATAACAGGTCACATTCGGATGGCCTGTTATTCCGGTATCTCCGCTAACGCTAGACTGCTGTAAAAACTATCCCAGACGGGGGATGTATCCGGTGCTATACTGAACGCACTGATATAAACCGGAGGGACCATGGCAACAGACAAACCAAAGAAAACTACACCAGAAGAATCACAAAGCCAGGGCAAGGCGAAAGCATTGGGCCTAGCACTGGAATCTATTGAGAAGCAGTTCGGCAAAGGCTCGATTATGAAGCTTGGCGAACGAACAGATGTGGATGTCGAAACGTTTCCAACGGGTGCGTTGAGTCTTGATATAGCGCTTGGCGGTGGTATTCCAAGAGGTCGTGTTGTTGAAATCTACGGGCCAGAGAGCTCCGGCAAAACGACATTAACGCTTCACGCGATTGCTCAGGTCCAGCGCCGTGGGGGAACGGCAGCATTCATTGATGCTGAGCATGCGCTTGACCCCGCCTACGCTAAACGTATTGGCGTGGATATTGACAACTTGTTATTAAGCCAGCCAGACAATGGCGAGCAAGCGCTAGAGATAGCCGAAACACTGGTGCGCAGTAACGCAGTCGATCTGGTCGTGGTTGACTCCGTAGCCGCATTGGTGCCACGTGCTGAAATTGAGGGCGACATGGGTGACAGTCTGCCTGGCCTTCAGGCTCGCCTCATGAGCCAAGCACTCCGTAAGCTTACTGGTGTAATCAAAAAATCCAATACCACGGTGATATTTATCAACCAGATTCGTATGAAGATTGGCGTGATGTTTGGTAACC